>Ga0129333_10002196_pt1 | contig 18075 bp, 17 predicted proteins | sample CPB6_08_DNA_FD_94474 | JGI IMG/M metagenome (GOLD analysis project Ga0129333, IMG submission 94474) | Freshwater to marine salinity gradient microbial communities from Chesapeake Bay, USA - CPBay_Sum_0.6_0.8_DNA | ecosystem: Environmental > Aquatic > Marine > Coastal | place: USA: Chesapeake...
TATTGATTGTTTACATGATGTAGCTTGTAAATAAATTACGACTGTATTAATTTTATTTTTTCTAGTATGTAAAGACTTAGACTTATTAATATGAGTCATGATTTTATCGAAGTCTTCTAACCATTTGCAATTAGAAGGAGGGTCACTTTTATTGATATCCATGCTTAACTTATTCAAATTCTTTTCATAGATATTAAGAGTAGAGTTTTTAACATCGGTTTTAGAAGGCATTATATATATATAGAATTAGAAATTTTTATATATTTTTTGTTTTATGAAAAAATTTAAATGTTTTATTCTCAAAATGTCTATGTTTTATACATCTATTTCTCTACGAGCTGCCTATATTATCATAAAAATTAATTTTTATGATATATTTAGAGGCTTATTCATTTTTTGATGTATAAAACATGCTATAAAATGGCATAAAACAAAAATATTTAAAAAATATCTAAGTAAATTATATATATAATGGTTTTATCTGAACAACAAAAGAAAGACTTAATCGAAAGATTGAAGAAGGGTAGGGAACAAGCAAAAGAAAAGAAATTAAATGAAGAAGCAACACAAAAAAAAACAAGTAAACCAAAAAAAGCCGAACCCGAACCCGAACCAGTTAAAAAAACGAGTTCAAAGAAGTTAGAAAAAGTTAATGATCATGAAAGTTCATCAGATACTGAAAAATCTATTGATGACGTTCCTGATGTGAAACCAAAAGTAAAAAATCAAAGTGTTAATTTAGAAGAAGCATTTGATCAAATGAAAGTTAAATCAAAACCAATTGATATACCTAAAAAAGTAAAAACTGAAAAAGATAAACCTTATTTAAAAATTAAATTATATAAGGAACCAAATAATCCCAATTTAATTAATAAATTTGTTAATATTATAAACGAAACAGAAGAAACACAACCAATTAAAAAAGATAATCATCAAGATGTTAAAAAATTTGTCGAGCCTCAACCAAAAGAACCAGAGAAAACAGAAAGGGAAAAACATTTAGAAAAATTATGTCGGATTTACTTTAATTAAATTCTATATCCATCTTGTTTTAAATATTCCGCGTCTAATGCTTCAACGGTTGATATATTTTGAGTTAATTCAGATAATAAAGAAATAGGTTTTTTAGAATCTGGTTTATAATAGTTAAAATATTTAGTATTTTCTACGGTTCCGCTGATGTATTTGCTTAATAATTCCATATTATTATTAGCCCCAATAGTTTTTTTTAGATCTGATTCTAAATAACTTCTACCATCGGTATAAAATTTAGTTGTTTCTTCAGTCCTTACTATTTTAAGTTCTTTTTGTTTTTGACTTTTTAAACCAGTCAAATAAGCGGTGTTTAAATTATACGCGAGTAAAGGGTTAGACATATATAATTATTATAGATTTTAATTTATAATAATTATAATATTAATTTAATTTTCGACAGATACGGTTCCGCTTTCAGGATCATAAATTAATTGAGAAGTAACGAAAGCGCACATTAATTGATAAGTTCCAAAGTTTTGATATTCAGCTACGATGTCAAGTTGTGAACCATTGGAAGAAATGCCGGTAAGATTTTTACCTTGTGCCCAACCTTCTTGAAGACAATATTTTTGGTAAAAAATGCAATTATTAGATAAAAAGTTATTTCTAGTATAAGTAATGGCATTAGCGGCTAAGCCGGCGAATAATAAGTTTTGACGATCAGCGGCACTTCCTGAAATTGTATCTTCAGTAATGGCGGCAACATCCATTAAATTTCTAATTTGTTGTTTAGGATAGTATTCGGAACCAATGCGAACTTGTAATCTGGATTGATCAGAATTAGCTTTAGTTCTTCCGGAATTAAATTTAAATTTATTATTAGATAAAGTGTTCGCAGCATCGGCGATTCCGGCGATTGCCATAGGGTCATCAACATGAGGTACAATTAATAATTTGTCTAAACAAGATGTATTAACAGATAAACGGGCGGTTGTTCCGTTATTTTGAAGGGTTGATATCATATTTTCAAAGGGAATGCGGATAGGTGTTTTTGATTTTAATTTCATGGCTAATAATTCAACATATAGAGGAGAAACACTAGTAACGCATTTAACATTAACGACAAAACTGGATAAGGTGAAGTTAACGCTATTTACGTTACCGTTACCACCTTGAAAGAGATGTAAACATGAAATATTATCTATTTCAAAAACGATAGTAACATCACCAAAAAGAGAAGTGTCTAGATAAAGTTCGCCACCATTTCCACGGGGTAACCCTAAAAAGTCATTCATAGAAAGTCTGACGGTTTTGCTTGCGATGGTTGGGTTGGCGGTGTTAGCTACGTCAGTATTATCAAATTCACCTACAGCGGAACCCCTCATGACTGATGCACCTTCATTAAGATGATTATTAACCCATTCGATATTACCAGTAGCTTTTGCTAAAGCGTGATAAATTTGATTATAGTGTTGAGATTGATGACCAGAAACAGAAGAACCACCAACGACGAATTGAATAGATCTGAATAATTGCCAAGCGGCGGGACATGATGCGTTGGTGAAGTTGTTGGCATCGGGTGTAACACTAACAGCAAGATCCCAAACGGCTCTTAAAGAAGATAAATCAACGATAGATTTAGAGGGTAATTTGACAGTATATCGACCGTTAGATGATTGATTACCTTCTTGAGGATAACAGGCGAACTCGTTTGTTCTAAACATACTTTGAGAGACTCCATATTGTAATACTTGAGGAATAGATTCGGACATTATATTATACTATATATTTTTTTTTTTAATACATCAAAAATAACTATAATATTTATTTTTAATACATTAATTTCGGTTTAGGTTGAACTGGTACCATAATTTGACCAGTTTTTGGTCGTTGAGGAATTATTTGACCTACTCTAACTTCTTGGGGTTTTACTTGACCGTTTTTCATATATATTATAAACTAGATATTTTTTAATTTATTATAATCAATTTCAGAAACATCAATTAAATCGGAATTATTTTTACAATTTTTAATTATTTCTTTAAGTTTTTCTGGGTCATTTTTATAACAAAATTCTATTAAATCATAAATAAAAGAAGGACATTCTTTTGACTCTTCTAATAGTTTCTCTAGATTTATTTCATTATTTTCCATATATATTATATATCTAGATTTAATTTTTTTAATTCTTTTTTAGATAACTTAGCGCGCTCAACTTGAGTAGCTTCAGCCGCCGCGCCTCCAGATGCGGCGCTTCTTTGTCTAATTACTTCATCTATCGCGTTTTGAATTGTTGCGCCGGCTCTCATAAATGTTTGAATTTTTGATGCTTCACCCTTTTTTAAACTAATATTAAATTGCTTTTCTAATTGTTGTTTCTTGAGTGTTTCACCTTCTACTAATTTTTTAACGGCTTCTAATTGTTGTTCTTTCTGAATTCTTTTTAAAACATTCGCTTCTAATGTTTTCTTTTCTGATGCAAATTGAGATTCTTGCAAAGCTCTCACATCAGATGCTAAATCAGATCCAAAAGATTGACCAGAACTAGAGGTTGATGATGCTCTTGATGATGCTCTTGATGATGCTGATGATGTTGATCTTGGTCTAGCCTGTTGGACTGGTTGTCTATATGATCTAATTAATTGTTCCTCCAAGCTTTCGGGCTGTTGAGATGGTCTTGAAATAACTTGAGCTAAAGCCATTCTCTCGGGTATTGTTTCTAATTTTGCATTAATATCTAAAATTGTGGGTCTAATCTGAGTCGTTAATTCTTGACGAACTCTGTTTAATTCTATTGTTGATCTGTCTACCGCTGTTGTTACATTTCTTAGCTCATCTACATTTTTTGTATCTGATTCAACAAATTTTCTTAATTTAGTTAATTCTTCTTTCGCATCTTCTATAATTTTTTTATTTGATTGTTTTGTTAATAATTGTTCTAAAAAGACTTCTGGATTGGTTTTTAAATTTGGTTTTTCAAAATAAGAGACCGGTGGATTCTGATTCAATCTTTCAGTCGGAGCTCTAAAACGTCTTTCCCTTGTTAAAGTAAAATTAGGTAAATTTAATTCCTGAGCTTTTAACATATTATATATAATTTATAAATTAATTTCTTAATTTATAATAATATAAATGAAAATAGTTAAAGTTAATAATTATAAAAATAAAGAAGTTAAAGTAAATAATAAATATAACTTTCCTAAATATAACATCAGCGGGACATCTAATTTTTACTTCGGGTTAATAGGTGGTGTGCGTGGTGCTGGTAAATCTTCGGTAATGATCAATCTTTTAGAAAACGAATCAGTTTTATTATCTGATGATAATAAAGTATATTTTATTTCACCAACTAAAGACGGAAAAGTTCAAATGATGATAGATAAGTATCCTGATAATTTTGTTTATGTAGATGAATTAAATTTAAAAAATTTTGAATCAGTTTTATCTATGATTAAACATAGACAAGATGAATGGGAGTATCAAATAGATTTATTATTAAATAAAAATAAATATGATGATGATTTTCAATCTTATATAGATAGAATTGACATCAATTTAGATCATCCGCCAATATCTACAATAGTCATAGATGACTCTATGAGTTCACCTATGATTAGTAGCGCTAATAGTAAAGCTGGTAAAGAATTTATAAAAATGGCTTTAAAACACCGTCACGCACCGTTTTACTGTCATCTCTTCTTTTTATCCCAGCATATTAAAATGATAAGTAAACCTCTACGCGTAAATTGTAATCTTATTATCATGTTTAATTTCAGAGATGTAAGTGTTTATAAAACATTATTTGACGAATATTCAACATTATTTGACAATAAATTTGAAAATTTTTTAGGATTGATGGAAAGGATTGAAGACATGAAAAATAATTCATTTTTATTATTATTCTATGATTCTAAGAAATTCGTGAGAATTAATTTTGACCAAGAAGTTGTTTTTTAAGTTGATATCTCTCTCGTTTTTTTAAATTAATTTCTTCTTTATTTTTTTCACGATATTCTCGTTTTTTTAAATTAATTTCTTCTTTATTTTTTTCACGATATTCTCGTTTTTTTAAATTAATTACTTGTTTGTTTCTTTGATAATATTCTTTATCTTTTAATTTATATGCTTCTTTATTTTTTTGATATCTCTCTCGTTTTTTTAAATTAATTACTTGTTTGTTTGCTTCATAATATTCTCGTCTTTTTAAATTAATATGTTTTTTATTTTTTTCAAGATATTCTTTATATTTATATTTGTGTTTGTTTCTTTCATAACTATCGCTTAAAAAACCTTTATTTTTATTAATACATTCATTGATATTAATGTGATAATATTCACGGGCTTCTAATTCTTTTTTTGAATTGCATGGATATGCTTCTATTAAACTAATTTTATAATTATTATTATCAATGATTTTATATGATAAACATTCTCTTTTATTTTTTGATCTACTTTTATGTTCATGTAAACGCTTATTCAATGGCTGAATAGTTGAACCGATGTAACACATCCCGGTTGTTAAGCATTCAAGCTTATATATTTTACCATTTGAGTATTTATTTTTTTTAGCTTTAATAAGTGAATCAATAATATCAATTTTAGCTTCAATCACGTATTTAATAGGTACATTATTATATAATAATTCTTCTGAAGCTGAACCATATAATGAATCAAATATTTGATTCTTTAATTTCATGAATTGATCAATATAATAATTTTTGTTATTTGTGTTTTCCATTTTATTAAAATAATATAGAAACTATTATTTAAATAATTACCAATTTATTTTTAAACTTAAAGCATTCGGACTGAGTTTATTTTTCCAATCGCCTTTTAATGCTTGATGCGATTTCTGATATCTATTTCTCTTTTCTTTCGCTGTTCCTTTGTCTACTTCTCCTTTCTCTTCTAAAAATTTATAAATTATATAATCATTATAACCATAAGCACCAAATTTAACGCCCTCATATTCTAGTTTTTTTTTTGGATTATTAGAAAATTTTAATTTATTTGGATCTAAACCGGCATTTTTTGCGCGTTGTTTGGCGGCTTTTAGATATTCTTCTGGGTCAATATCTAATTTTTTTAATTGTTTTGTAAACGGCATATATTATTTTTAGATTTTAATTTATAAATAAATTTAAAAACACGGAAAATCTACCAAAGTTTTAATTTCTGGTTTAACTATTTTAACTGGTTCAATATCTGTTTTTTTTTGTAGACTACACATTTTTGGACTAGTAAAAATATCGATTATAAATAAATATGTTTTAGCGAAATGATTATATAATGGTTGTACTTCAATGTAACCCAATTTTAAAAAATGTTGATGTTCTTTTTCTGATGGTTCATAAGGACTATTTAGTATTATTAGCTTATTATCATTTGTCTTGTATTTCTCAACATGATCCCCAATATTAATAATTTTTTCACATCTCATTAACATGTATTTCGGTAACTTCTTTTCATAACATTTAATATTAAATTCTTTTATAAAATTATTCCTATTTTCAATAATTTTATTTAATCGTTCATCTGGCTTTTCCTCGTATAATTTAAAAGTACCCCAATAAGTTGATTTATATATTTTGGGGTAAGCTGTAAGATCGTAATAATAACTGTACATTAATATATAATAGAAATTATTTCTTTATAATAATATTAGAAAAAACTAGATATTTTTATAAAATAATAAAATATGTTGTTGTATCACACCATAATGTCTTATTCATTTTATTAAATCCTAATGATAATAATTTTTCATTTTCGGTTTCCGAAACATTATAAGGTGAAATTAAAATAAGATATTTTTTATTATCTAATAAATATATTTCCCTATGTTTTTGTAATATTAATAAATTACTATCATAAATAAAAATGTTTTTTTTTTGAATTCTTGCAGGTAATTCACTTCTATTTTTAACTTTTTTAATATTAAATTCTTCTATAAAATTATTTCTATTATCTAATACAGAATCTAAAGCGATTTTATTTACATCAATATAAGGATAATTCCCCCAATAGGTTTGTGAATATATTTTTTTATATTTTGTAAATTCATAAAATCTTTTATTATTCATTATTATAAAATATAGAAAATTAATCTTTATATAATTTCTAATTATAACTTATATGAATATTAAACATCGAGTTGTTTTTTTTAACCTGCCGTGGACCTGCCGTGGACCTGCCGTGGACCTGCCGTGGACCTGCCGTGGACCTGCCGTAAGAAATATATATTAATATTATATGGTTTATCATCTAATTATTCTTTATTTTATTATATTATTTATATATTACTTATATATTACTTATTATATTATATATAATTTATATATAATAAAATGAATAAGCCGGTCACGGCAGGTCACGGCAGGTCTACGGCAGGTTTACGGCAGGTAAAATTGAATAAGCTAATAAAAACGGCAGGTACGGCAGGTAAAACCCCAAATTAGTGTAAAATCGTATTTACATGATTTCCGTTTTTTAAGAAATCATGTAATAGTGTTTTTACGAGAACACTATCCCGGATTTTGGCTAATACGTGCCGTTTTTGCTATCTTATTCAATTTTAAAAAAAAGACTGAAAAAAAAATGAATAAGTAGCCTATATTTTTACGGCAGGTAATTTTTATATAACCCGCCGTGACCACCTTATTCATTTTAGTTTGTGTATATTTATATAAATTAATAATAACTTATATGAATATTATAATATAAATACTAATCCGGATCTTTTAGCATCTAGTTCTTTAGCAAAGATTTCAACTTCAGGGAATTGATAGTATCTATTTCCTTTTGAATCTTTTTTATAATATTGTTCAAATTCTTTCTTAAAATCTTTTGCTACTTTATCCGCTGAAAAATTATTAGTTTTATGAGTTTTCTTTGCATAATCTAAAAATTTATTTTTAATTTCAAAAGCGGTCCATTTTTCTCCCGCAAAAATTTCATATTCGTCATAAACCATTTTTAAATAAGCTGGCATATTATGATTGATATATTTATTCTTAAATTCATTTTCCATTAATGCATATTGTTTTGGTTCTTTTAATATTGTTCTATATTTAAAAAATGAATGTAAATTATATAATATATCATTATCATCTAATAAATTATAAAAATGATCATAATCTTTTTTATCCCTTAAAACTTCATTACATTGAATAGGTATGAAACGTCTGTCAGTTTTATCAATTTTAAAACAAAATTCATTATTAGATGTAAATATATAATTAGTATAATCATTAATATCAAAACTATCTAAGCCTTTTTTCTCGCATTTCATTTTATCTTGTGTAATTACATTTTTAATACAATCCGCCATATTTTTAGCATTAGCTGTGATTTCATCGCCAACAACCAATAATTTAAAACATAAACTATAATTAAAATTATTCATTAGATCGTCAATTTTTGAAATAGAAGTTGAATAATTATCTAATAATTTAGAAATCATATTTGTTATAGTGTTTTTACCTACGCCATTTGTATCAGAATATAAAATAGGCGCTACTTTAGTTTTAATATATGGTTTTTGAATAATTGAGCTAATCCAATCTAGAATACAATTATAATAAGTTTCATCGTTATTACATACATATTTAATAAAATCTAATATAAATTTAATTTTATCTTCATTTATTTCATCCTTATTAATTTTATTATCATATTTAAAACCGATAAATTTATTAAAAATATTTTTAGGACATTTATCAAGATTAGGGATAAAATCGATATTATCATAAGTTCTAATCTCTGGATCTTTGTACCACATTTTAGTAAAAGTAATTTTTTCAGTTATTCTTTTATTTTCAAAAATAAAATCTATATCCCTTTTTGTATAAGGTATTAAATTACCATTATCACACTTAAAAAAGCATGCATTATGAACAACTTTAAAATATTCTTTTTCTACTTCTGATTTAATTTCTAAATATTTTTCTTGAATCATTTTATTTTGTTCTTCTTTGTCTAATAATTTGTTATTATTTAGTTTATTGATTCTTTCAACTTCTTTAGGGAAATATTTAATCCTTAAATTTTTATATTCTTCCGGTTTCTCTTCTGAAATTTCTTTAGCAATAGAAGCAAATGTAAACCGTTTATTATCGGCTAATTTAAAGTTATTCCAAATTTTACGATAATCTGAAGTTGTCAAACTTTTATATTTATCGCATCTACTATAATCAACAAATAAATCAAAATATAAACCATCTTTATTATTTTCATTTTTACAAGCGCATAAAAAATTAATCCAAAAATTATAATTTAATTTATATTTATCATCGGCAAATTTCATAAGATCGGTATGATAATCAATAGTGTAATTATTATTATCAACTTTATCAACACTATCAACTATTTCATATTGTTCAATTAATTGTTTAGGCTGAAAATAAGTTTTTATTAATAAATCGGTAGCCTTTGGAATGTATTGGGGTAATTTATTATAAATAGGTTCTGATATAACATCAGTAATTAAATCAAGACCATCGGAAATACCAATATATTTTTTAATGTTGTATAATTCACTGATGTCATCATCATATGAAAACCAATAATGATTTTTATAAGTTTTACCATTATAATAATTATTATAAGATGGTGTTGAAAAATATTTAATTTTATTTGTTTCTAAAAAATTCAATAAATTATCATTAGCTTCTTTAGTATCCGTATCTAAGACAAAAAATTTCTTTTCTATGTTAATAAAATAAACTTTAATTTTATCTTTTGGTATATCACAAATTATTCCAAAGTTTTCAGAAAAGCCTCTAGTTTTCCAGCCTGTAGCCTTATCTGAAATCACGGAATATTTGCCATCTTTTTTATCACCGAAAGCAAAAAAAGAGAGTTTATTGAGATCAATAAAAGTAAAAATAGGATTCATTATATTAATTAAAATTAGAAAATAATTCTTTAAGTATTTTTTTTTCTAATTTTTAATAAATAAAATTTTCTAGATATTTTTTTAAATATTTCTAAATATTAATTTTAATAATTAATATTTAAAAATCATTCTTCAGAATCAGAGTCTAAAAACTGATCAGAGTTTAAAAACTGATCGACAACCCTAATTTTTTCAACTTGTGCCAAATGTTGTTTAGATTTAACATGATTACATAATGAATAATAATTCATAGTTTTATTGCAAGCGGTACAAGTTCTAGTTTTTTCTTTGAACCTTAAATTATCGGCTTTTCTAGAATCGATATTTTCGACATATGTTTGGCGCATGTGTTCCTGTGCGTGATCTTTATATCTATTATAATCATATTCATATACTTTACCGTTTTTACTGACTACAATCTTAGGTTTATAAACTTTAGTTTCCATTATATAATATTAGAAAATTAATCTTTATATAAATTTCTAAATATTTTTTAATTAAATCCTAAATAATCCATATTACCTTTTTGTTTTTGTTCAACTGTTGGATATAAAATTTCGGTTTCTATTGCGAATGTAAAATTAACCTCCGCATTAAGTGAAAAAGGTATTATATTATTATCTTTATCGGTAATTCTTAAATTAAAGTTCCCCCAATTATCTATGATTTCTTGATAATAATCATTATTAGTATTTTGCCACAATAAAGTCCCGCCAATATTTGAACCAACATCAACTATTAATAAAATATCGGTATTTGATAACCTTTCATTATTTATTTTAAAAAATGATTTAGCAATATTTGAGCGGATATAAAAACTATTATAAATTACTAAGTCAATGGGGACATCTGAAATTCTTGTTTTAGATGCATATGGTATTACTGCGGTATCAGTAGTAAAACCGAATATTTTTCTAGTATCATAATTAATACCATTTTCGCTATATCTATTATTAATAGTTAAAGTAGGAGAACCGGCGGGGGCGTTTGTTACATATTTAAAAGTTAATGTTCCGTTAGCGTTGAAAGTTGTTCCAGTCCATACAATTGCATTACCTCCGGTCCATGTTATATTAGCCGCGTTTAATTTTGCAAGCAATGCATCGCCCAAACTAGAACCATTATAAAAACCATCATCTAAAGTTACTTTATTAACATTAGGTGTTAATGATCCACTAGATATCGAGAAACTATTATTTTTTAAATTTTCACTAATATTAAAATATGATAAATCAATGGATAATGAAATCGGTTTTATATATTTTTTTAATTTAGTTAATGAACTACTTTCATTAGTTACATTATCATTATTAAAATTAATATTAAAGTTCCCGGGATTTCCTCCAACTGAATCAGAATTAGAAATAGTTATAAATTTTTTACTTAGCATTAATATACATTATAAAATAAATTTATATATTATTATAATATATGTCAAAAATTTCTAATAATACCAATTCCGGAATTTCAACCTTTAATATAATTGAAACTGGTGAATTATTTATTAAAGGTAAAAAATTTAAAGATTATATTTCAGAATTAATTACCGAAGATCAACTAGAACAATCGGAAATTGATGAAATTAAATTAGTTTTACAATATCTTAACACAACGGGATTATCATCTGAATGGATCGTCGATAATCAAAATAAGAACCAAGAACTAAAAACCATCATAGATACTCTATCATCAAATTATACTATATTAGATGGTAAGACACGGTATATTACCAGCGTCCAAGGTAATAACACCGCCCCAAAAATAGCTAGTGAACTTCAAGTAAGTATCAACGACCGTGATAAACGCCGCATACACTTTACAACCGGCGCGAATACCATCACAAGCATCAACGACAGCACCAACCAAGCAACCCCAGGAAATTATACAGATAATCAAATCACTTTATCGTCGGCAAATGGTATGATCACAACCACATCTCATCTAAATCGCATCCAAGGAAGTGATACGATCGAAATAACGGGGGTCGGTGGTATGGGTATTCAATCAAGCCCTAATATTAAAATCGGTAATAAAGGTGCGCAAGTTCTCATAGGTAGTGAAGACACGCCAGAAATAGGACAAACGAATACAGTTATTAAAATTGGTAAACGGGATGTAACCAGAAATACTGAATTACAACTAAGGGGCAATATATTATTAGAAGACGCACGTTTTACAGATTTGACCGTCTCAAGTGCTCTAACATGGAGTAATTTAATCAGCCTAATACCTACTAATGGATTACCTGCATGGGTTGCATCGGCAATTCTTACATCAATAATACCTAATTATGTTTTTTCCAATCTATGGGCGATGAAAGGAACAGTCACTAAGGACGGTGACGTTGAGACAACTTTGACACCTAAGATGAAAGGTTACACAGTATATGATCCTACGGTTGATATAACAATATTCCCAAAAGTTCAAACTTTTTTAGCAACAGGAGACATAAGTGAGACAACATTAAACGGTGGAATAAGGTCTCAAACATTTAACGGTGAAATACTCCTCCGTAATAATAATATACCAAGCACCAATATAAATTGGGCTCTAACTGATGCGGGTGATAAATGTAATTATATTAAGATAAGTAACAATGACGTAGAGATGGCGTTGGCTGGTGGTGCGAATAACTCGCAAATGAGAATCACTAATTGTGCGACTGGCGGTAAAATCCGCTTCCGCATGGGAGACTCTGGAACTCAAAATACATGTCACGACGCTTTATCAATATTCAACGACCAAGCGACTAGTCAAATTCTGGTAAGCAATAGCAACGCGCCATCCGGATACGATACTACGAGCAAAATGTTATTAGATCATAATCAATTGACACACGGCTTAAAAGTCACCAACGGTTCAAACGCCCTTATCACCCGAGTAAATCATAACAACGTAAACACGCCATCATTAACACTTCAATCCAATTGGACTGGATCTACCGCCAAATCGATTTATCTCAATAGCAATGATGAACTGATGTATAATGGTCAAAAGGTGAATTTCGGTGGAGGTACATCAGGTGGAATAACCTATATTATTCCGCTTGCCAATAATATCTCACCACCCGCCAACCCACCAACCGAAATGACGATAACCCCGACATATAGCACACAACCACAGCGAACAATTACGCAAGCAATTGGAGCCAACACAGCCTATTATATTGCTGATTATGTTACAGAAGTAATGAATACAGTAGCGAACCCGATTCTTACTGGTGTCCAACAATTGAATCAATATGTCTTATGGAACGGTAACCAAGTAGGACAAATATACGGTCGGTTATGGTATCAAGCAACCGCGCCAATTAATAATATTCTTTATAATAAGGTATATTCATCACCCGTAACTACCTCATATTCATCTATATTGAACGGGACACCAATTATGACGCCAACTGGTTTATATAATGTAGTATTTCCCAGAGTTGTTTTTACAGGAATTGATATTCAGCCAACCGTAGGACAAACAGCCCAATTAATTTGTCGTTTAGAAGCTCTTATTAATAATGTATGGACAATCCTCACCTCTATTAATGGTCAAACATTCAATAGTAATACACTTAACCAGACTTTAACCTTTCAAGCGTCCCCATTTTCACACGACCAAACAACAGCCGCCCCGAATTTTCATTCACAAATCCGTATGTCATTAAGTTGTCAGAACGGAACAATCAGGCAAACCACGGCAGGCGGAGCGACCGATTTATGTTCTTACCGATTGGAGGCATCCGCATCCGTCGCCGCGTTTATCCGTGTGAATTTATTTGATGGCACGAATGTGCGCGAAACAGTCCCACAAAGCGCAACACCGATTCTTATTGAATATGACTATCCTATTGGAACTCCTTACGATATTTCGGCATTCAGTTACTCCACGCTATCCACGGACATCTATTTTATTCAACCAAGCGGCGGATTCGCAGGTCATAACATTATTTTATACTTCAACGAAGGCACAATATCACATCTCCATACAACCATTGAAAACCCAACGGTAAAAGAAATCACCGCAGGCACAAATATCAGCGTAACCAATAACGCAGGAAATTACACGATCGCAAACTCAGCACCCGTTCAGAATCTGGTCGCGGGTAGTAATATCTCCATATCTTTAGCCGGCACAACAGCGACAATTAATTCCACGGTTTCTGGTGGCGGTAGCACCAATATAACCGACCTAAGCATTACAGCAGCAGGAGCAGCAGCTCCATTTCGAAAACCATCTTGGCACGCTCAAACCTTTACGGGAGACCCACAATCATCCCCCTTTGTGCTTGGTCTTTTTGATTCATATTCAACAATCACAGGAAATATAATAGTCTATGCGACTAGAAACAACGCACAACAAGCAGCTCCACTTTTATATACCACCGACTTTGGCACCAATTATGCACGAGCTTCAAGCGTCTCGCGTGAATGGGCTACGGTATGTGGAACATTAGTAGGTAATCGTATTTGGGCGGTATGTAATAGAACAGCGTCAAGCGTAGCTCTTAACCAGATTTTCACTATTTTTAACGGTAATTTCAGTTTACTTACCCAAGTTACCGCTCCAACAGAGTTCGCAGCGAATAATCTGATGATTATCCAAATACGTTGTAGTTATGATGGGCAATACTTGCTGATGACGGAGGCAAGTGCTCCGAATACAAACTTAGCACGAATATTTAAATCTAGCAACTACGGAACAACTTGGACAACACAAAATCTCTCGGCGAATCTTGGACAAACGTTGGGATGTGCCGTGTCTGGTTCTGGTCAATATCAGTTTGTTTGCGTAGATGGAACAAGCGGCGGAGTTCGCGCTGACACTGGTTCAGGCGGTGTTTATCGTAGTTCAGACTTTGGTGCGACATGGACTCGTGTATCATTACCATTAGGAGGACAAATAAAAAGAGTATGTTGTGATGGGACTGGACGATATGTAATGTTCGCCGACATAGCGAGCGCTCGTGTTTCACGTGATTATGGTTCAAATTATGAAGACACAACAATAGCGAATACAAGAAGTTGTGCGATTAGCGATAATGGACAATACATGTTATTCGGTAGCTCTAATGGCAATATATTTTTATCACGCAATTACGGGATGACATTCGCGCAAGTGAATCAGACACCGTCAAATTTTCCATACGTAAGTTGGGATACATGTTCCATGAACAACGATGCATCAGTTATAACCGTTGGAAATATATCAAACTTTCGTCAGGCTCAGTGTAGAGAATTAGCAACAGAACATCGTCAAATTTATTCTTTATCAGCCGGTTTAACCGCCGCACCCGATGGTACTGGCGGAATGGCTTTATCACTATCACCGGATAGACGGGGGTTTAGGTATTACAACGGCGGAACAGCGTGGCCCAAAATTAACTTTAATATAGGAAGTGCTATCGATCTTGTAAATAAAAAGGTTAAAGGAACATTAACAGCTAATTTCGTGGCGGGCAACGTGGATTATCCATTATTAATTTTTAATAATCTTCACGTGTTTCCAAGTAGTAGTGCATCAAATACCACTGGAGAAACGTCAGTAATATACTTCTTAGCCTCTGATAATCCTATGGTTAGTAGTTTGAAAACTATTGAATGTCTCGTTCAAACCAATCAGAACATATCACGCATAGCAAGTGCTTTAGATGGTTATAGTTCAGGGAGTTACATGCAAGTAAATTTCGAAATAACATATATTCTTAATAGGGGGCAAACTATTTACCGCCAGTTGGTGTGTAACGGCACTAGCATAATTAGTGCCAAACCAATCGGGACTGCGCCATGGCAACACGTTCACTCGACATTTTGTAGAACCTGCGATCTTGGTGGGGCGGCTAACCTTACTCATATTGGTCTCTCTACATATACAGCATTCAGCGGGACTAGCGGTATTCGAGAGATGAGTATGGATATTGAAGTTATTAACCTACCTTCATCATATACACTCCAAACCACCTCATAAAAAAGTATTATAAAAAATATCTTTTCTAATAATATATAATAATGTTAATGATAGTTTTAGGAACTATAGAAGGAGCGAAAATTGAATTATTAAATATAAGTATTGTTCCGTGTCAAAGTGCCCTCATAACTTATAAATTACATACGAGGGGCGGAGAAGAGAAACTGACACACACAATAGAGGGCGAGCAATATAAAAGATGGGGGAACGATGACACAATAATTTATCATTTACTTTGCGCAAAACATAATCTTCATTATAAACCATACGAGGAGCCTGAGTTCTTCCAAGAATTAATGGTTTGGCGAGATGAGGAGACAGGCGAGATGAAGAACGAGGTCATCAGATATCCAAATCCAAACTATGACCCGAATGCCGCACCATATAAGCCGATGGAATATTCAACGGCGACAGGAAATATGTCATCAGTTTATGAAGACGCAAGAAGCGTTCATAATGATGCTGATATTCAAAAAATAAATGATTTACAATTAGAATTGGAAAGTCAAAAAGCTAAGCTAAATCAAATTATGACATTATTAGGAAAAAATAATTTATTTTAATTTAATTATTATCTAATTTAATTATATATGGAGGTGTATGCAATAAGTTCTTTAGCCACGGCTATATCATCAAGCCCGGGTAGAGCCTTAACCTCATGGTTATGTCATCAGTTTTTAAAATGGAAAATGAAAAAAAAATTATTTGGCGTTGTTTTGTTAAAAGGTTGTACTTCATTATGTGAAAAATTATCTAGTTCCGAAATATTATTTTTTGATGTTGATGTCTTATATCATCAATTAACCGCCCCAAAGTCAGCCGATGAAGTAAATAAAAAACCCTCAGTTGTTGAAAATTACACAGCTTACCCAATTTTAAGAACTCATCTTTTTAACTTGTCAAAAGTTTATAAAAATAGAATTGTAATTGTCTCAAAATCATTAGAATTATTAAAAGCTTTAGGGATTTATGATGATCACTTATATTTTTACGCTTTTTCAAAAGAGATGGAAGAAAAAGTAGGATTAATTTATTCTGATGAAGCTCTTCATAAAGAAGCCGAAGTAAATAAATTCAGAATAAAAGACCAGATGAAACCATCTAACGTAATTATAATTGAGTCAATGAATGATTTAGAAAATAAATTAAAAACACAATTTTCTATAAATAAATTAAATTTATAAATTAATAATTAATTATTTTATAAATTTCAAAAACTGGAAAATAATTTTAAAAAACTTGATTTTCTAAATTAATAATTAATTATTTTATAAATTTCAAAAACTGGAAAATAATTTCAAAAAACTTGATTTTCTAAATTTATAAATTAATAATTAATTATTTTATAAATTTCAAAAACTGGAAAATAATTTCAAAAAACTTGATTTTCTAAATTAATAATTAATTATTTTATAAATTTCAAAAACTGGAAAATAATTTTAGGCTTTTGCGTAAACTTGTTGAGCCTCATTAACTGAGTGTCCCATTATATTTGCTAATTCTTGACGTTCTTCCATCTCTTTAGGTTTAACGGGAAATTTTTCAGATACAATTATGTGTCTTATCATCGTTGAACTTATTTTTTTATTCAAATGTTTAAAAATATTTGTAAAAAATTTAGTATAATCATTTCTAGTCATTTTATTTTTGTCTTCTTTGATAAAAATATGATTATTTTGGGTAAATTCTGAAATTATTTTCATAAATTTTCTCCAGATTTTAAACAATTCTGGACTTAATTCTAATTTTTTGCGCCCGTAAACATTTGAGGTTTTATAATTATTTAAAATTAAATAACCCTTTTTAGTTGAAAGAACTAAATAATTAGATGTGTTTACTTCATCAATTTTCATAAAGTTCTTTTCGTCATATAATTGAGCATCGACTAAATCATTTCTTAGAGGTAATTCTAAATGAGTTTCTAAGATTAAATATTTCATTAATTTTTTATAATCTTCATAAGTAGTAATTTTTTTAGGTACTTCTAATAATAATTTATTTTTAAATTCAATTAACTCATTCAAGCTCATCCAGTTTTGAGCCTGTTTTTCATTTTTAGTATTATCATTATAATTATTCATTATTTCTTGACTTAATTTAACTATTTCGTCTTGATATTTTTTAAATATTGATTGTTTACATGATGTAGCTTGTAAATAAATTACGACTGTATTAATTTTATTTTTTCTAGTATGTAAAGACTTAGACTTATTAATATGAGTCATGATTTTATCGAAGTCTTCTAACCA
>Ga0129333_10002198_pt1 | contig 18059 bp, 17 predicted proteins | sample CPB6_08_DNA_FD_94474 | JGI IMG/M metagenome (GOLD analysis project Ga0129333, IMG submission 94474) | Freshwater to marine salinity gradient microbial communities from Chesapeake Bay, USA - CPBay_Sum_0.6_0.8_DNA | ecosystem: Environmental > Aquatic > Marine > Coastal | place: USA: Chesapeake...
AAAACCCTTAGCTCATTTACGAGCGGCGCGGGCATTAAATGGCTTTCGAGATTCAAAGTCACAAAATGGCACAATTCGGAAAATTCATTTTGTTGCCGCGCCGGGCTGCATGGGTGGCGATTTGTTAAATGAACTTACACTTGAGTTTACCAGCGTTGCTGGCGCTAAATCAGAAAAAACTGATGCGCGAGATACGATTAAATTAGTTGAGTTATTTGTAGCAAAGGGTGTTGATGCAATTCTCTTTGCCGGCGGAGATGGCACGGCGCGAGATATTTTTTCTGTTGTTGGCGCAGGAATTCCCTTGCTTGGCATTCCGGCTGGCGTAAAGATGCGCAGCTCCATTTTTACCCATTTTCCGGAGGAAATATCTCAGGTTTTACGAGACATCGAATGTCTTCCCGAAATTGAACATGTCTATCGAGAGATTCTCGATGCTACTTGGAGCAATCCTGGCTCAGATGATTACTCCAACTCCACTTACTTTGGCGTCGCAAGCTCGATAAAGACTAGAGTTTCATTTAGCGGCTCAAAAGCCCGTAGTAGTCAAGGTATAGATTCTGGCATTCAAGAACTAGCTGAAATTATGGCTCAAGAAATTATGGCAAAACCTGGATTGGTATTGATCGGTTCAGGTACCAGCACCTATGCAATTAAGAAAGTCTTGGATTCCCAATCCTCTCTACAGGGAGTAGATGCATTTATTTCTGGAAATTGCATAGGTAAGGATTTAACTGAGTCAGAGATTTTGAGACTGCTTTCAATGCACGAAAAATCGGAGTTGATTACCGGTGTAATCGGAGGTCAAGGATTTCTCTTTGGCCGAGGAAACCAGCAAATTAGCGCTTCGGTAGTAAATAGGATTTCCTGGTCCACAATTACAGTCATTGCTGCTGAATCAAAATTACTTGGATTATTCCCAGTAGAGCTTTATGTTGACTTTGCAGAGGTCGCTAATGCTGCTCAAATACCAAGATTTGTAAAGGTTCGTACTGCTCCAGGCAAGGAGATGTTGGTACGTTTGCGCTCTACCTCGAAGGAAGATATGGAATTAATTGATTTTGTGGGTCATGGTCAACAACTTGTCAGGAGCAGCAATGACAGATAAATCCCAAATGCCTAAACCGCATCCTTTTATGGCTAACTCAGCTATTGAGAGCTATAAAGAAATGATGCGAGTAGCCGAGGTTGCCGATATCGAAGAGCTCTTTGAGCAGATTCCGAATGACCATAGATTCCAAGGACAGTGGCGCTTTGAAGATCAGATTGCCTCCGAAGTTAGCCTGCATAAGCATTTAACCTCTATTCTGCGAAAAAATATCTCTGGCGAAGAGTTCACCAACTACTTAGGTGCCGGATGTTGGCAGCATTATGTTCCAGCTATTTGTGATGAGATGGTGCAAAGAACCGAATTTTCAACTCCTGTTTGGGGAACTCCATCTTCTGATCATGGTCGTAATCAGGTTTGGTTTGAGTTTTGCAGCCAGCTCGGCGAGTTGGTTGGGATGGAGTTTGTCGGCCTTCCTCTTTACAGCTATGGCGCAGCTGCTGGCCATGCCATCCGTATGGCGGCCCGAGTTAATCAGCGCAGAAAAGTCTTGATAGCCAGCTCGGTAGATCCAGAGCGTTTAAAGGTAATTCGCACCTACTGTGGCTATCCCGAACTAGATGGTTATATCGCAATCGAAATAATTGCAATAGATGAGTCAACTGGTGGAGTAAGTGTTGCCGATTTAAATGCACGAATTGATTCTGATGTCACAGCGGTTTATTGCGAAACACCAAATTATTTTGGTGCCTTGGAAGTTAATGTAAAAGCCATCGCTGAGTTGACGAAAAAATCTGGCGCTGAATTTATTATCGGTGTAGACCCAATTACATTGGGTGTTGTGACTCCACCGAGTGAGTATGGAGCAGATATCGTGGTTGGTACAACGCAAACTTTGGGTGTTCATATGAATGCTGGCGGCGGAGTTGGCGGATTTATAGCAACCCGCGATGAAGAGAAATATGCGCGCGAATATCCAACCTTGCAGGTAAGTCTCACCGATACAACTGTGCCAGGAGAAATGGCATTCGGCTTAACTTTGTTTGAGCAATCTTCGTATGGCTCTCGCGAACATGGCAAGGATTGGACTGGAAACTCTGTTTATCTCTGGACCGTGGCTAATGCAACCTACATGTCTTTAATGGGACCCGATGGATTTCGAGATATCGGTGAATCAATCCTGCAGCGAAGTCACTATGCCGCTCAGAAAATCAGCGAGATCCCGGGGGTAAAAATCCTTTGGCCCGCCGGGTTTTTCAAGGAGTTTGTTGTTAATTTTGATGGAAGCAAGAAGAAAGTTGCTGAAGTTAACCAAGCCTTATTGGCCAAGAAAATTTTTGGCGGCAAAGATATTTCCTCGGAGTTCCCGCAATATGGTCAGTCAGCACTTTATTGCGTAACAGAGATACACACCCAAGCGGATATCGATGCGTTGGTCTCGGCACTTAAGGAGGTAACACGATGATTAAGTCAAAGATTCGTAAATACCATGCTCCGGTGTGGGATGAACCATTAGTAATGGAGTTAAGCGCGACTGGTCGTCGTGGTTCGTTAGCTCCGGTAACTGAGCCTGGTATTAGTAAAAGTGTTGGTTCAGCCATAGGACTTTTGAATTCTGCTCTTCGACGTGCAACCGCTCCAAATCTTCCTGAGATCTCTGAATTCGAAGCCCAAAGGCATTATTTACATCTTTCACAACAAACCTTGGGCATGATGGGCATAAGTCTTTTCGGTACCTGCACTATGAAGTACAACCCACGAGTGAATGAAAGAATTGTGGGCCAACATTTTGTAACTGAGATGCATCCCTATCAAAATCCAGAGACGATGCAAGGAACACTTGAAATCATTTATCGCTTTGACAATATGCTCCGTGAACTTTCGGGATTAGATAAATTCATTTTCCAGGCTGGTGGTGGTGCAGATGCGGCTTACACACAGGCCACAATCACTCGGGCGTATCATGCAGATCGCGGCGAACTGGCCCAACGTAATGAAATTATTACCACCGCCCAGGCGCACCCCTGTAACCCTGCCACCGCCGCAGCAGCAGGTTTCAAGATTATTACTCTGCCCCTAGAAGCAGATGGGTACCCTTCAGTTGAGGCATTAAAGGCTGTCGTTTCAGAGCGAACCGCTGCATTAATGGTTAATAACCCAGATGATATTGGTATTTACAATCCAAATATCAAAGAGTGGGTGGATATCGTTCATGCCGCAGGTGGTTTGTGCTTTTATGATCATGCAAATTTCAATGGAGTCATGACCCGAATTCGAGCCGCAGATCTTGGTTTTGATGCTTGTATGTATATGCTGCACAAAACCTTTGGTGGCCAAAAAGGCGGTGGCGGTCCTGCGGTAGGTGCCTATGGTTGTAATGAGAAACTTAAAAAGTATTTACCTGGTCCAAGAGTCGAACAGGCTCCGGATGGCTCTTACTACTTAGAAAATGAAGGACCAGAGAGCGTGGGACGGGTCCGAGAGTTTCTCGGAAATATTCCGGTTGTAATTCGTGCATACTCGTGGACTCGCGCTATGGGTATTGAGGGCTTACGAGATGCTGCCAACATTTCCGTTTTGGCTAACAATTACATGGAGAAGCGATTACTCGCGATTCCCGGCATAACCAAAGGCTTACCGCAATTGATGCAACGCCGACTAGAGATGACTCGTTACAGTCTTGGTGAGATAACCGCGGAGACCGGAGTTAGTTGTATTGACATTCAAAACCGCATGACTGATTACGGCGTAGATGCATACTGGCTAAGTCATGAACCATGGTTTATTCCTGAACCATTCACCCCAGAGGCTGGCGAGCTTTGGTCCATCGAAGATATTGATTACTGGATTGATGTTTTGGAAACAGTTTGCAATGAAGCTCGCGAGAACCCCGAACTTGTGAAGACTTCGCCTCATAATCAGGTTGTGCATCGCCAAGGTGGAACGAATCTCAATGATCCAAGTAAGTGGGCAACTACTTATCGGGCATATAAGAGAAAGTATGGCCGCGCCAATTAATAGATTATTACCACCGCCATTAAAGTTGAACTGACATGAAAATAGATCAAGCTGCGATCATTGGTGCTGGCGCAATTGGCGTTGGGTGGGCCATTGTTTTTGCTCGGTCAGGAATTGCTGTAAATACCTATGATCTAGATGAAAGACAATTAGGAAGTTTTCATTCAAGGGTAGAAGAGAGATTAAAACTACTTGCGGAAAACCACCTGTTAGATCGAGACATCCATAAGATTTTGGGGCAAATTCACACCTATAAATCTCTCCAGGACGCATGTGTCAATGTTTCTTACCTTCAAGAATGTGGACCAGAAAGGCTTGAAGTCAAAAAATCACTCTTTGGGGAGTTAGAGTCAATAGTTGATGCTCAAACAATTATTGCCAGCTCTTCATCTGCTTTGAAACCTTCAGCCATGGCCGCAGACTTAAAGTATTCGGAGCGGTTTTTAGTTGTTCACCCTGCGAATCCTCCTTACTTACTTCCGATAGCGGAGGTAGTGCCATCGCCAAGTACCAACTCTGAGACGATTGAAAATGCGTTTGAGTTTCTCTCTGATTTAGGGATGAAGCCCGTTCTGATCAATGGAGAGCCCGAAGGGTTTGTCTTTAATAGACTACAAGGAGCAGTTTTGCGTGAAGCCTATTGTCTGGTGAGAGATGGTGTTATCTCTGCTAAGGATCTAGATTTGATTGTCACTCAAGCGCTTGCAAGGAGATGGTCACTCATTGGACCATTTACAACTTCAGCGCTAAATGTTGAAGGCGGAAATCGTGCACATGCAGCGCGCATGGCTGACAGCTACTACCGAATGGGGCTAGAGCGCGGCCAGGATGATCCGTGGAGCGATGAGCTAGTAGAAAAAGTTAGTCAATCGATTGAGCAGGATTGGAAGGTTGAAGACTGGGAGAAAAATGTTTTGCGCAGAGATTTGGCGTTAATGCACCTATTGAAACTGATTCAACAAGATCCCGAACTTAAGCTCTAACAACGGTTCGAGAACTTTGTACCAGCGCTCGAACCTTTGCCAACTCCTCTTCAGTGGGTTCCGCAGTGATTGTAATTTCGGGAGCAACTTTCAAGTCCCAGGAAGTGTTTTCTCTTACCTGTTCGATACTCACTCCGAGATGAAGTTGAACTAACGTTAATTCGCAAGTTTCAGGGTCTGGCTTCAAAACGCCTAAGTCAGTAATTACCGCAGAAGGGCCACGACCTAAAAGACCTGCCGATTCTCTTGAACCTGGACCATCACCAAAACCAAGCGAGGTTATAAAGTCTATCTTTTCAACAAAAGCTCGAGGAGAGTGCTTCAGGATTATTACCACCTCTTTACATGCGCCTGCTATCTCTGGTGCGCCACCTGCTCCTGGCAAGCGAACCTTTGGGTTTGAATAATCAGATCCAATTATGGTTGTGTTGATATTTGCGAATTTGTCTATTTGAGCCGCTCCCAAAAAACCCATATCGATCCGACCTGGCTGCAACCAGTAATTAAAGATTTCAGGCATACTAACAACTGTGAGCGCCTGATTTGCAAGCTCTCCATCGCCAATTGACAACGGCAGTTTTTGCGGGTTCGTGTTTATGGTTCCAGACTCATAAATAAGGAATAAATCAGGAGCTTGCATTGATTTTGCCAAAATTGCAGCGGTGCTTGGAATTCCAATTCCAACAAAGCAAATCATTTCATTCTGCAAAGAACGAGCTGCTGCAATTGTCATCATTTCTGTGCTATTCCACTTCAAATCGTTACTCAATTGGAACCACCTGAGAAAATTTGATCATTTAGCCAATTTTCAAAACTATCTCTCTCTTTACTTATTTCATCCCATGCAATGTATTGATCATTATCGCGCTCGTAATAACCTGATGCATATGATGGCCAAGCGCCACGAGGAGCAACTGCCAGAGCGGTAATTAATTTCTCAGGAATTATTACTGAGCTATGCCGCGGTTCAAACTCATCAACTATCTCCTCGACTGTGACAATTACTTTCTTGGCAGCAAATATGGCCTCTTTGGACGAACCGAGGATGCCCCAGGACATAACGTTATTTTTTCGATCTGCTTGTTGAGCATGAATTATTGTCACATCTGGATTTAGTGCTGCTACAGCCAACAATTTTTCATTTCCAAACGGTGAATCAATCTGGGCAATATTTTGAGTTTTTGTTAAGAGATCAGTTCCGGCGTAGCCGCGCAATATCGCAAACGGAAGTCCCGATGCGCCCGCCACATATCGATTCGTCATTCCGGCGTGGGTATGCTCTTCAATTTCAATAGCCCTGGGCCAACCATTGGCAAGTGCATCTCGCAGGCGATGAAGTGAACCAACGCCAGGGTTGCCTCCCCAAGAGAAAATTAATTTTGCGACACATCCCGCACCAATCAATTGATCATAGATTAGGTCAGGCGTCAATCGAATTGCGGTGAGCTCGCGCTTCTTTTGGCGAATGATTTCTTGACCAGCAGCGAAAGGAATCAGGTGAGTGAATCCCTCTAGCGCAATGGTGTCACCATCATTCACATGCAATGAAATGGCCTCAGCCAGGCCAATCAATTTGCTCAAAATATCACCGTATTTCTTTCAGCCTGACAAATTTATGGGTCAGGCTAGGAGCTGGTAGTTGCAGATGCTACTAATTCCTCTCGGAATACTCTAGGTTTAGGGAAAAGAAAAAGTAGACGGGATAGTTCGTATGTCGAACCAAAGATTGTCTAGTCATGTAGCGGTTGTGACGGGTGGCGCATCTGGAATTGGCGCGGAAATCTGTCACCAGCTAATAGCTAGAGATTACCGAGTTTATTCACTAGATCTTTATTCAAAAGTCGTAAATGTCCCATCGAATGAAGTTGTTCATTTAGAGTGCGATATAACAATTGAATCAGAATTGGAAAGTTGCTTTCAGGAAATTGCAAGTCATGGTGAGATAAATTCATTATTCATTAATGCCGGAATTGTTCCAAGCTGGAGTGGAATTTCTCAATTTTCCCGCGAAGCTTGGGGTGAGGTTTTGAACGTGAATGTCATTGGTGCCGCTTTGACTTTAAAGTATGGGGTTCCATCGCTAAGAAAGCCCGGAGGCACTGTCGTATTTACCGCCTCATTAAACTCCTGGAAAGGAGATCCGAATATTGCCTCGTATGCCGCGAGTAAACATGCTGTTCTCGGGCTAGTGAAATCGGCTGCATTGGAATTGGGTCCGCAAGGTATTCGTGTCAATGCGGTCGCCCCAGGACCAATCGCAACGACCGCATTACAAGCTCGCATTTTGGCCCGATCAAATTGGGATGAAGAGCTGGCAAAGGCTGCTTTTGCGAGATTATCTTCAGCCACCGCGCTGCAACGGATTGCAAGTAGCGAGGAGGTTGCAAATGTTGCAATGTTCTTGGCTTTCGACCAATCTTCTGGTGTTACTGGTCAGATGATTAACGTTGATTGTGGAGTTCTATAGAGCCATGAGATTAAGTATGAATACGACAGAAAGGGGAAATTAAATGAGTGAAGACATTGGGGGAATTAGTCTCATAGGAAAGCGAATACTAATCACTGGTGCATCGCGTGGAATCGGTGCGGCTGTAGCCCTAGTTGTTGCCAAGGCTGGCGCCGAGGTGATTGCTCATTTTGGAGGACATGCAGCCGGCGCAATAGAAAACTTGAAGGAAATTTCGGAAGATAGAAAAGAATTCATTCAATCAGACTTTAGCAAACCTGGATCGGCTCGAGAACTTTGGGCAAAGGCAACTTCAGGCAATAAGCGAGTAGATGTTGTAATAAATAATGCAGCAATAAACGTTGAAACTCCATTTGAAGGAGACCTTGAGCAGTGGGATGTGGGTTGGAGTCAAACCCTGCAAGTTAACGTCTTAGAGTCCTCTTCATTAATCAAAGAAGCGGTAAATCACTTTTTGTCTCATAGCGGTGGAGTATTAATAACCATGTCGAGTTGGTCGGGTCAACGTGGTTCGGCTTTGGCTACTCTGCCTGCCTATGCCGCATCAAAAGCCGCAATGAAGGCTGTAACCCAAACTGTGGCACAGTCTTATGCAAAACGAAATATTCAGGCTTACACGATTGCTCCAGGAATAGTAAAGACCCGCATGTCAGAACAGGCGGCAATACTGCGCGGGGGAGAAGAAAATATGAAAGCAGCTCTTGCAATGGGCGAGCTAGTTCCACCTCAGGAGATCGGTGAGTTGGTTGCATTTCTAGCCTCTGGCAAAGCCCGTCATCTAACCGGAGCCACCTTCGATATAAATGGCGCAAGCTACATTAGATAACAGTTTGAAATAATTCATAGAGGAGTTTTCTCTTAAGGAAAAACGCTCCTTGTTCGCATGTAGAACAAAGTTTTCTATGCGAATTCTCTTTCAATTGACCGTCCCGTGTGACAGGATTCTGTGGTCAGGAAGAACTGTAACTTTTGCATTTCTGAAGGAGATGTAGCTGAATGACCGAACAAAGCAACACCATAATCTCGCTTCGAGAGATTAAAAAGTCATTTGGCTCGACAGAGGTACTGCACGGAATTGATCTTGACGTAAAAGCTGGCAGTCACACAGTTATTTTTGGTCCGTCCGGCTCAGGTAAATCAACGGTTTTGCGAACTATGAATTTGTTGGAGAAGCCTGACTCTGGATCTATTGCTTTTGAAGGACGAGAGTACGGTCCTGGACTGAACGGTTCCAGTCTTGAACATGGAAGACCAATAGAATTACGAAGACGAGTTGGAATGGTGTTCCAACAGTTCAATTTATTTCCACATTTTTCGGCGATAGATAACATCGCAATACCCTTAGCGTCCGTTTCTGGTATGTCTAAAACTGAAGCTCGTGAACGCGGCGCTATCGAATTGAAAAAAGTTGGCTTATTGAAATGGGCTGGAAACTATCCAAGTCAATTGTCTGGTGGGCAGCAACAAAGAGTCGCGATTGCAAGGGCGTTGAGCATGGATCCAACCTTGATGTTATTTGATGAACCTACTTCTGCACTTGATCCGGAATTAGTGGGAGAAGTCTTAGCAGTAATGAGATCTTTAGCAGAGAGTGGAATGACAATGGTAGTCGTAACCCATGAGATGAACTTTGCAAAAGAAATAGGCGACCAGCACGTATTCATGGAAGCTGGAAATATCGTAGTCACAGGAGATTCGAATTTCTTTGAAAATTGTACAAATGAGCGTGCTCGTCAATTCATAGGATCGGTGCTTTAAATGGACAATGAATTAAAAGTCAATTTCATGTGGCATCTCATCTGGGATTACAGAGGTGAGCTAATTCAAGGTTTATGGACCGCAGTTGCTGTATCCATTTCGGCACTTTTTCTATCGTTATTCCTAGGTCTCATCTTTGCCCTTGCTAAAATGAGTAGATTTGCCATTTTCCGCGGCATTTCGACACTCTACGTAAACATTTTCCGAGGAATCCCAGCTCTGGTGAGCGTAATCTGGGTCTATTTCGGTTGGTCTTTGTTATTTGGTCGCAATTTTTCTGTTTACCAAGCGGGAGTAATTGCATTAACTCTGCTTTATTCTGCATTTTTCTCAGAAATATTTAGATCAGCTCTACAAGCAATTCACAAAGGTCAGCGCGAGGCTGGAATGGCCTTAGGAATGACTCGTTTCAGAATTTTTCGTTCCATAATCATGCCGCAGGGCTTGAAAATAGCGATACCAAATATTGGCAGTATGTATATAGGAATGATCAAGGACACTTCAACTTTTGCCGTAATCGGACTTGCAGAGGTCGTTCGAGTCACTCAGACTATTAATTCGCAGTATTTCCAACCTTTTGTTCTTTATACGGCAGCGGCTGTTATGTATGTTGCCATAGCGTTTCTTGTTGACTATATATTCAAAGGTTTTGAGAGCACCATTACCTATCCCTCTAATGGGATTTTGTACAGGTTTCTTACTCGCAAGAAGAGAGCTCATGTTCAGGAGTTGATAAACACCAATTCCTAAACAGATTTCTTGCTGGTAAGAAAATCAGGCAATATCCAAACGTTCGGAAGGAATACAATGCAAAAGAAGTTATCATTACTTCTTGCTACTGCACTCTCCCTCACCGCAGTACTGATGGGTTCGGGAGCGGCATCAGCAAAGGAAGATACCTCGAAGTTAAACCTTGTGAAGCCTGGCCACCTAGTTGTTGGTATGACTTTGCAGTTCCCGCCTCAGATGTATCTAAACGCAGCAAAACAACCAGCTGGCTACGACTATCAACTTCTTCGTCGTCTTGCTCGCGATCTCGGACTGAAGCTCGAAATCAAAAACATGGATTTCGCGGGCCTAATCCCAGGTCTAGTTGCAAAGCAGTTTGACCTTGTTTCAGTTGGTCTAGGAAAGAATCCAGACCGTGAAAAGTCAATCTTGTATGTACGCGAGTACATGCCTTACAGCACAATTCTTGTGACTGGTAAGAACAACACGACACGTCCAACAGTGGAAGCATGGAACACAGCTGGGAAAAAAATCACAGCACTCCAAGGTTCATTAGCTGCAGGTTATGTAAAGAGCACCTTCCCTAAGGCAACACTTGTTGAATTCCCATTACAGGATGCAGCTTTCCTTGAAGTAGCGTCCGGTCGTGCAGATGCAATCGTTGCAGAGGCAAACCTTTACGGATTCTTCAACAAGAACAACCCTGGTCTTTTGAAGCCAGTTGCAATGCCAAACCTTCGTAACTATTTCGGTCATTGGACTGTACAACTAGGTAACGATGCCTTGAAGACTCGTTTAGCTTCATGGCTATGCGAAAAGCAAGAAGCTGGAATCGTGAAAGCGGTATTCCGTCAGCAAATGGGCTACAAAATGCCTGATTTGCCATCTTGCAGCAAGTAAATTCTCTTTTATGGTGATAAGGGTTCAAGAATTTGGACCTTTATCACAGTAGATTGAGGGGCGTAATGGACAACTTGATATTCAAGTTGTCCATTACGTTTAATACCTGAAAAATAGTTTTCAGAAAGTAAGAGGGGGCACAAAATGCTAGTAATTGACTCTCAAGAAGTGTTGGTTATTGGCGGAGGCCCAGCAGGCTTAGCAGCAGCCATTGAGAGCGAAAAACATGGCCTTGCTACGGCTATTATTGATGAGCGGGAGAATTTAGGTGGTCAGATATTCAAGCGCTTGGGCGATGGATTTGAAGTTCTATCTGACTCTACTTTGGGCGCAGATTATCTTCGCGGCACAGAATTGATCTCTATAGTTTCTAAGTCGGAAGTGGAAGTTTTTACTGGAACTCAAGTACTGACAATTGAAGATTCAATGGTTTATACATCACACCCTGAATTGGGAACTCGAGCTTTTAAATTCAAAACTTTGATAATCGCACCAGGTGCATATGATCGACCAGTAGTTTTTCCAGGTTGGACCCTGCCTGGGGTAATGACCGCCGGAGCGGTACAGACATTGGTAAAGACCCAACAACTGTCACCCGGCAGAAAGATTCTTTTTGCAGGCAGCGGCCCTTTAGCACTTGCTTTCTCAGCTCAGCTAATAAAACTCGGAGCTCCTATATATAAAGTTTTAGAAAGTTCCCATGCTCCCAAATTGAGCGAGATAGCTCGCCTCGCTGCTGCGGTTTCTGGAAACTGGAATTTAGCTGCAGATGCTGTTCGCTACCGTAGTATTTTACTGAAGAAATCGATTCCATTTAAATATCGCAGAATAGTTACCAAAGCCGAAGGTCAGGGCCGAGTTGAGTCGGTCACACATTCCAAAGTAGATGATCAATGGCGCCCTATCCCAGGTACTGAAGTTACTGAGAATGTAGATTCCTTGTGCGTTGGTTACGGATTCTTTCCTTCTCACGAGCTGTTTAGATTGTTGCAATGCACATTTACATATGATGAGAATCAAGGTGGCTTTAAGGTTCAGAAAGATGAGTGGGGGCAAACGAGTATTCCTGCAGTTTTTGCTGTAGGCGATGGAACCGGTGTGACTGGGTCATACGCTGCGGTTGCACAAGGAACTTTGGCCGGACTGAAAGCGGCACAATTGGCAGGGAAAATAACCGAAAATAAGCTCAAGACTCTGGCCAGACCCCATCAAAAAAACCTACAAGATCGAAATAGATTTCAACGAGCGTTGAATCACATGTTTGAAGTTATGCCAGGTATTTATGAATTAGCTGATGAAAGCTCCATAGTATGCCGATGTGAAAGTGTTACCAAGAGCCAAATCTCGAAGGTCATTAGCTCCACAAATGACATATCAGCGGTGAAGGCATATAGCCGGGCAGGAATGGGTCTTTGCCAGGGGAGGAACTGTCAACGTCAGATTGCCTCCATGATTAATCAAAAATATAACATTCCATTTGAAAAAATAGCATTCGCAACTCCACGTTTTCCTGCGAAGCCGGTCGAGATTGGATTGATTGCGGATGGAAGTATTCAAGATGAGAAGTACTTTATAAATGAATAGAGAATTCTTACCAGGATTCTTGTCACATCAAGAAAACTTGAGTCCACTGCCACAAAGCACAGATGTATTAATTATCGGCGGAGGCCTACTTGGAACTTCTTTGGCATACTATTTGTCCAAGCAAAAAGTTGAATTGCTTCTTCTCGAGCGGGATGAGATTAATCGCGAGGCTTCGGGAACAAATGCAGGTAGCTTTCACTTCCAAATTGCACTTCATCAGCTAACTGCAAATATGACCACTAAAGAAAAGAACCGGTTATCGTCAGAGGTTCAACTTCAGGTTGAAGCAGCAAAATTATGGGATAACCTTGAAAAAGAATTGAATGCAGATCTAGGTGTTCACTTCGATGGTGGATTCATGGTCGCAGAAAATCAGGACGAGCTAAAGGTTCTGCGAGAAAAGGATGAAATCGAAAACGCGGCGGGTCTGGAAAGCTTCATTTTAACCGGTCAAGAAATGCGCAATTTTGCCCCGTTTTTAGCTGAGGATTTAGCCGGAATAGCATTTTGCCCACGCGAAGGTCACGCCAACCCATTATTGGTGGGGCCAACTTACGCTTTTCGGGCGGTCGAGAATGGTGCGCAGATCCGAACTTTTTGCAGTGTTGAAAGTATTGAAGTATTAGGTGATGGTTCAAAAGTAAATGGTGGTTTTCGGTTTAAGGTAAAGACTTCACGAGGTGAAGTATTGTGTAATCGATTAGTAAATGCTGCAGGCGCTTGGACGATGGAATTAGCCAGGCAAGTTGGCTTAAATCTTCCTATGGGATTAAGCGGATTACATGTAAATGTCACAGAACCCCATGAGTACTTTCTTAAATCCATGGTTCAACATATTGGAAGAAGATTGACCCTCAAACAAACTCATAACAACACCTTTATTATCGGCGGTGGTTGGCCGGCAAAATCGGAAATTTATCCGAGGCGATATAGTAATCTTTGGAGTTCTACCGCAGGAAATCTGGCGGTTGCCTTACGAGTGCTGCCCATGCTCAAAAATGTTAAGTTAATGAGAACCTGGAGCGGAGTTTGGGCTTTTACTAGGGACTTTAAACCAATTTTAGGTGAATCGAAAAAGGTGCCAGGTTTTCACGTCGCGATGGTTCCGACTGGATTCACGCTAGGTCCTATGGTGGCTCAAATGCTGGCAAATTACATGACCAACGAAAGTGATGACAAGTTAATCCCTTCTGAATTTAGTGTTGATCGCGAGATTAAGTAATGTATTTGCAGATTCTTATCCAATGTATGAAAGGAAATAGATATGAATCGTAACTCCGTTGATTGGAAAGGATACTGGCCAGCATCGCCAACACCTTTTACAAGTACTGGTGAGATTGATTGGGATTCTTTTGACAAGTTGCTAGATTGGTATCTAGAGCGCGGCGTTCATGGTTTATTCGTAAATGGCACCACTGGAGAGTGGTTTGCGCAAACTATTGCCGAACGAAAGGCAGTGGCTGAATTCTTAGCTAAGAAAATCGCAGGAAGAGTGCCAGTTGTTATTGGTATCACAACTTTTACCGCCGGTGAGTCGATTGAATTAGGGAAACATGCAATGAGTGTAGGTCTGTCAGGTGTTTGTTCATCTGCACCGGCATATTCAAAGACATTGCCTGAAGAAACGGTAGCTTATTTTGAGACTCTATCAGGCGCCTTGAATGCTCCCATCATGATCTATAACTGGCCACATGGATCGGGAATAGAAATTTTTGGAGAGCTAGCAGAGAAATTAGCAGATATCGAGAATGTCGTAGCCATTAAAGATAGCACTCCAAATGCGGAACAATTTAAAGAAACTACAAAGCGTGTAGTCGACAAAGTTAGAATTTTTGGAAATTTTATGGTGCCGGATAATTTAGACTTCATGTTGCAATACGGTGGAGATGGAACTATAGGAGGCGGAAGTATCTTCGGTAGAGCTGACACAAAATATTGGGAGGATGTTTGGAGTGGAGACATTGATACTGCTCGATTGCATGCGGAGAGGAATCTAGCTTTATTAGAAGCTTTATGGTTGCCAGGTGGTTGGGCTGGCAAATGGGGTGCCTATCAAAGTCAATTGAAGAAGATTATGGAGATTATGGGTGTGCCAGGTGGAACCGTACGACCGCCTCGACTTCCCATCAGCGACTCAAAAAAAATTGATGAAATACAAAGTATCTTGAAGAAGTTTGAAATAATCAGTTAAGGACCAGAGAATAGGAAAAATTATGAGCACCTTTCAGGGAGTAGATCACGCAGGAATTGGTGTTGGGGATATGGATACTGCCCTTGATTTTTGGTCACGAAAACTGGGCTTTACAGAAGTTTTTTTCGATTACACAGGTGTAGTGCCAGGATTGGAAGAAATTACGAAGAAAAAAGAGGTTAGAGCTCGCATTGTTATGTTGGGAAATCGTTTTACGACCAGACTTGGACCTGGAAAAATAAAACTGGTTCAAAGATTAGATGGCGATGGCGCTCCGCCATATCCAGCAGGGATTGGATATGGAGAGGTTGGCCTGGCGGAAGTGTGTTTACACACTCTCAACACTGAAAAGATTTTCCGTGAGTTAGTGGATAACCAAGGCTGCAAATCACTTATGGAGCCACTCAGCGCTGCTGTAGGGGAACACCAAATTGATTTGGATATTGCCTATATCGCCGATCCTTGGATGGGTAAAGTGGAAATGATCGATTGGAAAGGATTGTGGACCTCCAGACCAGCTGCACCGCGAATCGAAGGTGTTAACCATGTTGCTTTCGGCGTACATGACATGAAGACAACCACTGACTTTTACAAACAACTTGGATTCAATGATCAGATATTTGAGTCCAAAGAATTTTTTGATCCGATGGCTCCTTGGTATCAGGTGGGAAGAGCACTTCCAGGACACCACATGACACTCTGGCTATCAGGTCAAGGCGCGGGAATTGAGCCAGTTCGACTGACTCCGCTTTGGGAAGACTGTCGAGGCGAATGGGGACATGTTGGTCCAATGGATTTTGGAATCGGTGTACAGAATATAAAGAAGGCCGTTGCTGAACTGCAAAGTTTGGGAATAGAAATGCATAGCGACATTAAAACTTTAGATGTCGGCGTATCCGAGTTCAAATACGTATATTTCAAAGATCCAGATGATCAATATGTTTCAATAGTTGAGAGTTCGTACTAAATTTCTCCAGCCTTGAATCCGGCTTGAGTTTCTACATTCATGCCGGGTTTCAGCCATGTCATGCATGCTCGAGTGTTTGCTACGTCATTAACCACAACTAAACAGTCGAAGCAAACCCCCATTCCGCAATAAATACCTCGAGGTTGACCCTCAGTTGTTGTGCGCATCGCGACCATATTTTCTGCCATCATCATGGTAGCCACAGTTTCACCTTCGAAAGCCTTAATTTTATTGCCATTTAAGGTCACTTCAATTTCTGCACCTCGACGAATGTGGCCATTCGACGTAATCCTAAATGCATGATCTGACATGAGGTTAGTCTGCCAATATAAGATACTATTTTCAATGTGATCCCAAAACTTTTTACTCCACTTGTTATTAGGGGAAATGAGTTTAAGAATCGAATTTGGGTTAGCCCCATGTGCCAATACTCTGCTGTAAATGGAGTTGTTGGTACATGGCATCTAGTACATCTGGGGGCCTTTGCAACTGGTGGAGTTGGACACATCATGGTGGAGGCAACCGGGGTCACGCCCGAAGGTCGAATATCAATTGGGTGCCCTGGAATTTGGAATGATGAACAGGTCGAGGCCTTTAAGCCAATAATCGAGTTTGTCCATCAGCAACGAGCGCTGATTGGAATCCAACTTTCTCATTCTGGTCGCAAAGGCTCGACGATGAAGCCTTGGGATGATCACGAAATAGCGACGAAGGATGAAGGTGGATGGAAGACAGTTGGTGCAAGCCCAATTCCTTACAAGGATTTTCCGATTCCAGACGAATTAACTGTTGATAACATTACAAATTTAGTAGCAAGCTTTGTTACAGCTGCTAAACGCTCAGTCTCCGCAGGATTTGATGTCATTGAAATTCACGCTGCTCACGGATATCTATTTCATCAATTCCTATCTCCACTAACAAATATTCGTGGAGATAATTATGGCGGAACTCTGGAAAACCGAATGAGATTCTTATTGGAAACTGCAGAATCGGTTCGTAGCGCCATTCCTGCTGATACCCCGCTCTTTGTGCGGATTTCTGCAACGGATTGGGTGGATGGGGGATGGAATTTAGACGATTCCATAATTCTGAGCCAGAAGTTGCAGGCAGTGGGAGTTGATTTAATTGATGTTTCAACGGGTGGATTAGTCCACGATGCAAAGATTCCAGTGGGACCTGGCTACCAAGTTCCTTTTTCAGCTTCAATTCGCCGGCAATTGGGTATTTTGACCACTGCGGTTGGAATGATTAATGATGGCAATCAAGCAGAGGAAATCTTGGAAAATGGTGAAGCGGACGCAGTGATGATTGCTAGGCAAATGATGCGGAATCCTCGTTGGGCAATTGCTGTAGCCGAAGAGTTCGGCCAAAAAATCGATTGGTCAGTTCAATTGGAAAGAGCACGCCGAGTTGGTCCCAGAAAGTCCCCTCAATAATCAATGAAAAGTGCATTTGTTGTAGGTGAAGCACTCATCGATTTAGTAAGTCATAATGGCAAAATATCGGCACATGTTGGGGGAGGTCCAGCAAACACGGCAAAAGCATTGGCTCGCTTGGGTTTCCAGAGCATTTTTATTGGTGGGATTTCTCATGATGAATATGGGACGTTGATTGAAGCTGAACTAAGTCAAAGTTGTGTCGATCTATCTTTGGCAAATCGTCTAGATTTGCCCACGGCAATTGCAAGGGCAATTATTGATGAAAGTGGCCGCGCTCAATACGAGTTTGAACTAGAGGGAACAGCAACATTTTCTTTTGCATCTAGTTGGTTACCAACCGGTCCAGTGGATGTACTACATATAGGGTCAGTTGCGACTTTGATTGAGCCAGGAGCAAGTGAACTTTTTAAATGGGCTTATGACCTCGACACAGTATTGATATTCGACCCGAATGTTCGACCATCCATTCGGGGAGATTCAGAATCGTATCGACATGTTGTTGAGAGTTGGATTTCGATTTCTGATGTCATTAAGTTAAGTGATGATGATTTGCACTGGTTGTATCAAGAGTCCGAGGTTGAGGTCGTTGCAAAATGGCTTGAGTCAGGTGTTTCTCTAGTTATTGTGACTTTGGGTGCAGATGGATTACGTGCGTATGGAGATGGTTTCGTGCTTTCAGTACCGAGCGCATCAATACATTTGGTTGATTCGGTTGGAGCTGGTGACACTATTGGTGCAGTTTTGGTTGGGGGCGTTCTAGATAATGGCTTGACCGGGTTACTTCATCAAAAAATATTATTGGATGTACTCAAAAGAGCGGTATCTGCAGCAGGAATTACTTGTTCTAGAGCTGGCGCTAATCCACCGTGGCTCGAAGAGCTAGATCGGATTTAAGAGAGCCCGGCTCTTTCAAAGAGTTCGACTACAGCGCTACGAGAGTTAACTCCGAAGAGGCTGTATATCTTGATGATGTCC
>Ga0129333_10002199_pt1 | contig 18058 bp, 16 predicted proteins | sample CPB6_08_DNA_FD_94474 | JGI IMG/M metagenome (GOLD analysis project Ga0129333, IMG submission 94474) | Freshwater to marine salinity gradient microbial communities from Chesapeake Bay, USA - CPBay_Sum_0.6_0.8_DNA | ecosystem: Environmental > Aquatic > Marine > Coastal | place: USA: Chesapeake...
AACACAAGTTGCTGCAACAACAGCAGTTGCTACAGCAAGCACAGTAACTGCATATCAATTTGCTAAGGCAGACTACCGCTCAGGTAAGTTCTTGGTAAAGGCTGAAACATCTAGCCATACAGAAATATCAGAAATTCTTGTAACTCTTGATGGCTCTGATAACATTGCAATTACAGAATATGCAATTGTCGGAACAAACGGCAACTTGGTTGATGTAACTGCAGATGTTAGCGGTGCAAACGTAAGAATTCGTGTAACAACAATAAATAACAGCACAGATGTTACTGTTGTTGGAACACTTATTGCATAATAAAATAAATTAAAAAGGGGTACCAATGACAACATCAAGTAAAGACTTTAAGGTAAAAAATGGTCTGTACGTAACAAACGGCGGAACATTTGGAGGAGAAGTTACAGTTGCAACACCAACTTCAGGAACTTCTGCTGCCACCAAAGACTATGTTGATAATGCTGTTGGTACCCCAATTATTCCAACACAATCCCTTCCACCAGAAAACCCAGTAGACGGACAACTATATTTTGATACAGATAGTCGTCATATGTTGATTTACTCTGTTGATGAAGGCGATTGGATTATGATTGCAACATACTATGACACTGCTAATCTTCCACAGCATATTCATGATACTGCAATTGATGGAACTGGCCTTATTGTTAGTATTTATCAAGATGGCGGATATTATGATAGTTTCTTTGTGTCTGAACAAGATGCTGGATATTATAATATGAATGAGTGGGCAATGGAGTGGAATGGTGGAATTGCAATAGATAATTTTAACTAATTGTCTGTTATAATGTAAAAAGAAAAATTTCTGTAGGAGGAAATTAATATGGCAACAAGAATGCAACAGCGCAGAGGTACTGCAGCACAATGGACATCAGCAAACCCAATTTTGAATGCTGGTGAAATAGGGTGGGAGTCAGATACCAATAAATTTAAGATTGGTGATGGTATAAACCACTGGGCAGATCTTGATTACTTTATTGACCAATCCTCCACAGTAAACCCTGCATTTGGTTCTAGCATTGTATTTGAAGGTGCTACAGCAAACGCTTTTGAGACAACCCTTGCAGTTACAGATCCTACTGCAGACCGCACAATTACACTTCCAGATTCAACGGGAACCGTTGTTCTTGCAGATGGAAGCGGTAATGTTACAGTTTCTGGTAATTTAACAGTTAATGGTACAACAACTACAGTAAATAGCACAGAAATTAATGTGACTACTGGCCTTGTTTTTGAAGGCGCAACTGCAAATGCATATGAAACAACTCTTACTGTTGTAGACCCAACAGCAGATAGAACTATTACATTTCCAGATTCAACTGGCACCGTTGTTGTAGTAGATGGTGTTGGAAATGTTTCTGTTTCTACAGCAGAATTAAATGTCCTTGATGGAATTACAGCAACAACCGCAGAACTTAATTATGTAACTGGAGTTACTTCTGGCATTCAAGCACAACTTGATGCTAAAGCAGCATCCTCCCATACACATGCACAATCTGATATTATAAATCTAGTTTCAGATTTATCTACAATAAATACAGAACTATCTAACAAAGCAACATTGAGTGGTCCAACATTTAGTGGTACGGTTTCTCTACCAACAACTACATCTATTGGAGATGTTTCAAGCACAGAGTTACAATATGTAAATGGCGTAACATCTGCTATTCAAACACAACTTGATGGAAAATCAGGAACAGCGCATACACATCTTTTAGCAGCAGGAGCAACCGATGTAACTGCTTCTGCATCAGAACTTAATATTATGGATGGTGTTACTGCATCTACCGCAGAAATTAATATTCTTGATGGACTTACTGCCTCAACAACAGAACTTAACTATGTTGATGGCGTAACGTCTGCTATTCAAACACAGATTGATGGAAAGGCTTCATCATCACACACACATGCACAATCTGATATTACAAATCTAACAACTGATCTTGCTGCAAAAGCAAGTCTTTCTGGAGCAACATTTACTGGTACAGTAACTCTTGCAGCAGATCCATCAAACGCTCTTGAGGCAGCAACAAAACAATATGTTGATGCAGCAACTGCTGGACTCAATGTTCACGAATCTGTAAGAGTAGCAACAACAGCAAATATTACTAATACTATTATTGCAGAAGATCTTGAAAATGGAAAAACAATAGATGGCGTTACACTGGTTACTGGAGATAGAGTTCTTGTAAAAAATCAAACAGTAAAAAGTGAAAATGGTATTTATATTGTTCCTGCAAACGGAGTTGCATCTCGTGCAACAGATTATGACTCAACTCCAGAAGTAGATGCTGGTGACTTTATATTTATTGAAGAAGGAACTGTAAACGGAAAAACTGGTTGGGTCCAGACAAACGCAATTACTACAATTAATACAGATGATATTGAGTTTACTCAATTTTCTGGAACAGGAACTGTTACAGCAGGAACAAATATTTCGGTTTCTGGTGGTCAAGTTTCTGTAGTAAGTGATCCAACATTCTCAGGTCTTGTTACAGCATCTTCTGGTGTAGCCTTCTCTGACGGTACACAAACAAAAGAAGGTGTTCCATCAAGAACACCAATTATTCAAAAGACAGATTCTTATACTCTCTCTTCTTTAACAGAAAGAGATAGTTTGATTGAAATGGGTAAATCAACTGCTCAAACACTAACAGTTCCAACAAATGCTACAGTAGCATGGCCAGTAGGAACTTCAATCAGCATACTTCAAACTGGCGCAGGTCAGGTAACAGTTGCTGGAGCAGTTGGAGTAACAATTAATGCTACACCAGGTCTTAAATTACGTGCACAATGGTCATCTGCAACTCTTCTAAAGAGAGCAACTGATACATGGGTGCTGTTTGGCGATCTATCAGCGTAAAATGTTGGTATAATAAATAAAGGAAAAGGAGTAACATGTCAAAAAATATTGGTATTAGATCTTCAGCGCAGGATAACTTTTTACAACCAGATAATGTTACTTCTTTAACAGCAACAGATGTGGGAACAAGTCGTCCATATCTAGCAACAGCAAATACAACATCTGCTGCATCAGCAGCAGGAACAGGTGGATCTGTATCTCTTTCCTGGTCTCTTCCAGGAACTTCTCCAGCAGCAACATCTTATGAAATTACTACAACACCATCAACATATACTCATGATACGGGATCTTCAGCAACTAGTTATACATTTCAAGGATTAGCATCTAATACATCTTATACGTTTACAGTAAAAGCAAAAAATGCTTCAGGTGCTTCAAGTGGTACAACATCATCTTCTGTTACAGCAACAACTGTTCCAGCCAAGCCAGCAGCCCCAACAGCATCATCTCCAAACGCAAACCAAGATGTTGTTACGTGGTCCGCTCCAGCAACAGGTGGTAAAGCAATTTCAAGTTATACAGTTAATTCTAGTGATACTTCTATTAACAATAGTGGTACATTTACAAATGCTACATCACCATTAACTGTTAATGAAAATGGTGGAACGTCTCAGACATATCGTGTTACAGCAATAAATGCTAACGGTTCTTCAGTTCAAAGCGATGCTTCTAATTCAATTTCAACAACACCACCTTTCTTTCCACCATTTTTTCCACCTTTCTTTCCGCCATTTTTCCCACCATTTTTCCCACCGTTTTTCCCATCATTTGGACCATTCTTTCCTCCATTCTTCCCGTTCTTCCCTTGGTTTTATGGATTTGAGTCTGTTGCAGCAACAACTGGCATTATGACTATAGATGGTAGAAAAAATGCTGAAGATCTTGTTGTTGGCGATAAACTTCGTGCTTTTAATCTAGATGGAATAGATCGATCAACTCCAGAATGGATTAATTGGTTTGTAGAATCTCCAGAATTTAATGAAACAAATATTGTTGAAACAACAGTAGTTTCTATTACACAAAATACAGTTAATCAACTTTATTTAGTTAATGGAGATAGATATTCAAGCACACACTGGATTCTTGCTAAAAAAGAAGATATTGCTAGATTTATTCAAGTAACCCAGTTAGATACAACATTCCAAGTATTTTCTTATTCAGAAATGCAGTTTGTAGATATTACTGCTTTTGAAGTTTTAGATGTAGAAGACACGATTTATTCAATTCATTGTGAACCATATGATAACTTCTTTACAGAAAATATGTTAGTCTTTGATGCTTTTGATGCACCAGAAGAATAAAATATATAATTTCTGTTAGTTATTAGCAATAGTTTAACTTATGATATAATTAAAATAAGTAATGGATTTTAAAAAATTAAGGATACTAATGTCAAAAAATAAAATTATTTTTAAGGCTGCAAGGTCATGGCTTTCAGCAGAAAGTAATTCTGCACCAAAACCAATGACTAAGTCTATTCCAGATTGGTATAGAAAAGCAGATAGATATGCAAAAGACAGCGAAAATAATTTTGTTATTGGAGAAGATCAGGGAAAGATTCCAACATGGAAGGCTTGTCCAGCAATGTTTGATATAATGGCAACTGGCTATTCATTAAACACTCCATGTGATATTGAATTTTTTGAAGATAAAGATACTGGTCAAATTAAAGTTAAAGTTCATGATGCAAAATATGTATCTTTTGTTCAGACAAGATATCCAATGCCACAATTTGTACATCCAGAAGGATACTATCAAAATCATTTTGCTTGGATGGGAGATTGGCAAATTGCTCTTCCAACAGGGTATAGCGCAATATATACAACACCATTTAATAGGCATGAGTTGCCATTTTTAAATACAAGCGGAATTATTGATTTAGACAAAGTTCATATGCCAGGATCTTATCCATTTTTTATAAGAAAAGGGTTTTCTGGAATTATACCAGCAGGAACTCCATATGTACAAATTATTCCATTTAAAAGAGAAGATTGGATTTCTGAAATAGTTGAAGAACCAGATACAAAAAAAATACAAAAAGAATATAATGATAATGCTGTTCTTTATAGAATACCAAATGGCGGAGTTTATAAAAATAAAATCTGGGAACCAAGGACTTATGAATAAAACTGATATAATAAAAAATGGGAGATTTTGATATGAATGAAATAGACGAATCGCAGAATCCTTGGTTTACAAAAGATAGATCAGAATCTACTTCTTTAAGAATGCCAAATAAAACATTTAATAATATTGAAGTTAGCAATCCAGGCCTTGGGTTAAATATTTACCATAATGCAATTTCAAAAGAAAATTGTGACAAATATATTAATATTTTAGAAAATCATTTAAATGGTCAAACAAAGTATAGATGGAATGAAGCACAGGTTACAAACTCAGACAAGCCTATAAAGTTTGCAAGAAACTGCTCTGATTTTAAGTATAAGCCAAAAAATTTAGGAGAAAAAACCTCTCAAAATGAACAACTTATAGATATGCACGATGAAATATTTCAAGTTCTAAAATCTTGCATTGACGAGTATGCTTATTATTGGGGTATATCTGTTAATTATTACGAGGCTTTTAATTTTGTTAAATATGAAGGGCCAGGACAACAGTTTAGAATTCATGCAGATCATGGTCCATCTTATGCATGTACTGTTTCTGCAGTTATATACCTTAACGATGATTATGAAGGAGGAGAGTTATATTTTCCAAGACTTGACAAATTAGTATATAAGCCAAGTGTTGGAGATATTGCTATTTTCCCATCAAACTATATATATGAACACGCATCTTTGGATATGATTGCTGGAACAAAGTATTGTGTAGTTATTATGACTGATTTAAATGATAGTGCTCATAAAGAAAGGAAATACAGTGCTTACTAAAACATGGACAGACAAAGAAGATCTAGGATCTGGAATTTTTGTTTATAGAGATGTGCTAACAAATATTGATGTTATTGATAGATTAGAGAATGCATTAAAAAATCCTGATAATAAGTCTTATGTTTGGAGAGAAGCACTCGTTGGTTATGCACAAAGAATGCCAGACTATAGAGATTGTGTAGATTTTAAGTATAAAAAAACAGACATACAAGCAGATCCTGGTAAAACAGCAAAAATTTTGACAGGTCTTTGGGATGATGTCTATAATGCTAAATTACCAGCAGTACAAGACTATTCAAGACAATTTAACTTGGGTGGAGAATTAAAATACTGGGAAGCATTTAATTTTATAAAATATGGTCCAGGACAACATTTTCAAGAACATCACGATCACGGCTTTTCTTATAACTGTGTTGTTTCTTTGGTCGGTTATCCAAATGATAATTACGAAGGTGGAGAACTTTATTTTAGACTACAGGATTTAAACATTAAGCCAAAGGCTGGAGATTTATATATATTCCCTTCAAGTTACATGTATCCACATAGAGCAATGCCAGTTACTTCTGGAATTAAGTATTCAATTGTTACTATGTTGGACTATAGTTCTAAGTTTCATAATCCAAAATTTTATCAAGAAACAAATGACTAATGAGTATTATAAAAGCAGAGATAACTCCTGGCTCTAATGTTATTTTAGAACCACTTTCAATAAAAAGATCGTGGATGGATAACGTTGCCAATGCACATGCATATCATTGTTTTCCAGTTTCTCTTGCAAATGGACTTGGATGGGGTATTAGTTTTCCAGAAGATATTTCTTTTATTTGGGATGGTGTTGACACTGATAGAGAAGAGGGACATATTAAAATATTAAGTGGACATCATTATGTAAATGAAAATAGACGTAGTGCAACATTAAGTTTAAATACAAATATTAGATTTATTACTGATGAAAATACTACAATGCTTACTATGCCAGTTCCAAATTTATTTATTGATGGGATAATTCCTTATACAACATTAATGAGCACATCTTTTTATCCAAACATGCTTCCTGCTGCAATTAAAGTAACCAGGTCAAACTCTACTATTACCATACCAGCCAAAACGCCAGTCATAGCAATAGTTCCAATATCTATCAGCAAACTTAATTCTACAGAATTAGAGATACATGATTTTATTACAACACAAGAACAAAGAAATAAAAATAAAAGTTATGGAGAAGTATCTCAAAAATTAAATCAAACTGGAGAATGGACACATTTTTATAGAGATGCAACAGATGAAACAAAAACAAAAATAGGAAAACATGAAATTAAGGCTTTTCGATTAAAAACTACAGATAAGAGAAGATGATATAATTATATTATGAAAACTCCAACAAACATCCATTCAGGCGACAGATTTTCAATTACACCATCTGGATTTTTTGGTTCTTCTTCACAAAATATTATAGAATTAGAAAATTTTATGACAGACGAAGAACTCTCTAAAATATCTAATTTTGCAAAAAATATTACGGAATGGGACTATACTGAAACAAGATATAATGAAGATGGAACAGTTATTTATGACTCAGAATATTGGAAAGATCGTGTAGCAACATCTAATACAATTCATAAACAAAATACAGAAATATATCCAATGATAGAGTCTATGGTTGCAAGATTAAAAATTGTTGTTGATGATTTTTTTCAGGTAGACGCTTGGGCCACAAATCCAGCAATAGTTAGATGGCTCCCTGGACAATTTCAATATCCGCATGCAGATAAAGAACTTCATGAAGGAGAAAATGCTGGAAAACCTAACGATTTTCCTTATTATGATTTAGCAAGTTTGTTTTATTTAAATGATGATTATGAGGGTGGAGAATTGTATTTTCCAAAACAAGGAATTCAATTTAAACCAAAAGCAGGTGCAGCATATTTTTTTCCAGGAGATTTGAACTATATTCATGGTGTTTCTAAAATAGAAAAAGGTATAAGATATACCTGTCCGTTTTTTTGGACAATTAGATCGCATAAGGAAAAAAATGTCTGAAATTAAATATGAACTGCTATATCCAAAAATTCATCTGTACAAAGATTTAATTCCTAATCCAGAGACATTGGTTCAAATGCTTAAAGATTCAGAAAACAATCCAGGAACTAGTAAAGTATTTTTAGAGTGGATACCTTGGTCTAGGTTTGGAACATATTTAAATCAAACTCCTATTCCAGACGGAATACTTGCCAATACACCAGAATCAGAAAGGGATGAAAAATTTTATAATGAATACAAGTATGCAAAAATAATTTGGGATGCTTTTCATACAGCAACTAATCATTTTTTAAATCAATATGATGTTGTTAAGGGTAATGACTGGGTTATTATGGGTCCATCATATTCTAGATATTTTTATGATGATAATCCAAAATCTGATGAAAATGTAATGATTCATCATACAGACTTTGTAAGAATTGAAGCAGATATGCCAGGAAATAAATTTGCAATAACTTGCACAATGTATCTTAATGACGATTACGATGGTGGAGATATAGATTTTATTATTAGAAAAGATCATATTCCTTATAAACCAAAAGCAGGTGATATTTTAGTGTTTCCATCAGGACATCCAGATGTATTGCCAGACGGACATATGTATTTACATGGAGTAAAAAAAGTAGAAAAAAAAGATAAATATTTGATAAGATGTTTTTATCAAATACCGTATACTGGCCATCCAGACTGGCTTGCCAATCAGGAAAAATATGGAAAAGAATTATGGGCAGAAATGGAAAAAAAACGTATTGAAGAAGGAAGAAGATATCAGTATGACATCTAAGCAGTGTTTATGCGGAAGATCAAAAGTATATCCATTCTGTGACGGTAGTCATAAAATTAAAAAACAATATGAAGAAAATGCTACAGAGGTAGAGTCAAATACTAAAGAGGATGGTATAATATAAACATGTTTAAAGATGATCCTAATATTATTAAATTAGACGAAGGTATTTTTTGGTATAAAAACTTTATTCCAAAAGAAACTGTAGAATTAATTAATTCAAAAACACCAGGCCTTGACCTTGGAAATCATTGGTTTGAAAATATTGAATTTAAAGTTACTGAAGCAATAGAAGAGTTAATTCCAGTATGGAACAAGGTATCAGAATTTCTTGCTCCAGATTATGTTATTCACCCAATGGCAAGTATGCTTTATTTTGGAGAAGGAAAGCAAATGTTGCCACACTGCGATAGTCCTGGAGAAGATATGACAGAAGAACTTACAGTTCCAGATGTTTGGGCAACATGCTGTGTTCTTTCTTGGGGAGCATGTGTTTATTTTGGAGAGTTTACTGGTGGAGAAATTTATTATCCAAATCAAGGAATTGATGTTCCAGTACAGCCAGGAGACCTTGTTATACACAGTGCTTTAAGTTCTCACGAACATGGGGTTCGTCCAGTAAAAAGTGGAGTAAGGTATACATTTTCTAACTTTTCATTAAAACCAGAAAAAAATCCTGGATCATTTTACAATTATGGAACAAAAGAAAATGAAGAACGACAAAAAAATATGGGTGTTTGGCTCCAACCTCTTTTTAAAAATGAAAAATCTGTTGTAATGCCAGAATTAACACAATATAAGGCATAAAATGTTTGATAATGATTCAAGGTTTACAAAACTTGGAGAAGATATTTGGGTTTACCATAATTTTTTATCTCAAGATGAGATTAATAAAATTTTAAATAAAATATCAACATCCGATGAATTATTATGGAATGGTGGTCATCCAGAAAAAAAATGTACTGTTAGTTTATTAGAGGCAAATATTATAAGTAAAAGAATACAAGAGTTATTGCCAGATAATTTAAAAGTACATGCCCATAGTTCAATAACAAGATTAAAAGTTGGAGATGATCATGGAGTTCATTCAGATAACCATGATTTTTTAGATGTAAGAAATTTAAGCAAATTAGTAAAAGATAATGACTGTTTTATTTTAACTGACAATAATGTGTATGGAATGGTTGTTTATATAAATGACGATTATGATGGTGGAGAAATTTATTATACAAAACAAAATCTTGTGTATAAACCAAAAGCAGGAGACTTTGTTGTTCATAGTGCAGAAGATCATTGCGAGCATGGCGTTTATCCAGTAAAAACAAATGTTAGATATAGTTTTCCAAGTTCTATTAGAGAACAGATAAAAATACCATGCTAGTTGGTGTATAATATAATTATGTCAAATGGAATTATAGATATTATTGATGAATCTAATTTTATTTATTATCAGGATGCAAATATTGAAGAAACAAGGTTAGGAATAACAACAAATAAAATTGTAGAGGTTCCCAACTTTATTGATAAAAATATTGTTCCAAATATTATTGATTTTTTTGAAAACTGTAAGGTAGACTGGGGTGATATTGCATTTTATGGTTCATCTGGAAAAGGAATTTTAACAGATTCAAATACAATGCAATCTTTTGGATTGCCTGATAATTTTTTTATAGACCTAAAAGATAAGTATCAGGAAGCAGTTGAAAAAATATTTGGAAGAAAAGTAAGGTCAAATACTTTTCATGCACAAAAATGGGATGTAGGTGGGTTTGCAGCACCACACTCAGACAACTCTGATCATGATGGAAACCCAAATGCATTTGAAATTAATAAATATGTAGGAATTTTATATTTAAATGATGATTATGATGGAGGAGAATTATATTTTTGTGATAAAGAAAAAAATATGAAGCCATACCTATCATTCAAGCCAAATGCTTACTCATACTATGTTTTTCCTGGTGGAATAGAGAATATTCATGGTGTAAGTGAAATAACAAAAGGCACAAGATATACAATGGTATCATTTTGGGATTATGCAGAAATTGAATATGATCAAGAAACTTTAGATAAATGGAAAGAAGAAGAAAAAAAAGTAAGAGAGCAGCAAGCCATTCAAAAAGAAGAATGGAAAAAGGGAATTAAGTGATAGTAAAAGAAGTTTATGACAAGATAGTTTACTATACAGAACTATTTGATAAAAATTTTGACATAATTTCTTTAATTGAAGATGATGAAAACAATAAAAATGGCATTTTGCCAAAATGGACAAACTGGGGGCCTAGCGACCAAAAGGTAGTTTATGGTCAACAAAAAAGGTTTAATGATCAAGATTTATATAAAGTTGATATTATAAAAAATATTTATGATGCAATAGTTGTATGTTCAAAAGACTATGGAGATAGATATAACATTGATATTGGAAACTTAACACCACTTTCAGTTAGCAAGTATTTTGAAGGACAATCTATGGGATCTCACGTAGATTCATATGGAGAAAATCCAAAAGAAGTTTTGTCAATTGTTTTATATTTAAATGATAACTATAAAGGTGGAGAACTTTATTTTAAAAATCAAGAAATTAAAATTAAAGCAACTGCTGGAAGTTTAATTGCCTTTCCTTCATCAAGTCCATATTTTCACGAATCTTTACCAGTAACATCTGGAATAAAGTATATAAGTCCTGGATTTTGGATAAAAAATTAATTACTGTTTTTACAAATAAAAAACTCCACCTAACGTATAACTATAGAGTTTACAAAAACTAAAAACTCTGCTACAATTAGATATCATTTAAATTCAATTTATTAGGAGATTTTAATTATGTCAGATGTTTTTTCTTTTCGTCTTTCAGATGAATTCGTTAACAAATATGTAGGAATTGAGCCACCTTTTGGCTTTAAGGATGCTGGTCTTAACTCACTTGGAGAGATAACATTTATTCGTACATATTCAAGAGTAAAGGAAGATGGTAAGAAAGAAAGATGGCATGAGGTCTGTAAAAGAGTAATCGAAGGCATGTATTCAGTACAAAAGAATCATGCTAAAGAAAACAGACTACCTTGGAATGACTATAAGGCTCAAAAGTCTGCACAAGAAGCCTTTGATCGTATGTTTAACCTTAAGTGGACACCGCCAGGACGAGGACTTTGGGCTTTTGGCACTCCAATGACTATGGAAAAGCGTAATTCTGCTGCTCTTCAAAACTGTGCAATGGTATCTACAAGAGATATTGATAGAAATGACCCAGGAGCATTATTTGCTTGGGTAATGGATGCATTAATGCTTGGAGTTGGTGTAGGATTTGACACAATTGGTCAAGATAAAGAAATGCCTATTTACAGCCCTACAGAGCCAGTAGTTATTTATGAAATTCCAGATACCCGCGAAGGTTGGGTAGAATCTGTAAGACTTCTTCTTAACTCTATGCTAAGGCCAAACCAAAACATACAGGAGTTTAAGTATGATTTGATTAGACCCCTAGGAGCACCTATTAAAGGCTTTGGAGGCGTTTCTAGCGGTCCACAACCACTTATTGATCTTCATGCAAGGATACGAAAAGTAATTGGTTCTAGAGTAGGTGAGACCCTAGATTCAAGAGCAATAGTTGATATTGTAAACTTAATTGGAACTTGTGTTGTTTCTGGAAATGTAAGAAGATCAGCAACACTTGCCCTTGGTTCTGCTGGAGATGATGATTTTATTAATTTAAAAAATTCTGAAGTGTTTCCAGAAAGAAACTCATTTGATTCAGAAAATCCAGGTTGGGCATGGATGAGTAACAACTCTATTGCAGCAACTGTTGGAACAAAGTATGAAGATTATGTTGATTTAATATCTAATAATGGAGAACCAGGATTTATTTGGCTAGATGTGGCAAGAAACTATGGTCGTCTTGCAGATCCTGCAGATGGTAAAGATTATCGTGTAATGGGATTTAATCCATGTGCAGAGCAGCCATTAGAGTCGTATGAACTTTGTACGCTTGTTGAGGTTCATTTAAATCGCCACACAGACAAAGAAGACTTTTTACGTACTTTAAAGTTTGCATATCTTTATGGAAAGACAGTAACTCTTGTTCCAACACACTGGCAGATTACAAACGGAATCATGCAGCGCAATCGTAGAATTGGAACATCTTTAACTGGCATTGCATCATTTGCAGACACTCATGGACTTCCAGCAACTCGTGATTGGATGGACGAAGGGTATCAAACAATTCGTAAATATGATAAGCAATATTCAGAATGGCTCTGTGTTCGTGAGTCAATTCGTGTAACAACAGTTAAGCCATCAGGATCAGTATCATTACTTTCTGGTGCATCTCCAGGAGTTCACTGGCCAGTTGGAGGAGAGTATTTCCTTCGTGCAATTAGGTTTAGTGATCAAGATCCTATGATGCATTTGTTTAAAGCAGCAGGATATAAGACTGAGCCAGACTTGGTATCAGCCAACACAATGGTTGTTTATTTCCCAGTGCATTCTGGACATCCAAGATCAGAAAAAGATGTAACATTATTTGAAAAAATTGGTCTTGCTGCAACAACACAAAAATACTGGTCTGATAATGGTGTTTCTGTGACTTTGTCTTTCGATAAAGATTCAGAAACAAAACATATTGCTCCAGCACTTCATATGTATGAGGGTCAATTAAAAGCAGTATCATTCCTTCCAATGGGAAATACTGTTTATCCTCAACAGCCATATCAGCAAATTACACAAGAAGAATACGATAACTATGTCGGACAAATTGCAAAGATTGACTGGTCTGCAATTTATGACGGTGTAGAAAATCTAGACTCTGTCGGTGAAATGTATTGTACAACAGACTATTGTGAAATTAAAACTGGTTCCTGATATAATAGGGATAGGTGAAAAATGACTATCCCTTCAAATCTATATGCTGAAAAAATGTATGCAGAGCATCCAATTGCTACTTGGCATCTAGATGATGAAGCATATTATATTTCTTTAATACCAAACAATAAAAGAAATTTTACATCGGCAACACCTTGGGAATCAAGTGCAAATACAGTAATTTATGATCCTGAAGTTGATGGGGATATAGATGCGGTATCTCCACTTCCATATAGTTTTGATACTGCTGGACTAAGTTACTGTAGAATTTTTGATGCAACAAATAGTGAAACAATTACTTCTGGAGAACTAGAATATTTTATAAACTTAAATGAAGAGTTAGAAACTTTTACAGTAGGCTGCTGGGTTTACACAACTAGTGACTTACTAGAAAAAATTTCTATAGGATACACATATGACTCTGGAAGTCCAGTTTACAAAGAGTTTATTACATCAGTTAAAGATAGATGGTTTTTTATTTCAGGAACATTTGATATTCCAAGTGGTGTTATTTCAACAGATAGAATAAGGGTTGTTATAAAAATTGATGCTGATAACTCAAGTGTAGATGAGATGGACTATGAGTTTTATTTTCAAGGAGTTACCGTTGGGCAGATTTGTGAAGAATATCATGCAGAGTCTTTAGGTAAAGAAAAGACTTTATTAGACTCTAACATCAATGTTTCTGTTGATGGGGCAGTTGTTGCAGATGCATATGGACTTTCAAGTAATAACGCATACTATATAGTTGAAAAAAATAATTTAGTTGCTAAAGATGGATCAATTCCATTGGTTTATGGTGCTAGTGGATCTGTAAAATTGACTCCACATGAAGAAGTTATAACAACTAGGTCGTGGGCATCTGTAGATAATGAAGATTGGCAGTATTGGGAAGACGAAGGATCTTGGTCTAATGTAAAAACACTGGGATCTGGAGAAACAATTATTAGTGCTAAGCCATCTATTATTTTTCCAGGTTTTGGATTTTTAAATGAGTCTGGAAGAAGTCAAGACTATACCGTAGAATTTTGGGTAAATGTTGATTCTAATGCAACTTCTCCAAAAAGAATATTTGGTCCAATTAGTTCAACAGATGGATTGTATGTAGATAATGGATTTTTAACATTAGCAATAGACAATAACTTTGTTTCACACTATGTTGGTGAATGGTTTAGGCCAATGTTAATTCATATTAGAATAATAAAAAATAATGCATTTTTGTTGGTAAATGGTGAAGAAGTTGGAAGTTTGTCTTTTATAACAACAGAACTGTCTCTTCCGCCTGTAACTAGTGAAGACAATAAGGATAATGATTGGTTAGCCTTTTATGCTTATAAAGATAATGCCGTTGATCCAATTTTATTGGGATCTTTTTCAATTTTCCCATACTCTATGCCAACTGCAGTAGCAAAGTCTCACTATGTTTATGGTCAAGGAGTTCCACTTTCGTCAGAAATCATAGATAGTTATTATGGAGGATCTTCTATAGAAATTGACTACTCTTTTTCAAAATATAATAATAACAAGTCATATCCATTAAACCTGTCTTGGGATCAAGCAGACTTAGACAATCTTGTTGTATCTGGAGCAACTTTGACAACTCCAAACTATTCTTTGCCAACATTTAATCTTGATACAAAAACATTGTTAGATTTAGAAACTGATTGTGAAGCAATTCAAAATGATGGTGAGTTGTTTTTCTCTTTAAATCCAAACTCCACATGGAACTCTATTAATAGTTCTATTTATTTAAATAATTTTTCTTTTATTCCAGGCACAGTAAACGCGATTTATGGTGTTTTTGAGTTTACAGATTCTTCAGAAGATCAAACACTTATTCATTTATTTAAAGATAATGATAATTATTTAAAGATTAGAAGACTTGCAAGTAATTCAAATATTAACTACGTATTTTGTTATAATGGAGTTCAAACAACGCTTGGATCTTTTTCTTTACCTGTTGAAGAATTTTCTGCAGGAATAAACATTAACAAAATATTAGAAACAACAAATACTTTAGGAATTGCAGACTTTTTCTCTAATAGATCATTATTAAAATTGTATGTAGGAAATGATAATCAAAACAATAAATTTAGTGGAAAAATTTATACATTTGGAATATCAACTATTAAAAATTCTTTAGAAATTGACCATCATTTTAATTCTAGCGGTTTGGCTTTAATAAATGCATATTCTTCTTTAATACCACATATTGCAAGTTATACATTAAATCCATTTTCTGAATATGGAAAATTTTTTATAGACATATCTGTTGCTGGATACTGGAGAGATTATTTGCCAGTATCTTCTTTAACATCTCAAGTAACAGATACAAATAATAATATTGTAAATGATTTAGATTTTATTCAATTTAATATAGACTATCCTTCTCCATCTGACAAAGCAGCAACTGGACAGACATATTGGATCAACTCATCACTATTAAATACATACGATACTTCTAATTCTGATATTAGATCTTATATTGCTTTTGATTATATTTCAAATGGTGTTGCAAAACCAGACGAAGATTATACTAATGTTTCTGCAGATCATTCTAAAATTTTAGATTTAAATACAACAGCATGGAATGATAAAAGATTTGAGTTGGTTGATGGATATTTAGTCTATCCAGATAAAAGTGTTGATTTGTCTTTAATGTCTTTCATATATTTTGTTGATTTTAAAATTAAAAGTGTGTTAAAGAAAAAGGCTTTCTTAAGAAAACTTGAATTTTCTGCAAAAACACTTAATTATAATTCTAATACACCAATTGGAACAAAGTATGGAACAGATATCTATCCATTTAAAAGGGTAGGATTCTACAATGACTACAAAGGTAAAAATCCTGTATTAATTGATAAAGACTCTTTACCATATTTATACCTTACTAGAAAAAGCGGTATAGAGTTAAGAAATGGAGTCAATGATATTGAAAGAGGAATAACAATCCCAGTATCATCATCTAATACAGATTTATACTCGTTAAGCGCTTTACAAATGTTTACAAGATGTGATCTATATGCTTTTCCGCAGAATCCAGTAAAAATATTTGAAATTGATTATAAGGATGATATTTTAGATTTTTATGTGCAAGCAAATTCAGTTACTGGACAACGAGGGCTAATATTTGCAAGATTAAGGTCAACTGGTCAAGAAACATCAAATATTTTTTATTATTTAAATGGAAAAGCAGTAAGGCAGCCTGTTATTAATATCCAAGAGTGGTACTCTATTGGAATATCATTTGATGAGTCTTTGAATTTCAATAACTATTCTGGCAAAATAAACTTAAAGTATTTGATGATGTTTAATAATATTTCTGTTTATCAAGGAACCAATACTCAGATTATTCAAAGATTTATATATAATACTTGGCAGGAAATTGAAGATGGATATTCGTGGAGCCAACTAAATACAAATAAAAATTGGAATAATGTATTGATAAAGTCAGCCAATATTCAGTATATTGTAGACCCATCTTCTGTATATAAGTCGTACATAGGAACAAACAAGGTTATTGTAGATGACTATAGTTCTGATCTTAATATTATTTCTGATAGCGTTAGGGCTTATACACAAGCAACCTGGCAAACATATGTAATAAATCCAGCATAATATGGTATACTTATGGTTATGAATCAGCCAAAAAAGGATAAAGTCGGCAAGTCAAAGATGAAGTTAATTGAAAAAGGCTACGACTGGGGTATGTATATATGGATGAAGCCTAATGGAAAAGCGTTTGGCGATGGTCATGGAAATCTTTTAAATATTCCATCTCGCAAAGGTGATCTACAAAAAATGGCTGAATTAAAAAGAGCAGCAGAATATTATGGATGTGAAGGTGGTCATGCACAGTTTCATCCAGGCATTAAGCGTGTAAGTGAAATGGAATATACAGAGCAATTATCTAGAATGCGTGAAGGTTTGATTCCAAATATGAATGATCTTGGTGCTGTTTATGATGCACAACAAACATTAAAGGTTCATGGAGAAGAGTAATGGAAGATTATATTGTAGGGGCATCAATTAGTGATGCAGTTGAAAAAGCAGACGAGTTTAAGAAAAATGATCCATTTAATAAGTCTTGGGACGAACTAAAAGGCTTAACAAACTTAGATCAAAACTTTAAACGCCGTACTGCAAGAAATCTAAGTAAAGTTGATACAACTCAAAACTATTTAAATAGTGCAAACTCCAGCCCTTCAGGAATTGATAATGCTAAGTCAAAGGCCATTAATCCAGGTGCTGTTATTAGAAACGGCTATGGACTATTTGATGTAATTACACCCCCATATAATCTTTATGAATTGGCAAACTATTATGATACATCTTTTGCAAACCATGCTGCTATTGATGCAAAGGTGGAAAATGTTGTTGGTCTTGGATATGACTTTGTTGTTGGATCAAGAACTATGCTTAAGTTAGAAAATGTTGAAGATGAAATGGCATTAGGACGTGCTAGAAAACGAATTGAACGTGCAAAAATTGAAATGCGTGATTGGCTAGAAAGCCTAAATGATGATGATAGTTTTACAAAAACAATGGAAAAAATTTATGTAGACATGCAGGCAACTGGTAATGGTTATATGGAA
>Ga0129333_10002202_pt1 | contig 18041 bp, 24 predicted proteins | sample CPB6_08_DNA_FD_94474 | JGI IMG/M metagenome (GOLD analysis project Ga0129333, IMG submission 94474) | Freshwater to marine salinity gradient microbial communities from Chesapeake Bay, USA - CPBay_Sum_0.6_0.8_DNA | ecosystem: Environmental > Aquatic > Marine > Coastal | place: USA: Chesapeake...
CCCTTTTCAGAAATTTCCCACTGATACATAGGTTCGGCAGCATAAAGATCGGGATCTTCAACATCGCCCATTGTGAACTCATGTACTGTTACGGTTCGAATTTCTTCCACCCTATCACCAACTATCTTATATTTAATTTCACTCATGCCCACCTCAACGAAAAAAGTATTGCAGATTTACTTTCTTTAAAAAAGAATGTGGTAGTTCCATAAGCACTCTCTACTAACCAAATCATTTCATCAGTCCTCACCCATCCGCCCTTACCAATGTTGTCATCACACCATCGGCTCATATCTTTAACTAAATGATAACGATCTTTACCAAAAGTAATTTGCGTCCAATTATCTATTTTAATACATTGCCTCCTGCATGTCCCCATCTAAGCATGAACATGGTTGCATCCTGTTCTTCAACAAATTGAAAATAGAGAGCATGTACGAATTCTCCTCGCCATTCTCCCTTGCATTTTGTCCTACACCATTCTTTCATAGGCGCAAGATTTTGATAATCAATTTTGTCAAAATTAATACGATAGGGGAAGGTAGCCCTCATACGAGTAGCCAACACTTCCCCCAAAGGTGGTACAGTTATCATATCTCTATGACCTTATTGATATCCCAACCACTATCTGGCTCGTATCCTTCGTATCCTCTTGGGTTACAAACAATACGAGTTTCTCCTAGAATATAATCAAAAGGATGATGCGTGTGTCCGTGAGTCCAAAGTTTTATCTGTGGACGATCGATAATAAAATCACTAAGATCACTGCTGTAAGCACCATTCATGAGAAATTCATCTTTATACTGCTCATGAGTGCTCAACTTACTAGGAGCATGATGTCCAACAACCGCAAATTTTTTATCATGCTGTTCTGCAACTACGGCACGAATGTAATCTAAACTTTGACGATGTCGTGATACTGTATGCGCTGGTCTAAGCCTTGTGAATCCTTGTTCATCATTTCTCACAATTTGATAATCGTTCATCATAGACCCTATGGCGTGTAGAGTTAGAGGATCTCCTCTATTCATGTCAGTCCACAAAGTGCATCCTATAAAAGTAATATCGTTAATTATTTTAACATCGTTTTCTAGAAAGTATACATTGGGTAATTTAGCGCATTCGTCTCGTAGATGCTGAATTGAAGCCATCCAACGACCGTGATAAAATTCATGATTACCTGCCACGTAGATAACATGTGGAAACTGAAAACTACAACGCTTTAGGAAATCTCTGTAGCGTTGAGCAGCCGCTTGTCTACTGCCCAAGGTTTTAATAATTGCTGGGGAATAAGGAACATCCGGCTCGGGATGTTTATACAGATCTTCTGCAATCATAATATCACCGCTTAAAATCAGCAGATCGCATCCCTCATCGTTTTTAATGTTGATGTCGCTGAATTCTAGATGTAGATCTGAAACAAGTTTGATTTTCATAATAAATCCGGTTTTGATATACTATTATACTAGCATATCCAAAATAAGTCAACTAACTAAATACTAGTAGTTTAATCCGGGAGCGAAACGATGGATTTCTTAAAACTAGTAGCCGATGTAGGCTTTCCTATTGCAGCGGCATTGGCCGCAGGTTATTTTGTATTTCTTACACTTAAATTTATCCTTGCAGGTGTAACATCTAGTGTGAACGGGATGGGAGGCATCATTAAAGGTCTAGATGCTAGGGTAGATACTATGACCAATCAATTACAACGTATTGATGTTAAAGTTAGTCATGCATTAGGTCTGCAACCAGATTATGATCGTATAGCGCGAGCAGAACAATCAGATCAGAGGAAAGACTAATGACCCTAGAACAACTTATTCATGCAGTGGGAATAAACTTACCATCTGATCATGAATTACACAATCAACTACTTAAACTGTTAGAACAGGAGCAATAATGGACGTAGCAGAATTAGTCAGCAAATATGGATTTCCAATTATCAGTGCTGCCGGCATGGGATATTTCATATTCTATGTCTGGAACTGGGTAACCAAAGAAGTTAAACCTGTTATTGGCGCTGCCAATGGTACACTTATTGCTCTAATAGATCGTATTCGTCTAATGGACAACGACCTAATTAGATTGAATCAAAAAGTAGAAACTGTGATGGAACTTCGTGGTAAAACAATCGAATACGAAAGAATCGCCGCTGAAAGAGAAATCAATAAGAAGGCACAAGAAACTGTGGACGCTAAAAATGATGTGCCTATCGGAAAACGCAAAGCCACAGCACAAGAAATCAAAGACGCTGCCGGCGATTAAGGTTTACATATAGGGCGTACACCGTTCATAGTTACGCCCAATCTCATCCATTCATCTGCATTAGCCATTACAAAATAGGGAAGGTAATACCCTATTAGCGCCAGTCTAACCCACTCGTCAAAAACTTCTTCAGAAATTTTTTGAAATGGATTTATCACTTAGTTGAACAATTGGCAGGCTTATCTGCCAATTGTTGCTTGAGACTTTCAATTTCTTGAGCCTGTTGTTCGATGACGTATTCTAACTCTTTGGTCATAGCACGGTCAAAGCCCACCGTTCGTCCAAAGTGCTCATAAACACCTGCTGCGGCTAGAACAATGATAAAAGCAGCAATCAATTTATTTCGATGTTGCACGATATACTCCGTCCCAATCTTTAGGTAAGTTAGCGCCACGCATGTCCTCAATTCTTTCCAGCCAATGATCGTAGTAACTGTCCATTTGACCGTTAAACGAGCCTTTCAATTTATTCACTGCTAGTATAGCATCTTTCCACTGTTGATTCCTATACATTTTGAGCATTTGGTTATGGGTTTCTTTGTCTTCAATCCATTTTGATTTTTCAGCGTCATTTGGATTGTAAAATACTGTGTAGATTGTTACACCCTCTGTTTTTCCCTTAACGGCTATGCAATCCAATTCCATAGTCCAATAGGTGTCTTCCACACGTTCAGCAGTAACAGGTCCTAGAACTATAAGAACTCCGTAATTTTTACTTTGCCCTTCGAGCCTAGAAGCAAGGTTAACAGCATCTCCAAGGCAGGTATAATCAAACCTTTGTTCACTGCCCATATTGCCAACCACAACAATCCCAGTATTAATACCAAGACCCATCCCAAAGGGAGGAACACCTTCCTTGCCAACTTCTTCATTGAATCCCTCTAACTCCCCTAACATTTCTAATGCTGCTTTAACCGCATCTTTACAATGCTGTGTTTCATCAAGTGGTGCGTTCCAGAATGCCATCTGTGCATCACCAATATACTTGTCTAATGTGCCGTCATTCTCAAGAATTTTCTTCGTCATTCTTGTCATATAACGATTCATGATCTGTGTTAGACCTTGCACGTTTTTACCATAGTGTTCACTAATACTAGTAAAGCCGCGAACGTCTGTGAACATAATAGATAATTCTTTTTCTTCGCCGCCTAGTTTTAATAGACTAGGATCTTTGATTAGTTTAGCAACAAGATCTGGTGATAGATAACTTTGGAACTGTTTGCGTATTTGTTGCTTCTGTAAAAACTCAGAAACAAACTTTACCATGTAGGCATGCAAAGCGACCAAGCCAACGCCAACGGCAAAGGCAGTACTATCAAATAAGAATAAAAAGTTACTGTAAGCATACATGCTGCCCCAAATAACAGCACCCACCGTAACCACAGTGGCCGCAATTCCCACATAGGTCCACCTCATTAAAAATATTAAAAGTATTCCTGCGATTGCAATGGCCAACAGTTCGTACATGTCTGCGTCTACAGGACGTTGTATATTAGTCTGTGTCATCATAGTACCGATGACAGCACCCTGCATGTAATGCGGCCATACTTCGCCTGCGGCAGTGGCTACAGGATTAGCTAGGCCTGCTGCTGAAAGACCAACAATGACTATACCACCTTCAAAACTTTTTGGTAGTTCTGCAAGACTGTGTTCTGTGGGACGACCTGCCCAGTCAATCCAAATACGACTTAGGTTGTCTGTATTAATGCGTCCTATCTTTGGAACACGCACAGCTTCAACTCCTGTGTCACCTACTTTTACCTGTATCTTATCTTGAGCGGCTACACGTATAGTTTCTAAACTTAGAGCAGGATGAACATTTTCTCCTGCGGCAATTACCAAAGGCATACGACGAACTACACCGTCAATTTCTGGAAATGTGTTTACAACACCAACACCTGCGGCTATTTCACTTAATTTGTCTACGCTGTTTATTAGTCCCGGATACTCTACAAATTTACCACTGGGATCTTGTCCTACCAGTTGCACAGGACTACCCCAGTCTGTGTTCTTCCCTTTGGTATTTCCTAAAGCTGGAAGCACCACAGGATATTGTTTAATTGTTTCTGCTAAGACACCGTCTTTGCCAAAACGATCTTTTTCTGGCATTAAGACATTGAATACAACTAATCCCGCTTCACGATTATACAGGTCTTTGATTATGTCTGCGTATATGTCTCGAGGAAAAGGAAATTGCCCATACTTGTCTAAGGCTGCTTCATCAATGTTTACGGTATGTATAGGAACTTCTTTTTTAGGTTCACTAACAATCAGCTGATCAAAATAGCGCATTCTCACACTTTCTACAAAAGCAGGATCCCACGCTCTGACAGCAAGAACTATAAATAGAGTGACCAAAGCGGTCCAAGGGTTGAGTAGTATTTTCTTCATAGTATACTATTTAACAGAAAAATCAGACAAAAACAGGAGACACTATGTACTGGGGTTATCACCTTATGTTAGATATTAGTGGATGCAGTGACGCGATCAAAAGTCGCGAAGCAATCTATAACTTCAATAAAGAACTGGTAAAAAGAATAGACATGATAGCTCATGGAGAGCCTATTATCGAGTATCTATTACCCGGAGATCCAAAACAGGGTTACAGTTTAATGCAGTTGATTACAACCAGCAATATCTGTGCTCACTTTGTTGAACCAGACAGCACAGCCTATATTGATATCTTTAGCTGCAAGCCTTTTGATATTAATGTTGCGCAAGATGTAGTAAGAGAATATTTTAAACCTACAAAAATGCGCATCAATTACATTACAAGAAACGCAGACTAAATAAATCTGGGGAGTAGCTAGCCTGTCCTATACAGGCTTTGGACATCGTCAACACGGTTCACGCCCGGTGTCCAAACGAAGCAGCAAGACCATAACTAGGAGACTATAATGGAAATGTTGTTTTCGGCAGCTCTACTGCCTTGGTTAGTATTCTTTGTGATTGTAATTGCGCTCTTGGCATTTGACTTGGGCGTACTCAACAAGCAAGAACATGTAATATCTGTTAAAGAAAGCCTTTATCTAAGTGCTTTCTATATTGCGGTGGCATTGTTATTTGGACTGGGAGTCTGGTGGTATAGAGGAGCAGATGATGCTCTACTTTACTACACAGGTTTTCTCGTAGAGAAAAGTCTCAGTCTAGATAACGTGTTTGTGTTTGCACTAATATTCGCATTTTTAGGAATTCCACGAATCTATGAACATCGTGTTTTAGTATGGGGTATATTGATTGCCCTCGTACTAAGAGCTGTGTTCATTGGTTTTGGTGCAGCAGCCGTAAGTCAATGGATGTGGATACTGTGGTTCTTTGGTGCGTTCCTAATCGTCACTGGCATTAAAATGTTGTTTGCCAAGAACGAACAAGAACACAACTTTGAAAACAATCCCATGTTGAAGTGGATGCAAAAGCGAATGAATCTAACATCAGAGTATAGAGGTCATGCATTTTGGTTCAAAGAGAATGGTGTAAGATATTATACACCATTGTTCGTAGCCTTGATGCTGGTAAACTTTGCTGATGTTATTTTCGCTGTTGATTCAGTTCCTGCCATTCTAGCTATCACACAAGATCCATTTATTGTGTATACCAGTAATATCTTTGCTATCTTAGGACTCAGAGCACTTTATTTTGCGCTCAGTGCTATGATACATAGATTCCATTATCTCAAATATGCTCTAGCACTGATTCTAGTATTGATCGGTGTTAAGATTGTATTGATGATGCTAGGTATTAAACTACCAGTTGTATTGACTCTAGGTCTAACCTTTGGTCTATTAGCCGGTGGAGTTGTTTACAGTATGTGGAAGACCAAGGGAGTAGAACATGAGACTGCCGCGTAAGATAACTAAATTAGATTTGTGGATTAGACTCTTTGTTGTAACATTTGCCGCAGCTATGTGGTATTGTTACGGTCCTTGAGTAACTGAAACACTACAACCAGATAGGGTAGCACATTGTTGAGTAATATTAATACTCTGCGCTGTGCTACCTTGCTGTGTTAGATTGAGAGTGGTAGCACCACCTGCATTAATCAGATTTACCGTGGCCTTGTGACTGCCAGCGTCTTTCTGATTAATCGTAGCATTATTATTATTTCCAGTTAACGTAAGATCTAGGTAATGACTACCGGTTCCCTGCTGAATCACATCAAAGACATTTCCATTGCCCGACAATACTCCAAAGAATAATTTTTCATTATTACCAATTTGTCTTAGCAATCCTTGATTGCTGTTGCCGTTAATGTCAATCAAAGAAAACTGTCCTGAATTAGATCCGCCACTATTATTTTGTTTGACAGTCAAAGTATTGCTGCTGCCTGTGATGTCAATTCCAGAATAGTGGCCGCCGCTATCACTAGAGCTTCCTAAACCAGTGTTTTCGTTTCTAGATTGCCATAATGTTAGATTATTGGTATTACCTACAACACTAAACTCTATTAAATTTTTGCCCAAAACAGAACCTTGTTTTATAGTAACACTATTATTGTCTCCGTCAACAACAGCGTAAGTAGTTCCTGCTAGACCAGACACACTATTATAACTACCGCTTTGCTCTATGTTTACACTATTTCCACTGCTACCAATTTTTTCTTCAATGTATATGTAATTGCCTAAAGCTAGATTAGATACTCGAGTCTTGGCAGAATTCTTTTGTGTTAGTTGGATATTAGTAATGCCAGGACTTGCTGCCCAACAATCAGCACAGACACTACCTGCGGTTCCGGGATTATAAGGTGTGCCGCCCGAACTCGTATCGGTACTGGTAATGCCATCATTTAAATCGTAATAAAATGTCACTTCGGCAATCTGCATACTATTGCAGTTTAGACCACAGCCGTCACCTGATTTAGTAGTAGGAAATAAGATAAAGTAATAAACATAAGCGTTTGTATTTGCTACAGTTATTTCTGGACTAGTCCAAAAACGATTTTCACTTAGACTTAGGCTATCTTGTTTTATCAGTGTCCAGGTAACACCATCGTTACTGCCGTATAGTTTGTAACTGGTAGGATCACGACCACTAAAGTCATTGGCAGTGGTGATAGTAAATTTTTGAACTACACGACCTTGACTTAGCTTTACAGTAACACCTGCGTTCTTTTTATCGAAATTTAAATATTTGGTGTTTACATTGCCGTCAAAGGCATTGGCAGCACCTTCTCCGGACGGACTATTATAACTAGTAGGGTAGATATTACTGATAACCACAGGATTACTATTAGTTCTTATTATCTGCCAGTTAGGAGTAGGAGTCGATGCACTATTAGGAGTTGCAGTTGCAGTTTGTCCTGCACTCAACGGAACAGTAGAATATGAAGCGTTAGCATAAGCATCGGCTTGTGCTATTGTTGGGTTAAGTGTTCCAGTCCAGCTAACACCGCTGGTATTACTCATACCGCTTGAACCGCTGAATAATTGTCCTGTATTATTGTCGTTGCCCACAAAGAAGAAATAGTCTGGGCCCATGTTGACTATTTTACCTGTGCCAATAGTTCCTGCCAATGTTCCGTCGCTATTATAGATCTTACCTTCATATGGGAAGCTGCCATTACCACTCAGGCTAAACTGAACATATTGACCTGTCTGCCATGCCCACTGTCCAGAAGTCCAAGGTATCTTATACATAGTACCGGGTTGTTTACTATAAATTTGACAGGTCGTTGTATTAAGACAGGCACTGACATTCCATTGGCTATCAGCAATTTGCTGACGGCCAAATTTAATATCGGTCAACGCCGCGTATGAAATTTTAGATACAAATAATAGAAACAATGAGACAAACAACCAAGCCCAAAACTTGAGTCTAACGCCTTTATATTCTATGTCTTTATATTGGTTCATCTGAAGTTTTGATTAATAAAAATTTGACCCTGTGCCTTTGCAGTACCAAATATCCAAGTTGAACTCTGCATGTCTTGAGTCACAGTTACTTGTACTTTTGTATCTAAAGGTAAAACGACATTGGCATAATTCCTAGTGTTAGGACTTAGACTTTCATATAACCATCCTACCTGTTGTGTTTCTGATTTGTCCTTCCAAAGTTTTTTCACATAAGGATTTTCTGTTTCTGAAGCTGCGGCAACTTGGTTAGCTACTGCATCTTTGTTTACTTGTTCAATACTAACAGCATTTGCTGTAGTCGTTGTTTCTTCGTCTTGTCCGTCACTCTTTTTCTTCTTTGAAGAAGATCCGCCAGCATCTTGTTTGCTAGCCACGTGTTGCTTTTCTTGATCCTTGGCGTCGTCTTTATCTTCTTTATCATTGTCTTTTTTGCCATCGTCTTTCTTAGCACCAGGAACACCAGTGGCCGCAGCAGCAGCACGAGCGGCTGCTATTACAGGAGCACCACTCATTGTTCTTGGAGGTGCTATCTGTAAATTATTTCCTACCGGTGTGCCAAATAGGTTGACAGTGATAGGAGGTGTTGGAGGTGCGCCGGCAGTTTCAACCAGTGTCGCTTGATATGGACGATCCATGGTTACTAACATAGGACCACTTTCAACATCTATCTTACCGCTGGTACAACTTAGACCTTTAAGCGCACTTGATTCCCAATCGCAACTGGGCATGAGAATGATCATGCTAGATCCAATCTCGTTAACGCTCATTACAAAGTCTGTTCCTCTTACTGCTATTGCGGCGGTAGGAGTTTTAATATTAACGTTCTTAGGATCTTTGGCAATAGCACCTGATACATATCTAACTGTGCCTGAAGCGGCTTTAAGACCAAGTTTGCCAGTTCCTGCTTTAGGATCGTATACAAAATCATCAATTAGTAGGCTACTATGTTCTGTTACTGAAACTTGTGTGTCATCTTTGAAAACAATTTTTAGTTTACCATTTTTAGTTTCAACGGTATCATTTTGTTCAATGACAGTTCCTTTCGCAACAGCGATAGTCTGCTTGCCGCGTTTAATTTGGGCAGAGCCGGTGAGCTCAGTCACCGACCCTATATTTGCCCAGGCGTTACCTGCTAGAACTAATCCAGCTATTAAGGCGGCTAAACGCATTTAGCCCTCCTTAATTTTTCTGTGTAATATTAAAGGTACCGCTATTTGCAACTGACTTGATGTTGAGCACGTTGTTTATAGTGCCACTTTGTGCAATATTAAAATTATTGCTATTACCAGCAAGGTCAATCCAAATACTGCTACCTGTTAGGCCTGTTGATGTTTGTGCAATATGAAATGTATTTGTATCACCAACAACTTTGATTGTCTGTGTATGCTTGTCTCCAACAACATCAACATAAAACTTATTTGTATCACCTGCTACATCAATAGCACTCTTGATATCGCTACCAGTGCCACGGAATTGTAATTCGTTTGAATCGCCAACAAATTTCCAGTTAGCATCAAATGCCTTACAACCTGTTAGTGCTGTACCTGTACTGCTGTTTCCGTATCCGCAGGCTGCGTCAACTTTGTTGTTGTCGCCAGTTTGCTGAATTGTAACTGTGGCACCTTGTAGTGTGCCTGTCATTGGATTTACAACTTCAAGCATGATTTCGTTGCTAGCACCAGTCTGTACGGTTACGATTTTTTGATCGATACCACGTAGATATACTGGACGAGCAGCAGAACCTGCTTTGTTACCACTTCCGTCTTGTGTCATGTTGACATTAACATTGTCGCCACTTTGATCTATAAAGATTCTGTTGGTTGTGGCCTGATTCAATGCCGCAGCAGCGTTAGGGCTCACAGTTACCATAGATGGGATAACTGGTGCCTGTGGTGCTGCTACCGGTGTTGTTTGTGCCATTACTGCTACAGGTAATAGACCGGCAACGACTAATGCAATTAAAGTTTTTTTCATTTTTCGCTCCTGCCCTTTTTAGGGGTCATTTATTTTTTTTCTTGGTGTCCCCAGGTAATTGTGCACCACTTCCACTGACCGCTGAAGATGCTGGAGCTGAGTTTCCTCCAATATCTTTTCTGTCATTGGACTGTTTCTGTGGTGCGGAAGGCGCCTGGGTGGCTCCTTCACGTGTGGCCTGCTTCTGAACCAACTCATTAGGCATCTCCTTAAACTTCCATAGACCCTGACGCTCACCTTTCATGATGAGTTCTTTAATAGCAGTTTCTATAGCTGATCTTAGAGCGTAATTGCCTGGTTCATTAAATGTTTGGCTTGAATCAAACTCAAAAGCTCTAGTTGCTTGATTAAAGAATCTTAGAGCGGTTACGCCATCTGCTGTGCTCAATAGATTTTTTTCTACTGTCACAGTGGTTAGGATTTCTCCTGACTGTACACTTACAAGGCGAAGACTAATTACCACCAAGTCTTGTGTGTACTGTGTGTAAGGTCCAATACCTAACCAACGAGCACCTGTGCCTCCGGTTAGTGTATTAGAGTTGTAATCAATAATACCACCTTCTAACAGTACGCCTGCCAGTGTCATTGGAGGTAACATTTTAGCATTTGCTCCGTCGTAGATTTCACGTGTCTGTTTGATCATTTGACGTTCTTTTAATAGGTTGTCTAGACCAACACGCTCAACTACTGTGAACCATTGACGGTTGCCAACTTCTTGTAAACTCTTAATTAGATAACTTTCAGCGCCTTGTGTCACTGCTGTTGAAAACAAACTGAGTGTATTACTGGGTTTACGTTGTCCAGTTAGGTCTTTGAATCCATATACCGCAACGGTAATTGGAGGACCTGAAGGTGCTGGAATTTCTACAAAGTCTTTATTGATAGTTTCCGAAACTTTAGCAGGACTTGCAATTGTTGGTTCATGCATAGGACGAACTGCTGCACAACCTGTCAATGCCGCCACTGCTAATGCTATAGTTGTATTCTTTATCGCTCTCATTTTTTATCCTCAGAATCCAAAGCTGGCAATAGGTACCTTAATGGTTGTAATTGTGCCTTTGGCATCAGTTACTGTTAGGATAACTTCTGTTGCAGTTTTCACCCAACTGACTGTGTTACCGTCAAGCAAGAAAGTACCTGTGGTTGGGTTAGTACAACCTGGTATAGAAGTGCCGTCAGGATTAGCACACTGATTTCTAAAAAGATTATTACTTAACTGTGTGCTTAACTGAGCGTAGACTTGACTTTGAAACAACGCCATGAATCTGTTCAATGGTGTGTTTAATAGGTCTTGTTCTGCTTTAGTAATTGCTGCCTTACGATCAGCTTCGATGGCATCTCTACGTGCCTTTTCAATACTGTCGATAGTTAGTGCGTGGCTGCTCCATCCTTGACCACTAAAGGCTGGATTCTTAAATTGATGTACTAATTCAGTCGCGCTGGCCGCTGTTGTCGCAAGAAGGCCGCAAATAATAACGACTACTGTTCTCATGGTTCGCTCCCGGTTCGTAGTTACAATTATTTATTGACAAAGCTATCAAATAATAGCTACAGTAAATTATAGTACTAAGATCAAATAAACTATGGCCACATAGGTCAGCTGATGAGCCAGCTGATCCATACCAAACTGATTCCAGAATAGAGGTTTGGTCATATCTTTGATCCCATACTTAACTTTTGTCCAGTCAATATGATAATGTAATAAACCTTCGGCTAGAGCCACTCCGACCATCATAAGAAGGGTCAGAGGTTGAAAAAATATGTCAAATATTAAAAGTGCTACCAGTGTTGTCCACACATGATCTATACTGTGGCTGATGCCTACAGGATCTGAATAGATCCCTTTCCTTACTGTTTGTGCGTAAGTTTGTATGCAAAAGTCTGCATAGTAGTGCTTAATTTGGAGCAATACAAAAAGAACTATGAATTCCATCGTAAAGGTATTTATACACCTTTACAGGGATAATAAGATACTTTTATGGTTTAAACAGCCGTTTGAGCTTGAGCAGTATCTTGGATATCTGTTTGGGGATACGCATCTCTAAAATCAACAGCGATTGGGTATGCTGTGCTAGAGTGTAAGCGCATTCCGCCTGCATTTAACGACTTATTATCGGTAAAGAATACAAAGGTGTAAGGATCTTTAGCTAAATTAATAGCTAAGATTCCAACGTCATCTTTCTTTTGGGCCATGTAATTATTCAAATTAGCAACAGCATATCGTTGTTTTGCTTGATTAGCATTACCTGCAACAACCGAATCTACGATGGGCCCAACCAAATCCGGCGCAGCTGGAAATAGATTAGAAATAGCTGCTGATAATTTTTCTATGAAAAGATCTCTTTGATCAACATTTAAAGCACCGTAAATCTTGATTAGATTAGTAAGGCTGATTCCTGAAGATTTAATGCCCTGTTGTGCAATTACATCTTTAAAGGTTGTTTTAAAGTCATTGACTGCTGCCTGGTAATTCTGTGTAGGCCTGACCTGTTGATCCATAAAACGTCCGGCACCTTTATCAGTTGTTTTAACTTCAACTGTGCCTACACCTTTAATGGCTAAATCTCCTTTTTCTGCTTTAGTGATTTTCTTTGAAAACACAGAAAGCAAGAATTCTCCCTTACCTTGACCTAAAGCTGCTATTTGACTTAGATCGTCGGTCATTTCTTTGATCGCAGGATTCTTGTCATAACCATTTATTAAATTGGCTACTGTATGTTTGCCTGGTGTTAATAGTAAATCAACATTAACAAGTTGATCAGCCTTCCACAGGTCTAGCATAGCTTGGCGATCCTTTGGATTAGCATCTAGACTCATAAAATATTTTGCGAGTAATTTTTGAGCTTTATTAACATCTGGATCTTCTATGGCCTGTAGCACATTACCTACATACTTGGTTCTGCCACCTGCGCCAATAGAAGCTAATAGATCTTCAATTTCATGAAGAAGTTTCATTGTTTCTGGGTCAGTTGGCAGTTCCTTAATTTTTGAAGAAAGGGCTTGTTTTAACGATTCGATATCCGGAGAATCTAACTCTTGATCTTGTTCAGGTGCTGCCGCAGGTGCAGCAGCCGGTGCTCGAACTTTAGCTCCCCTTGCGAAACCAGGGCGTTCTGCTTCTAATAAAAATTCAAATGCTCTCATAGTTAGATATTTATCGTATTTCTGGGAACAGACAATCCTGGATAAACACCCTTACATCTTCCTCATCTAGCCCTAAACTGGTCATAACTCTAGGAGTATGCGGATTTTGCTTTTGATTCTGGGCGTAATAATTCTGTTGTTCTGCTGTATTTTCAGTGGTATTATTTGTAGAGCCAACAGTAGCTAGATAATAGCTCACGGTATTTCTAGCTAAGTTCAAGATTTGATCAAGCTCATGCTGCTCTTTAACAAATCCTGCTGCTACCATGCTAGGACTAAAAATACGCTGTGCCCAGTCTGGTAACTCTCGTTGACGCTTCCATTGTAAAGGTTCAACTTCATTCGCAAACCAATTACACATAGGATGGTCTCTATCTACTGTAGGACTAAAGTCAACAAAGCAACCTGTGATTTTGTTAGGTCCTGCTATAACATCAAAACCAAATATAGGAGCAGTATTGTGAGTATGCGGAAATATGCAACAATGCATCATCCATAGTTTGCGATTTTCTCGAGCATCTACAACGTCCACGTGAGCTCTACGATATGCTTCGCTGGACCATACACGATTTACCCAACCTGGCTGGTTGAAACGATCCATGCCAGGTTCCTGTATTTCAGTGCCTGTTCTAGAAAAACTATCTTCTAGAAGACGTTGAACTTCAATTAAAGTGTTCCAGACTTGACTCATTATTAAGTTCACGCATCATTTTAATAGCAAATTCAAATGCTACTCTAGCTTCCGGACCTAGATCGTCTGTCAGTGTGGCACGGATAGCTTCTTTAAGTTCTTTGGGATTATCAAATTGATAGAAGCGTCCTTGTCCGTGAACTTTCTTGGCAATAATTTGCCCGCCAAATAGATCGCCCATATGACGACAATACATATGTGCTTTGATTAAATGTCTCCGATCAGGATCGTTAATTAAATCCATTAGATATCGATGATATTCTAATGTGCTCGGTAACCAAGTGAATCGATGATATTTTCCAGCCAGCTCTAGAAAATCTTCATAGATAGCACCTGTGCGGTCAATGCCTTTTAGTGTTTCTAGATTTCCCAGCATCCTGTTACCAAATTCAATGGCACTATAGACCGGAATCATTTGGTATAGATAATTGGCGTACTCTTCTACAGTAAGACTTCCCTCTACTAGTTTCTTAGCGAAAACCGTTCTTTCTGCGTTTTGGTGTAGATCGTGTGTGATTTCTCTTAGGCTCATAATATGTGTATTTAACTCCGTTTGAATTTAAGTAAAAAAATCAGGAGATCGCTCTCCTGATTAAATTTAACTATACAGTAATTATGGTCTTTATGATACTGCCAACGTTCTCCTAGTTTACCAAAAAGCGACTCTAGATACTTTATAAAAGTTTTTCTGCCTTTGCGTCCTAAAGTTTCTGAGTTCTTTCTGTTATCTAAGAATGTAACCCAATAAGAAAAATTTTTGGTTTCTAGTTTTTTATAACCAACGACTCTGATATCCTCTGGGGTCATGCATCAGCTTCGATAGTAACCTGTAAAGGAAAACCGTTTTGACGAGCAGCATTGGTAGTGTCGATGCCTTTTTGTTCTGCAATTTCGTGTGTATAGATACCCACAACAGCACTACCAGTATTGTGTATTTCTAAAGTTAATTCTTTGGCCTGTGTTTCACCGTGTTTAAAGATAGAGGTTAAAACATCAATAACAAATTCCATAGGAGTTTTATCGTCATTTAAAAACACAACTTTCCATAATTTAGGAGGTTGAAGCGTTACGGTAATTTTTTCGTCAATTTGAACGTCGGTAGTCATTTCTTTATCCTAAAGACGGGGGAGGATTTACCTCCCCCTATTAACATTACTTAACTTCAACCACGTCAATGACGCGGGGTTTCATTTCCTCAGGAATTTCACGCTCAATAGTAATATTGAGAATGCCGTTCTTGATTTCAGCCTTTCTAACTTTCATGTGCTCAGCCAATGTAAAAGTTCTTTCAAAGTCACGTAGGGCAAGTCCTCGGTACAGGTACTCTGGTTCTTGCTCGGCAATTTCTTTTCTTTCGCCTTTAATGCTGAGCTCATTAGCTTCTACTTGAACAGCGATCTCGTCCTTTTCAAAGCCGGTGACAGCAATAGCGATGTCATAGACATTTTCGCTACGTTTGTAGATATTGTAGGGAGGATAGTTGGTAGTAAGCTGATTTGCAAATCTTCGTTCCATATCATCAAAGATACGGTCAAAACCAACAAGTGCTCTGCTTAGAGAGTTTACATCGAATCGAGTTAATTGTGTCATTTTAAATCTCCTTATAAAGTAAGATAAATGGGCCCTGTGCCCTAATGTGAGGCCCTTTACGGTGCCCCACACATTTTATAGCTTAGACTCTTTTTTCTTTTCAGTCAAGTCTTTGCTACTCTTCTTTCCAAAGATCTTTTCCCAGTTATCTCGATAACGTTGGGACGAACTTTTGGATTGAATACTATCTCCAGTAACGTCATTTTTAGCCACTCTTGATTTTGTGGTCTCTTCTGACATATTACTTCTCCTTGGTCTCCGTAAATGTAGCATCAACTACATCTGGTTCGGCCTGTGTCTGTGTCTGCGGTTGTTCTTTAGCTTGACGTTTCTCTAACAAAGTTTTCATTGCGGGATAGACTTTGTTAAGAGCTTCTGTGATCTTTTCTTTGTCGTCACCTTTAGAAGCGGCTTCAACTTCTTTAATCACAGTTTCAATCTCGTTGATTTCACTTTCTGAAAGTTCAGCACGGAATTCTTCAAGATCCTTTTTAACTTCGTGTACCTGTGCTTCTGCAGAATTCTTAGTTTCGATCAACTCACGAGCCTTCTTGTCTGATTCGGCATTAGCTTCTGCATCGCGCACCATACGCTCAATTTCTTCCTTGCTAAGACCGCTATCGCTCTTGATAGTGATCTTGTTTTCCTTGCCGGTGTTCTTATCCTTAGCAGATACGTGCATGATACCATTAGCGTCAATGTCAAAGGTAACTTCAATTTGGGGTTGACCTCTACGAGCGGGTGCAATTCCTTCTAAATTAAATAAACCTAATTCTTTGTTATGCTTAACAAGTTCACGTTCTCCTTGATACACTTTAATTGTAACTGAAGGCTGGTTGTCCTCTGCTGTGCTAAAGGTCTGACTTGCTTTAGTAGGAATAGTTGTATTCTTTTGAATCAACTTGGTCATTACACCGCCCAGTGTTTCAATGCCTAGGCTTAGTGGTGTAACGTCTAGCAGTAGAACGTCATTACGATCACCGCCTAGAACAGCGCCTTGGATGGCAGCGCCAACAGCCACAGCTTCGTCTGGGTTGACATCCTTGCGCGGCGACTTACCAAACAGCTTCTCAACTGCTTCTTGCACCTTAGGCATACGAGTCATACCACCAACAAGGATGACTTCGTCGATGTCGCCTGCGGACACACCAGCGTCTTTCATAGCAACCTTACATGGCTCAATCGAACGCTGAATTAGGTCTTCAACAATACTTTCTAATTTGGCGCGGGTCAGCTTAACCACTAGGTGCTTAGGTCCTGTTGCATCTGCTGTGATATAAGGAAGGTTAACATCTGTCTGAGCAGAGCTAGACAATTCAATTTTAGCCTTTTCAGCAGCTTCCTTCAAACGTTGTAGTGCCAGTACGTCTTTGGTAAGATCAATACCTTGTTCTTTCTTAAATTCTTCAACTAGGTAATCCATGATACGATTATCAAAGTCTTCACCGCCTAGAAATGTGTCTCCATTGGTACTTAAAACTTCAATTTGCTTTTCATTATCAATGTTGGCGATTTCAATAATAGAAATATCAAATGTACCACCACCTAGATCGTAGACAGCCACTTTAGCATCTTTCTTGTCTTTCTTATCGACGCCGTAGGCTAGAGCGGCCGCAGTGGGTTCGTTGATAATACGTAGAACTTCTAGACCAGCAATTTTACCCGCATCCTTAGTAGCTTGACGCTGACTGTCGTTAAAGTAAGCAGGAACTGTGATAACAGCCTGTGTTACTTCCTCGCCAAGATAATCTTCCGCAGTTTTTTTCATCTTGCGTAGAACTTCTGCAGAAATTTGCGGAGGTGCTAGTCTTTGGTCGTTGGCCTTAATCCATGCATCGCCATTGCCGTTTTCAATAATTTCATAAGGAACTAGATCAATGTCCTTTTGTACAGCATCTTCTGTAAACTTGCGTCCAATTAGACGCTTGGCTGCATAGATAGTATTTTTGGGGTTAGTTACTGCTTGACGTTTGGCACTAACGCCAACTAGGATCTCATCCTTGCTGTAGGCTACAATACTAGGTGTAGTACGTGCGCCTTCTGCGTTTTCAATAACTTTGGGGTTTCCGTTCTCGATAACAGCCACGCAAGAATTGGTGGTGCCGAGGTCAATACCGATGATCTTAGACATAATATCTCCTTATAAAGTAAGATCTATTTGAGCACTATGCTCTATAAACTGCCCAGTGGTACAGTTTACAATTTTATTTATCAAACGAAAACATCATTTATCTGTCTATTGACACGGATAAATGTTGTACATTTTGATAACTGTTTTAGGGTAGGTGCTCCTACATATGTGCAGGTAGAACGTAAACCTCCCAGAATATCAAGCACTGTATTTTTAACAGCGCCTTTGTATTTTACTTCTACTGTGCGTCCTTCCGAGCTACGATATTCTGCTACACCACCATGGTGTTTGTTCATAGCTGTGTCCGAGCTCATGCCATAGAACGTTACTTTGCCATCTTTGATTTCTCCACCACCTTCGTCATGTCCTGCCAGCATACCGCCCAGCATTACAAAGTC
>Ga0129333_10002203_pt1 | contig 18038 bp, 17 predicted proteins | sample CPB6_08_DNA_FD_94474 | JGI IMG/M metagenome (GOLD analysis project Ga0129333, IMG submission 94474) | Freshwater to marine salinity gradient microbial communities from Chesapeake Bay, USA - CPBay_Sum_0.6_0.8_DNA | ecosystem: Environmental > Aquatic > Marine > Coastal | place: USA: Chesapeake...
CCGGGACGGGCCGCAGAGATATCACCAGTTTCGGTAATAACCCACATAACCTTGGTACCAACCACGGCACCCATCTTGGGAGCATAGCCGTCAGTCATGATGATACATGCACTGTACTTACCCTTGCGCTTGCTGTCGTTGAGGTAACGCTGTACAGCATCGAAATCGGTACCACCACAGCGAGTACGAGCCCACTTGAAGTTCTTGCCGTTTGTGACCGACTGAAGGCTATTCTCATCCATCTCGGTATCAAAGTTAATGATATCGATCTTGCCTTCCTTGCTGGCAGCAAAAGTCTCTGCAAGAAACCGACGCACATCATCGTCACTAACCGACCCAGATTGATCGATAGCACAGAGAATGTTGGCAATGGTGCTACGCTTGGCTCCCGGCATCATGTACGGAAGACGCTTGTTGATACGCTTCATGGTGCTGTTACGCTCCATGCTACGAGTGCGACCGATAAACATACGCAGAATGGCCTTCCAATCAAGCTCATTCTTCAGAAGCTTCTCGATCTGAGAGACAACCTCGGAAGGGATAGAGCCCCACGAAGCACGCTGCTGCGCAGCCTTGGCACCCTTCTCGATCAACTCACGAACCTGCTCACGCATGATATCACGAAGCTCGTCGGGCACATCACCCCAACCACCGTGACCGTCGAGAGATTCACCATCCTCGTTGCCAACCTCAAGGGTATACTCACCCTCGTCATTGGTCTTGCCGTTTTGCTCGGCATATTCTTCCAAACGAGCCATGTACCAATCGGCACTCTCATGCTTGGGAAAGCTCTTGATAAGAGCCGCAAGCTTGGGATCATCCGACTTGGGAGCACGACCGGGCATAAGACAGAAATCGGGGAGCTTGTCGCCGCCGATAATCGAGTTGATGGCAAGATCGGTAGCAACGTTCCACAGACGAGAACGCTTGCGATCCGCAACGCTGCGCTCTGCAATATGCATGAACGCAACGTGAAACATCTCATGCATAAGCACACCAATCCGCTGCTTGGTAGGAAGGGAACGCATGAAATCAGGGTTATATCCCATCTTGATATTACCCTGCTTGTCTGCACAAACGTAGGCAGTATCTACCTTCCAATCCGCAACCTTGGGAATATGCATAGACATACCTCCAAGAAACGGCTCCTCTTGCATGAGTTGAATGAACTCACGATCAAAACGATATTCCTCGGAGGGAACGTTGGGATCGGGCTCATGCCGCACGTTGAGAGAAGTGACCTTGTTGCTGGTGTTGTCGTTCTTGGTTTCCATACTATTATAATATCATGTATAACTAGGAATCTAAAACAAATAAAAACCCCGGCAAAACAAGGGTTTCCTGTTAAGCCGGGGTTGTTTAAGGTGTTAAAGATTGATATCAGTCTACTGGAATGTTACGAGGTTGTTCTGATGCTTTGATTGGACAAAGCACAGTAAGAATTCCATCTTTGCATGAAGCGGAAATGGCGGATATATCTACTTTGCTTCCAAGCCGATATGTAAGTGTTTTCTTGTTTTTTTCTGGGCGTTGTAGGGTAATCACAAGTTGTGATCCTTTTGTTGCCAAGGATACATTTTCTCGACTATAACCGGGAACTTCTATGGTTAGTTTGCATGATCCATCTGCTTCATGAGTTACTTCATCTTGCAAGTTGTACAAGTGAGATTCCCATGACGAGTTACGAGGAAAATTAAAGATATCGAAATATGGTGCTAGTGTTGACATTTTTTCTCCTTGTTGCGCTGGCTTTTCACACCGGCAATCTAAAACCAGTATACACACCGAAAAAAACATGTCAAGGGGTTGTATTTATTTTTATTGGAGAATTTTTATGGAACTGCCAAACGACGTACAAACATTTATCGACACTGTTGGAAAAGAATATGGCAACGTAACAATCAAACCAAAAAGCTCATCACAACTAATGAAAGCTATTGGTTGGTTTTTTAGTGTAACAAAAATCTCTCCAGAGTTTATGACACGTTATATTACCACCATTGGAAACACTGTTTACTTTCCAGATGAAATGTTAGCAAATCCAAACAGTGAATCGATGCTAAGAGTTGTGGTGCATGAAACCATACACGTTGCTGACTCTAAACGCTTTTCTGATCCACTCTTCAAGTTCTTGTATCTCTTTCCTCAATCACTCGCTTTGTTGGCGTTGTTAAGCGTTTTAGCCGTTTGGAAAATAGGTTTCTTGTGGTGTCTTCTTTTCTTGCTGTGTCTTGCACCAATACCTGCACCATTTCGTTATTGGTTCGAACTAAGAGCTTACAGAACAAGTATTTTGTTTGCGAGAAAAGACGACAAGTTAACCGATGAACAAATGATACCAATATATGAATGGATAGAAAAACAACTTTGTACCAATCTTTATTACTGGACATGGCCGTTTCCAAAAACAGTTAGAAAACACCTTGAAGATGAAAGCTTTATGGATTCCGGCATATACAAGAAAATATCGGGATGGCTAGCTATACGACGCATTGTTCGAAAAATATCAACTGCAAAAACAATCTAGTGGAACATAACCAATAGAAGGAAGCATAGACACCGTGAAGTATCAAAAAATATTGCTACAGATTATCGAAGAAGAAATCGACAGATATTTGCTGGAACAAGCTCCACCCCCGCCAGCACCTGCACCTCCAGCTACACCACCGGCAGATCCTTCGGCTCCGGCAGATCCAAATGCATCGCCCCCAGCAGAAGAAGAAGAAGAAACAAGTGACGATGAAGATGATGGTAAGATAGAAAAAACCATTAAGTCTCTTGCTGCAAAAACTCCTATTGATATCAAAAAAACCATTCTTTCTGCTTTGCAAAATGGTGCGGAAAAAGCTGACACAGAAGCTTTGGTTGCTTACGTGAAAAAGAAAGAAGAACCAGAAGAAGATTCAGAATCATCAGCTGACCTCGACACAACAGAAGAAAAAGTTCCAGAAAATATAAAAAAAGCAGTCAAGCACATCATTAAAACGTTCAAGTTTAAAGTGCCAGAAAAAGCAGAGAAAAAAGCTGAAGAACAAGAAGAAAAAGAAGATGAAGGTGATGAAGCAGAAGAAAAACCTGCGGCCCCCACCACCGCCGCAGCTGCACCTGCTGCGCCACCATCTCCGCCTCCTGCTGCACCTGTGAAAGAATCTAGATTGCAAACCAGTTTGCGAGAATATTTAATGTACAAGCAGTTAAGCCAGAAGGTGAGAAGTTAACGTTATGAAAAAGCAGCTTACGCACAAACAACTTAAAGCTATTATTAAAGAGTGTGCTTGTGAAGCTATGAAAGATGCTGGTATGCCAGCAATCAAAATGATTAAGCTTGGCGAGCCAGAGATTAAAGCTGGATTGTTTCCCGGTATGGATGACGATCATCATGATGATTCTCACTGGGATGATCACGACCAAGGTGAAAAAAGCATGATTCTTGCCAACCTTGCTAAAATGTCAGATAAAGCTTTAGAGCTTCGTGATTTGGCTGCTGGCGTACCCGACAACGAAGAATGGGTTCAAGAAAAGATTGCTGTTGCTTCTGCGATGATAGATTCGATTTACAACTACTTAAAATACAAGCAAGACTGATAAGAGGTGTTAAATGCTAACCGAAGATAAACTCAAACGACTTGTTTCTTTAATGGTTGAACGCAAGATTCAAGTGCTCAAAGAAGGTAAGAAGTTTCAAGCCATTCGTTCTTTGACCATTCAAGCACAACAAACTGCAATGAAATTCGAAGAAGACATTGTTGATGCTCTTGAACTAAAAGACCCAGATGAACTTTCAGACGACGAACAACAAATCTATGCTCAAGCAATGGCAGACATGCACAGCAAAATGATTGAAGCTGTTGTTCATGCTTCTGAAGTTGTAAAAAACCTTTCCGAACGTCAAAAAGAACCAGAAACCAAAAAAGCTGGCAAAGCTTCTTCTGCCGCATCTGGTAACACTGTAGAAAAAGATCTTCCTACTCTTTGAACATTCTTAACCAATACATTGAAACTCTGGTATGCTAGTATAGTTGTATCTACTAGCACCGGAGTAAACATATGTCCATGACAGAAGAAGAGTCAAGAGAACTTAAGAACAGTATTTTTGCTGCCCAACAAGCGGCTCAAGGTGGTTTGCCAAATGTACAAGGTATGCCCGTGCAAACAGCAGCACAAGCTGCCAAGCAAGCTATCGGATTTGATCTACCAGTAGCAGAAGTACCTCTTCCATCAAAAGGTCTTGTATATCCTGATGGACCGCTAGCAGGAGCAGAAACCGTTGAACTAAAGCCAATGACTGCTCGTGAAGAAGATATTCTCATGAACCGTACCCTTGTTCGCAAGGGAACTGTTGTTAGCGAACTAATCAAAAGCTGCTTGATCGATAAAAACATTGACGTAAACTCAATGATTTCTGGTGATCGTAACGCACTCATGATTGCTGTACGTATCACAGGGTATGGTGCAGACTATTCACCAAAAGTCACTTGCCCAGCCTGTGAATCCCAACAAGATTTTTCTGTTAACCTAGAAGATCTTCCCGTTAAAGAGCTCGATCTAGAAAAGCTTAAACAAGTCGGACAAGGACAAAATGCATTTGAGTTCGTTCTACCGCTTTCAAAGAAAACAGTTATTTTCAAGTTCCTCACCGGCAAAGAAGAAGAACGAATCCTTCAAGATATCGAAGCCAAGCGTAAAAAGGGTATCGTGCAAGAAAACCTTGTTACAACCAAGCTAATGAATAGCATTATTGCAATCGAAGGAAATGCAGAACGCAGCTTCATCAATCAGTTTTGCCAACATATGCCAGCCAGAGATTCATTGGCTTTGCGCAAGGTTCTTGATGAATCAGAGCCCGGTGTGGATATGAGCTCTGATTTTACATGCAACAGCTGTGGCCACACGGAGGTTTTGACCGTTCCACTCGGTCCTAGCTTTTTTTGGCCTAACGCCAAATGACGTTGAAGCTGTTCTGCTTGAGCCAATGTTTTTGCTGGGCTACTATTACGGAATGACTTACTCCGAATATCTCAACTTCCCAGTAGCTTACAAACGTTGGCTCATAGAACGAATCAACAAAGAAATCACAAAGGCAACAGAAAAACAAGCTGACATTCCCAGCAAAGCGCCGCACCACAACGTCCCTGACGTTAGAGCAATGACAGGAAAAGCAAAGCAGTTCGTAAATCCCCGCACACAACGTTTCTAACTTTTACATAACTGATTTGATCTGACATACTCAATCAACATTATGTCACATCACTTCACTTATACCATAGGCATACCACTTCCTCAAGGTGGCGAGCTTTTTCAGTTTGATGGAGAACGCTCCAAGCTAGGCTCGGTGGAGCTTCCTGTTGGGCAGTTCTATCTTACACGACCATTAGTACCAAACAATCCAATAACCAATGCCAGAAAAGACACAAGGTTTGGCAAGTTGATTGTAAGGCAATATGATCGGTTTGGTAATATGCTCAAGCTTGTTGAATACAACGATGTAAAAGTGTTACAGTTGGTTGACGGCCCAGACCTTATCTTGGAGTTTACATACAAGCCATGATCAAAACAATAAATGGAATCTTGACAGTTTATTGCGGACCTATGTATGCTGGTAAAACAACTGCTCTTATTGCTGAACTTGAAGCAGGTATCGAAGAGCAGAAAAATATTCTTGTGATTAAGCCAGTTATTGACAATCGTTACGGTGAAGAAGATATTGTTTCACATGATGGAACATCTCTTCAAAAAACAACAGGTCACAAAGTTCGACGCTTAGGTGTTTTAGAGTTTTTAGAAAAACAAGATTTAGAAAATGTTGGCTTGTTGCTTATTGATGAAGCTCAGTTTTTTGGTGTGCTATGCACAACTTACATAAGCGAATATCTCAAAGCTGGGATTGATGTTGTTGCTGTTGGATTAGATTTGGACAGTGAAGGCAAACCATTTGGTTCTATGCCACATCTATTGTCTCTTGCGAACAACGTTTACAAGCTAGCTGGTGTGTGTTCTATTTGTGGAGATGAAGCTACAAGAACCTTTAGAAAGCTAACCGTTAGCTCTACAGAGCAAGTGTTGATTGGTGGAAGTGAAACATATGAGCCACGTTGTTTAGCTCATTGGGTTGAAGGTCAAAAAGAAAAACTTAAGTTTTTTAGCTGATTATCACCACTTACGGCAAGACCAGTTTTCACAACTCCACTAGTTATAGTTAGGAGTTGTTATGTATAAGATTTACATCATTAGAAATACGATAAACAATAAGCTCTATATCGGTCAAACAAAACTATCTTTGCGAACGAGATTCGTCGGGCATAAAGCTAAAAGCAATAATGGGTCGAAGACTGCAATCCATTCTGCTATGAGATTGCACGGTATAGAAAACTTCCAGATAGAGTTGATTTGTGAATGTGAAACTATTGAAGAAGTTAATCAAAAAGAGATTGAATATATTAAGCAGTTCAATAGCATTGCACCATGCGGCTATAACATACTAGAAGGTGGGGATTGTGCTCCACATAATGTTGGTCCATTTACAACTGAACACAAAAATAAACTAAAAGAGGCTCATAAAAAAAGTTGCAAACCTATAGTTCAATTTAGCATTGAAACAGGTGAGCTTGTAAAAGAATGGTCATCTGGGAAAGAACTTATAAGAAATGGGTTCAATAGAGCTAACATAATAGCTTTGTGTAAATCAAGTAAAGGTTTCGGATATGTTTATGATTACGGCTGGTCTTACAAGCCAACATATGAAGCCATACAAGACAAAACTACTCTAGCAACCATATATTATAGCGCACATGGCAGAACTATAAAGTGTTTGGATAAAGAAGGAAATCTTGTAAAGATATATTCAAAGATAGTTGATGCTGCAAGAGAACTAGGCTGTAGTCCATGTAGTATTGCAGACTGCATAAAAGGTAGAGCAAAAACCTGTAAAGGTTTCACTTGGATTTACGCAGAATAGCTATTCCCAAGCCCTACACGACCAGTACCGGGCCTTGGTTCTTGGACCGGGATTAGCACAGTTATGACGAGCTCTAAAGCTTTTTCTACGCTTTGGATTGCTTTTCTTGATACGCATTTTCTTATCACCAAAGTTTACTTTTTTGACGTTTCCTGTTTTGGGATCACGTACAAACACTTTGAATTTTTTTACATCGCCTCTCATTGGTTTACCAAGAGGAACTTTGCGACCTTGATATTCAGCTTCAGTTAGAAGGTTGTTTTGCTCGTTCATATAAGAAAAAAGACAGCCTTCACATACTGGCGTGCCGTCTTCCAGAGTAGCATCTAGCTCAAGGATGTTAACATTTTCTTCTTCTGGCAGTTCTTCGTCAAACAAAAGATATTTGTCTTTACTTGGAAGATAAAGAGGTTCTTGGCCAAGATCACGATTTTCTTCATCATCTTCTTGGTCTTTGTTTTTTAGTTCTTCTAATGATTCTAGAATAAGACGTTTCAAGTCCAGCTTGTTCATTGTATTACCTTTGGTGTTCTAGAATCTAAGTATGAACGTTCAAGGCAAACTAGCTGTTTTTCGTTCCAAAACTACGATACTTGCTCTAAGACCTTCGATTGCTATTTGCAGGTTTTGTAGTGTTGTTGCTATGTCGGTTCCGTTGATGTTGCAAGGAACGCTGATATCAACTCTTGTAACTTTGTCTGGGGTAAAGCTTACTGACTGTGGTGTAACATTTCTAGGCATGATTTTATTGTATAGTGAGGAGGGGACGTTTTATAAATCATAATGGAAACGGCACACCAAAAACTGAACGAAAGTTGTTTCCATCGATGTTTTTTGCATCCAAAGCTCGAATAACGGAGTCAACGGTTGCACCGGGTCGCTTGATTTCGTCTTGAAAACGTTTAGAGCTTTGCACCGCTTTTGAAAGAATCTCGATTTTTCTTGGATCGCCACTTAGTTTGAATGGTGAACGTTGTCCTGTAACCATTGTTGTAATGATTGAAGCAAACACTAGTTTGCCAAGTGTGGTCATTCTATAGCTTGACAAAGCCATAGAAACAGGGTTTTCCAAATACGGAACACGTAAAAACTCTTTTAGTATCTTGTTTGCGGTTGTTTCATTCATGTTAAGCATCCCAGTTCACAACATAAATACTACCAACAAAATGTACATATCGATACTTATCTAAAGCAGGAGCGTTTTATAAATGGCAACAGCTGATAACCTAAAAATAGCACAACAACTGCTAGCAACCATGCAGCAAATAACTGTGCAAGTTGAAAGACAAACCGAGGCTTATCACGCTCAAGCTCAACTTGTTGATGCTTTGTGTAAAGCACAAGAATGCTTTGGTAAGATTGATGCTGCTAAAGTAAAAGAAGTTACAGACGCACTCAAAGAAGCTCAAGAAAAAACAAAAGAGTTTGGAAACGAACTATCAAACGTTGCCGAAAAAGAAGTTTCAAAGCTTGAAGGAGCTTTGAGAAATATCGCAGAAAAAGTTAAAGAAATAAGCGTTCCTGCTGAGTTCGCAAACGGTTTCAAAGCGGGATTAACTCTTTCAACCAACTTGTTCAAAAACATATTGTCATTGGGTGGAAGTGCCTTTGGATTGCTTAAAGATATTGGTAGGATATTCATATCGTTGCCGGGAAGATTATTAGATTTTTTTCAAGGAGCTGCTGGAAGTGGTACTGACCCATACAGGCAAGCATTAGAAGATTTGCGTGAAGAGTTTGGTGATTTATCTGTTGGCACTTCTGCTGCTGTAAAAAACATGACAGAAAGCACCAAGAGTCTTGGTGAATCTGGTCTTCGTTTAAGCAGGGTGTTTGGTTATGGTAGAGAAGGCTTGGCTAACATGTTAAGAGAAAACATGGAAATGTTCAAGCAAATGGGACCATTAGCTAACAGGCTTGCAGCTTCGCTTAGAGGTGCTGAAGGAGAGTTTACATTACTAAGAAAAGCTACAGGTCTTACTGGTGAAGCGATGAAAGCATTCCAGCTCAGAGCAGAAGAAACTGGAATGTCTGGCGCTCAAGCAACTCGTGAAATGACTCTAGCTTTAGCTCAAGGCCAACGAGCGTTTGGTATATCGGTTAAAGAGTTTGGCAAAGATATCGAAGTGATGTTGAAAGATACAATCACTTTCGGTATTAAAGCACCAGCAGAAATGGTTAAAGTTAGTGCTTACGTTAAAAAACTAGGCATTTCAATGGAAACGCTTAAAAAGGTCACAGATAAAGCGTTTAACTTTGAGGATGCTGCGCAGCAGGCAGCTAAGTTGTCAGAAGCATTTGGTATTGCACTCGATCCATTGAAACAAATGGAAGCAGACCCAGTTAAGAAAATGGACAACCTCAGACAAGCGTTCTTTAAAACTGGACGAAGTTATGAGTCAATGTCTGCACAAGCGAGGAAATATCTTGCAGATCAAGCTGGTATATCTGATGAAGAAGCTAGAATAGCATTCTCGCAGAAGAATAGGGCTATGACAGGCGCTCAAGTTGAAGCGCAGATGAAAAAGCAGCAGAAAGCGCAAATATCGCAAGCTGAAGCTATGAAGATATTGGCTGAATCAGTTAAACGACTTGTTCAAAGCGGCAGCGCAATGAAAGGTTCGTTCTTTGACGTTTTTGCCAAAGGATTTGAAACTGGAATAAGACGAACGAAAGAGTTTAGGGAAGTTACTAGGAATCTCCAGCGAAGTATGAGGGAAGTTTATAGGGCCGGTAGAGACGTTGGCAGAATGTTTGTCAAAGAGTTCCCCGGAATCAAAGAAATGTTTAAAGGTCTTGCTGACATGTTTAATCCTAGACGTTTCAGAGAACTAATGAAACAAGTCAAAGAAGAATTCAGCAAGTTCTTTAAAGCCTTGCAAACCGATCCAAAAGCAGGCGTGCAAGAGTTCATGAAGAACATGAAAAAAATCTTCTTTGACTTTTTTACCAAAGGTGCACCAGCTGGGTCTAGATTCCTTGACGGATTAAAAGCGTTCTATAAAACCGTTGGTGCTATATTCGTCGAAGGTTTACGATATGCTCTCGATGGATTGAAAAACGTTCTCGGCATTGTTATTGGATTTATACGAGATCCATCCAGTTTGAAGAGAATGGCAACCGATACCGGCGAGGGCCTTAAAGGAATGTTTGTGCAAGCATTCCAATATGTTGTCAAGGAACTTGGTCCGGTTCTTCAAGTTATTGGTGGGCAGATTGTTGAGCTAATGAAGTTGTTGTTTGAGAAATACATCAAACCTCATTTGATGAAACTTGTTATGCTTATCTTTGGGCCTGCTTTGTTTATGGGTGTTGCTAGAGCGGCAGGCGCAGCGATTCTTAAGGTTGGTTTCGAAAAAATCATAACAGGCTTTGTAGATAGAATACCAAAACCACCAGCTCCTCCAACCACACCGGGAGGTGGTCCTCCCGGCGCACCGGGAACAAATCCTGTTGCTGACATGAAAAACTTTGGTTTAAACATGATCAAACTTGCTGGTGCAATGGCTGTTGTTGCTGTTGCAGTCAAAATGTTGATGCCAATCATTTTGTCGATTGCACGGGATATCGAAAACTCTGGATTAAGTAAAGAATCTATAGCGTTTACGGCTGTGTTGCTTGGTATATTTGGTGCTTTGTTTATTGCGCTTGGAAGCATGATTAAAACAGTCTCAGAAGCCGATATAAACTCCAGTAAAGTAACAAAAGCGATTGGGGTAATGGCCTTGGCTGGCCTTGTTTTGGTGGCACTTGTTCCTATTGCTTCTTTTGCTATCACACAGTTGGGTAAGTTTACAGCAGAAGAAATAGGTAAAACTCTTCTTGTCATGACAATGTTTAGTTTGCTTTTTGCTGGTATTTCTCTTTTGATTTTTGGTATGGCTTTAGCTAGTGCGGAGATCACAGCAAGCTTTGGACCAGCAATGGCTGCTTTGGTTTTGGCTGGTCTTGTTGTTGGTGCATTGGCTTTGTTTGGTCCTATGATCATTAATCAGTTCAAAGACATCAAACTAGAACAAGTAGATGTTGCTTTGGCAGCAATCGGAGGTTTGGCACTCATAATTGGTGGAATCGCTGGATTAATCGTTCTAATGGCCTTGGCTGGCCCAGAAATTATACTTGGGTTTCCGATGGCGGTGGTTGCAATTGAATTAGCAACTTTGGCAGTAATCGGATTAACGAAATTCTCTAAATGGTTGATCAAAGAATTTCAAGGTGTTCAAGCAAGCCAAACGGAAATAGTTTTCAAAACTTTAGATTCGATGTTGGATTTGTTTGTAAATGTTGGTGAAACCATGGTTGAACTGGCAGCCGTGGGAGTTATTTTGATTGTGGCTTGGCCTGCTGCTCTTGTAGGAATCGGGGTCGCCTATAAAGCCGTGAAGGTAGTCACCGGCTTTACAATGGATCTCATGCGAGATGTCTCCAGAATCAATATCGATAAAGATAAAGCGGAAGCACTAGGGAAAATACTTGGTGCTGTTGCTGATCTTATTGGATCTGTAGCGAATGCTATGGCTACAATCGGTATTTCTCAGCGTGCTAGCTTAATGGGAGCGATTTACGGTGCCGACTTTAGTGCAGCTTTTGGAGATAAACTAACTTCTATTCTTCCGATAATTCAAACGATGGTAAATACCTTGATCACCACCGTTAGTGGTATTCAAGGTGATCCTGCATCGCTTCAAGCCAAAGCCGGGGTATTCACAGAAATAACCAAAGGCATTGGAGCATTGCTTCCTCCTATCGGACGACTGGTTGAAACGTTATCTTCAACCGGAAGCAACAGCCTACTTGGCATCATTATTGAAACAGACGCTAGCAACTACGTGGCAAACTTCGACAAAATCAAAACCTTTGTGGAAGGATTCCTTAATGGAATCTTTAAGGGACCAGACGGAATCGTTCCAAAGATTATTGAAAGCTTTAGTGGTTTAAATCCAGCGCAAGTTGAAGGCGTTAAAGCCGGTGCTTCGTTGCTTGGATCTTTTGTTCCTGCTTTTGCAGAAATGACAAAGACCTTACCAGAAATGATCAGAGCGGTCACAGGCTTGGCTGATGAGCTCGGTGATGCTGGTCGAGTTAGCTCTGTTTTGCTTGACATTCAGCTACTATTAACAAATATCATTGGCTCTATAAGCAGATTGCTAACATCTGTAATCGGAAGCTTGGGTACTCTTTTAAGCAATGCAGCAATAACACCAGAAAAACTCAAAGGTGCTGAAGCTATTGGTAACATCCTTAAAAGTGTTACAGAGCTAGCGAAAGTATTTACGCTATCACCAGATCAAATCAGAGCGTTCAGAGACGTAGACGGAACGTTCACCGATGAAAAGGTTGATATGAGTGCGTTGGGCACCTACTTGAGCGAGATAACAAAACAAGTACAACAACTAATCAACGGTGACCCAGCACATCCAGAGAACAAAGGTATAAAAGGAATCATTGACACTATCGCAACAATGACTGTTGATGAAAACAAAATCAAAGGCATTCAAGCTATAGCTTCAATCATGGAAGTGATTGGTAGAATCATTCCACCAATCATGAACGCTATCCAAACTGCTTCACAAAGCGTTTCTGCTGCAACTCTGACACCAGCACAAATCAGAGAAAGAACAAACTTAATCTCAACAACAATAAGTTCAATAAGCACTGCAATAAGCAACATGTTTACAACGATCATTCCTAGTATGATTAGTTCGTTACAAACAATGCCTATCGACGTGAAAGGTTTAGATTCAAAAGTCAAAGCAATAAAAAACGTTTTTGATTTGATTGGTGTTGTTGCTGGTATAACCAGTTCTTTGCAAGTAACAACAACTGGTACTGGAGGAACCACAACAACTTCTGTTCGTAGTGTGCTTGATACAATCAATCCGCCTTTAAACTTGTTGATTGGTTTGTTTAGCAAATCTCGGATTGGAAATGTCCCCGGTTATGGCGAAACAACAGAAAATGCTTTGAAAGCTGTTGCGGCGTTCACACCACCCAGAGGAATCGCTGGAAAAGCACAAACAATAAAAACCGTTTTCGAAGCTGTTAAATCTCTTATTGAAGCAACTGCTTCCATCAATAGTGTAGCTACGGGTGCTCAAACCCCTATAGCAGCCAGATTTTTGGATATTCCTCTTCAGAATGTGGACAAGGTTATATCGGGTCTTACAAGTGGTGGTAGCGGCGTTAACCCACTAATGAATCCACAAGCTTTTAGAAACGTATCGGTTGTAAAAGAAAACATTCGTGGCAAAGGAGCGTTGTTGACTTCTGTTCGGGATAGTTTGCAAGAATTGACAAGCGCAGCATCAGGAATAGGCAACATCGCTGCGGTTGATGCAAGTGCCGGAGCACGGCTTCGTGAAAACATCGATAGAATATTCGGCCCTAGCAACGCTATTTTGCCGATATTGGCTGAACACTTCGGAAGTGGCACTGATCAGTCTGGGGTGAGAATCTCGTCAATAACAACCATGATCAGAGAACAAGCTATTGCACCAATGAGAAGTATGGTTACTGCTTACAACGATTTCGTTAATGAGCTTCGTAACCTTTCTGGTGGCGATGGTCCATTACGAGTTGCTTTAACTAACCTTGGTACAACTCTTGGTGGAAGACAAACCCTAGCAGTTCAAAACGCAGCAGTTAAAGCACAAATCAACGTTAGCGTTACAATAGACAGCAGAGAAATCGCTGCTTCGCTACGAGATACAACTTATAGGACCGAAACTGCGGCAAATCAAAAAGCTTTCAATACAACAGCTTTCAACCCAAATTACACAGGATATAACTGATATGCTATCAAACAAAGAACTTCGTGAACAAGTGTTGTCAAATCAAATAATCAAAAGTCTTTTGGAACAAATTGAAGATGCGAATGAAAGACAAAAAACTGTTACGGCTATCCATGGAATGCTTGATCAGCTTCAAGGTAAGTTTAACGGTCTTTCGCAAGCATACGAAGAAATAGCCAAAAAACAAGGTTCTAAATAGTTATCTAACAAGGTAACTCATGCCGCCTATTGTTCCACCACCCTCAGAGTTGTTGTCTGCTCCTGTTCCCGAGCAATCAACAGGAAACATAATACAACGTCCCGGCCCACAAACAAATGCAGAGCAAGCACCGCTTGCTCCATCTCCAATACCGGTGCTTTCTCGTCGTTTAACGATCTATTATCAAAACAAAGGCGATGCTCCTGTTGCTCCAACAATAGATGATGAAATCGATATAGCTCAACCAGTTCTTAATCAATTTACAGAATATGTTGTTAATCGTTCTCAAGTTAATGATATTCCTATCAATACAACTCAACCAAATTATATCGATAAAATTGCGAATGCCAAAGTAGAATTTAACTCTGTTCCAACTCCCTCATATACCAACGATCCAATAATAAGCACACCTGATATGTTGGGCGTACACTATAAAGCAGACAATGGCACAGGTTTGCGCAATTTTTCAATAAACGTATACCAAAAAGATATCAATCAAGAAAATGCAAAGCTTCACGAAGCAAACATTAACAGAATTTTGTTGAGCTCTAGAGGTCACAACTCTGAACCAAACAACCAATTTGTTACCCCAGATGCAACTCAAAACAAAAACGACAACAGAATAACGCTTGGTTCTTACTTTTACAAGAACGCTAGCAATTTGAGCAATGGAGTTAACTACGTATCGGGAAGTTACGTTCGCAGCCAACCAGATACAGCAACGTCCGCACCGCCAATGACAATCGAGCAAATGAAAAACATTGGCTTAAACATTATGTTTGAAGCTGTGCAAGGTCGTGCTGGCTTGGATTTTACTATACGTTCCAACGATGCTGGTGATATTGCTGAAGCCCAAGCTAGAATGGCCATTCCGTCCGAGCAAAGAATCGGAAAGCGTGTAAGTCTTGGTAGATTCACTCCAGCATTTCAAATCAAAAAGCTTACTGGGGCAGAAAAACCAAACAACTCAAACTTTATCGACAACACCGATGACGTACAATCATATGGTAACCAATACAACGTATATTCTCAGTTTGATAGTTTGATATCTTTAGGTCAAATCGCTTTGTGCGTTGCAATGATTTTAGCTTATGTTTTGTTGTTGAGCGGCCTTACAGCATTAATCAATGCATTCAACTTAATAGGTGATGCCGATGCGCAAGGACGAGCATCTTCTTTTGCAGACTTGGGAAACAACGAAAAGAAACGTTTGCTTGGTGCTTCTGTTTTGCAAAACTCTGGTGTTTATCCATTAAGTCAAGTAGATATTGGAGATATCGCTTCTCAGTTTCTTGGTACCAACGGCATATTCTCTTACACCCGTCACAGAACCGAAGAATGTTTAAACGCTGGCATTCAAGAGTTTTTTGGTTTTAGTTTTTCTGGCTTTGGTACAACATCAGGAAACGAAGGAACTGGTATTACAGCAGGGCAGCAGCTTGCAAATACTTCTTTAAGAGTTCTTACCGAAAGCGGTAGATTAAACGTTATTCTTCGTGAGATCTTAAGAAGTGGTATTAGTTTGGTTGAAGATACAGCTCTAGACTTAACAGGTTTAGCTTCGGTCACCGGCATTGGTAACTTGATACGTAAAATCCGTGACTTGAAAATCGTTCGTTTTATCAATGTTTTGATGGGAATGGGCGACAAAGTTAAGTTTGAGTTTGATATAAGAGCAAAAGCTGCGGCAAACATCAATGCTGGCACCATCAATAGCTCATTGTCAGTAACAGGAAGCAATACATCATACATTGATAGTTTACCAGACATTCGTCCTAACTACATTTCCAAGTCTCGATTGAGCAATCAAACTGGTTTGGCATGGAGTAACAAAACAGCCGGTATGTTGGGTTTGCCTTTACATGGTTCTTTATCTTCTTTTAGTAACGTTGGTATAGGCAAATATGCCAATGGTTTTTCATCTCACTGGGATGAAATGAACATGCAGGTTGGTGCTCCATTAAACTACGAAAACTCCCAAATCACAACGTTAACGGAGCCAGAAGGAGCTTCGGCTGTAAAGTCTGGAAGATTAGATCCCGAAGTTGTTAAATACACTGAATCGATCTTAGAAGCAGATTTCATGCCTTTTTACATTCACGATTTGAGAACAAACGAAATCCTTTCGTTTCATGCGTTTCTTGAAGAAGCCAGCGAAGATTTCAGCGTTGAATATTCTGCTCAAGACGGTTATGGCCGCATGGATAAAGTTCAGATTTATAAAGGCACAACAAGAAACGTTTCTGTGAACTTTAAAATGGTTGCAATGAATCCAGAAGACCATGACATTATGTGGTACAAGGTAAATCGTCTTGCTATGATGATTTATCCACAATGGACACAAGGCAGAAAAGTTACTGTTGATAACATCAAGTTTATTCAACCATTTTCTCAAATTCCCGGCGCAACACCTGTAATACGTTTGCGTCTTGGAGATCTATACAAAACCAACTATAGTAAGATGGCTGTTGCAAGATTGTTTGGAGCAACAACGTTAACAGATTATAATGTAGACGCAAGGTACACACCACCACCTGTGGCTTCAACAGCGCCTGCCAACCCAGCGCAACCTACGCAACCAACTCCCGGCCAAGCTAGGAGAAACAGAGCGAATAAAATGCTTGAGCGTACTATTGGCGCAGCTCCCAACGATGGCACCAGTGCAGTAGCGAGCAGATCACGGCATCGTAGGCGTCAGCCAGTTAGCAACGTGCCTACGGTTGCTGCAAGCGAAGTATTCACCCCAGCCGATACATTAGTTTTCAACGTTAGACATTTTCCAAACTTAGGACATTTTAAAATCGGCGGACAAGCTATTAGCGGAAACAACAACAGTAGAATCATTGCAAAAGTTACAAGGAATGGCACCGGGCGGCACCTCGGCAGCGTATATGTCAAACCAGAAAAATTCATCGATGATGTTACAGTTGGAGTGACAGAAAACCAAACTGTAAATATTCAAACGTTACAAACCGGGGGAAGTACGATTACTGGCAGAAACAATGCGCCCGCTCCCGAAGTTGAAATAAAAATCGAGCATTTTAGAAGCGAAATATGGGACAAGCGTTCAACTATTCAACTGTACTACCAACAAGCAGCCAGCGAAGACGCAGCAGCTGCACCCCCACCTACTCCATCGCAAGCTGCGCCGCTACTAACCCCATCGGATTTTTATAGTCCAACACAAAACCCTATAATGAAAGCTTTTAACTCTTCTGGAGGTAAAGGTCTTGCTGGGGTTATAACAAGCTTTAAGGTGGATTATAGCGAAGCTAAGGGTAACTGGGGCATCGATGCTAGCAATCTCTTAAGAGCACCTATGTTTGTCACTGTACAGCTACAAATGGCTGTGATTCACGACATTACTCCGGGTCTTGATGCAAACGGCATCATGATGGCACCAATCTGGCCCGTTGGAAATACTTCAAACTACTTTGTTAACAACGGTAGAGCTGGATCAGATCAATCAACAAACGCACTGCCAACCTCACCATCACCCACCCCCGGCCCGCAGGGTGACGTTGGCACAATAGACGCAAACGATTATTTTTCAGTTGATAAGAGTATACCTTTGTATTATGATCGCAAGGATTGAGTGAGTTATGGCAACAAGTAGATACGTTTTAACACCAAAACTAAACTTTAACTTTCAGTATGGCACAAGCGAAACAGTTGCTAACATTCGTTCAGCTATAGCGAACGGTCAAATTGCGGTCAACGTGATATTTTTGAAAGAGGTTATACGTCTTGATGTGTTGGCCGGTCAATATTACGGTGATGGCAAATACTATTGGCTCATTGCAGCCGCAAGTAACATTGGCTGGAGTTTACAGGTGCCTCCAAACACAAGAATCGTGATTCCAGACCTACAGCAAACACTTCAGTTCTTAGGATGAGAGAAATGGGCCTCCCCTCTCATATGTGAAAAACATGCTATACCTTGATACAGAAAACTTGGTTCTTAATCCGGCTGCTCTTCGTGCTCAAAAGAATGCCCGACTAACTCAACTAAAAACGTTTTTTCGTAGATATTATGGCTTTATCAACAGCAGAGACATAGCAACAGCTCTTTCTTTGCAGCAAGCGATAGGCC
>Ga0129333_10002204_pt1 | contig 18032 bp, 6 predicted proteins | sample CPB6_08_DNA_FD_94474 | JGI IMG/M metagenome (GOLD analysis project Ga0129333, IMG submission 94474) | Freshwater to marine salinity gradient microbial communities from Chesapeake Bay, USA - CPBay_Sum_0.6_0.8_DNA | ecosystem: Environmental > Aquatic > Marine > Coastal | place: USA: Chesapeake Bay...
GGGTTGCCGCCGGCGGCGGTCAGGCGGGCCAGCGACTCGGCGACGGCGCAGACCGCACCGTGTCCGGGCGACCATTGGGCCACGACAGGACTATACCCGTAAGCCATGACCGAACAGGTGTCTGTCTCGCCACCGAGCACAGGCAATTTAGCCGCCATCGCCTCCTGGGGCGTGGCTTGGTGGGCACCGCCGAAGGGATGAAGGACGGTCGCGGCACCGATGGAGGCATCGAAGCGCTCGACCAGACCGCGCTGGCCCGCCTGCGGGAGGTCGGAGACAGCGGCGAGGAGCTCATCGACTCCGGGCGCCTTGGCCGCGGGATGGAAGGGGTGACGCGCGGCGTCGGGTGCGGCGATGCGCGCGGCGGCGGTCTGACGCACACCGTTGGAGTCAAGGAAGTCGCGGGCGATATCGACGACCTTCTGGCCGCGCCATTCCATGACAAGGCGGCCGCTGTCGGTGACATCGGCGACGAGCACGCACTCAAGATTCTCGCGAGCGGCGGCGGCGGCGAAGGCCGGTGCGTCGGCGGGCGAGACGACCACGGCCATGCGCTCCTGCGACTCGGAGAGGGCGATCTCCGTGCCATCAAGTCCGTCGTACTTGAGGGGAACGCGGTCGAGATGGACATGAAGCGAGGGCGCAAGCTCACCGATGGCGACGGAGACACCGCCGGCGCCGAAGTCGTTGCAACGCTTGATCAGGCGGCTGACCGCGCGGTCACGGAAGAGGCGCTGCAGCTTGCGCTCCGTCGGGGCGTCGCCCTTCTGGACCTCGGCCGAGTTCTGGAGCGCGGTCTCGGTGTGCTCCTTGGAGGAACCGGTCGCGCCACCCACGCCGTCGCGGCCGGTGCGGCCACCGACGAGCAGGATGACGTCTCCGGGCGCCGGCGTGCCGCGCACCACCGCATCACGAGGACCGGCCGCGACCACCGCGCCGATTTCCATGCGCTTGGCGACGAAGCCCGGATGGTAGTGCTCGCTGACCAGACCGGTCGCGAGGCCGATCTGGTTGCCGTAGGCGGAGTAGCCGGCAGCGGCCTCGCGCACGATCTTGCGCTGGGGGAGCTTGCCGGGAAGGGTCTGGTCGAGGGGCGTGCGCGGGTCAGCCGCGCCCGTGACGCGCATGGCCTGGAAGACATAGGAGCGCCCGGAGAGCGGGTCGCGGATGGCGCCGCCGAGGCAGGTCGCCGCACCGCCGAAGGGCTCAATCTCGGTCGGGTGGTTGTGCGTCTCGTTCTTGAACATCAGCAGCCACTCCTCGGTGCGGCCATCGATGTCGACCGGCACGACGAGCGAGGCGGCGTTGACCTCCTCGGACTCCTCCATGTCGTCGAGGATGCCACGGCGCTTCAGCTCGCGGCCGGCGAGGGTGGCGAGGTCCATCAGGCAGGCCGCCTTGGACTCGCGTCCGAGCGACTTGCGCACCGCGAGGTAACGCTCCCAGGCGAGACGGAAGGGCTCGGTGAGGGGCGAGGGCTCGAAGTCGACCTTGGTCAGCTCGGCGAGGAAGGTGGTGTGGCGGCAATGGTCGGACCAATAGGTGTCGAGCAAGCGGAGCTCGGTGACCGTAGGCTCGCGGCGAGCGACATCGCGGAAGTGCGCCTGGCAGAAGGCAAGGTCGGCGTCGGACATCGCCAAGCCCATCGACTTGCGGAGCGAGGCGAGGGCGGAGGTGTCGTGCTTCAGGAAACCAGAGAGCGCGGCGACGGGTGCGGGGTGCGGGGCGGCGCGACGCAGGGCCTTCGGCTTCTCGAGCGAGGCCTCGCGTGAGTCAACTGGGTTAATGAGGAAAGCCTTAATCCGGGCGAGATCGGCGGGCGTGATTGCGCCAGCGATGACATAGGTGCGAGCGGCGGCGACGGCGGGGCGCTCCCCTCCCCCGGTAATCTGCAGGCACTGGGCCGCGGAGTCGGCGCGCTGGTCGAACTGCCCGGGGAGAAACTCGACCGCAAAGGCGACCTCACCGGCCGCGAGGGGAAACGACTCGCGATGGACGTCGTCGACGGGAGGCTCCGCGAAGACGGTCGGGATGGCGGCCATCAGGGCATCCTCGGAGACACCTTCCACGTCGTAACGCTGCAGAACGCGCAAGCCGGTGAGCGCCGGAAGCCGGAGCTGTTCGCGCAAGTCGCCCAGAAGGTGCTCGGCCTCCGAACGGAAGCCGGGTTTCTTCTCGACGAACAGGCGCCACATAGGGACCCGTACTTAAGGGGAAGCAGTCGGCGGAGGGCAAGAAGGGATGGAGGTCCCTCAACGAAGAGGCCCGCTTGCGCGGGCCTCGCATCGGTCGTCAGACCTTGGACTTCAGCCGCCTGCGCCTGTAGGCGGCGGCGGCGAGCGCCAGGCCGCCGAGCATCATGCCATAGGTCGAGGGCTCGGGAATCGTCGAATAGACGAGGAGAACCTGGTTGGCCGCCTCGTTGTTGACGACGGAGAAGTGCACCGCGTCGACCTGAACCCCATCGGCATCGAGGAAGCCGGTCGTGTCGATGGTGAAGAGATCCGTGATGTTGGACTGTCCTCCCAGATCGAGCCGCCCGTAAGTGAAGAGCGTCAGCTCGAAGTTGATGGCGGGATCCCAGCCCTGGGGCGCACCCAGGGTGACCCCGTCGCCGGCGAGCGAGACAAGGTTGAGGAGGAAGCGCGAGGAGGTGGACAGACCGGAAAGGTCGAGCAGGTCCGTCACCGTGACGGAGTCATGGTCGGAGCCGGGGGTCGGGAAAGGCAGCCCAAAGGGATCGGTCAGGCTGGCGACCTCGAAGGTCATCGAGCCGCCTTGGAGGACAAGGTCCTCGGCCACAATCAAGCCGGGCGAGTTGCCAGGGGCGAGGACGGCGCCCGACTGCACAGTCAGCGTGCCGATCGAACCAGTACCCTTGAGCGTGGCGCCCGACTCGACGGTGATGCCAGCGCCGGTGTTGGAAATCAGGAGATTGTTCGAAGCACCATCGAGGTCGAGCGTGGTGCCGTCGGCCACGCTGACCGTGCCGGTGAGGTTGTTGAGCGAGGAGCCGCTGATGGTGCCGCCGTCGAGTCGCAGGTCATTGGTGAAGCCGACACCGATGTCGGCGGCCTTGCCCGTGCCGACCACGATCCGACCCGAGCCGAACCTGCCGGAGACCAGCGCGGTCGTCGCGCCCTCGAGCACGATGTCGCCGGTGAAGCCGGCGGCGTCCGTGAGGCTACCGGCAAGATAGTGGATGGTGTCGGTCGCGGAGCGTCCGGCATAGTCGATGCTGCCGCCGGTCTCGAGCTGGATGCGTCCGCCGGCCGAGGCGGTCGAGAACGAGATTGCGGATCGGACCGTGAGGTCCCCGGTGAAGGCGGAGAGATCTCCGGTGAGGCTTCCACCCTCGAGCACCACGCCGCGGGTGAGTCCGGCGAGTCCTAGGGTGCCGCCGGCGCGGACCGAGACAGCCTGGCGTCCATAGGTGGCGAGCGCGGCGTCGATGTCGGATCCGGAGGCGCCCGCATAGTTGACGACCAGGGCGCCCGTCCAATTGGAGAAGTTGGTCAGCGCGCCGCCGTTCAACGCGACGGCATTGGTTGAGGCATAGGAACCGAGATTCAACGTGCCATTGGTGTTAACCGTGACCAGCACACCGCCGAGACCGGAGGCATGCCCGAGGGCGAGCTCGCCGCCACTGACCGTGACGGATCCGGTGAAGCCGGAGTTATCGGCCGAAAGCGTCAACGTGCCGTTGCCGGACTTGAGCAGCGAGCCAGCTCCAGCGATACCCGCGCTGAGCGACTGGTTGGAGGAAGTGGAGAAACCAAGTGTGCCGTTGACGGTCAGCGCGGTGGCCGCATCCAACACGCCGCTTCCGGCGATGTCGAGGGTCGCGCCGACGTCGACCGTGGTGGCACCGCCGTAGGTGTTGGTGCCGTTGAGACGGAGGGTGCCTCCGGAGACCTTGACCGCGGTCGTGCCGCCACTGGTGATGGCGCCGTCAAGCACGAGGGTGCCCGCGCCTGACTTTGTGATCAGACCGCCGGTGGCGCCGCCCTTGGTCGCACTGTCCGACCAAGTAAGGGTGGTGTTGGCATCGCTGACCTCGATGGTGGCCGCACCACTATCAATGACGAGATTACGTGCGGTGGATGCGTTGCTGGTGCCTGTGAAGACGAAGGTGGCGCCATTCCTGACTGTGAGTGCGCCGGTCGCGCCCGTGGTGTAGCTACCAAGGCTGGAGATGGACCCAGTGCGCAGCGTGCCCTGGAGCAACAGCGTGCCGCCGGTGTAGGTGTTGGCACCCGAGAGGGTGATGTCCTGGGTGGCGGTGCCGGCGATGCCGGTGGAGCCAATGCGGACGCTGCCATCGCCACTGATGAGATTGGCCACCGTGTGCGTGTCCGAACGCGAGAAGGTCAGCATCTTGCCGGAGTTGATGACAACGGAAGCAGTCCCAAGGCTACCGCTGGCGCCGGCACCTAGCGTCGCGTCATCGCCGCCGACCCCGCCGACGCGGAGGAAGGTGTCGATCGTGACCTGGCCGCTCAAGGTGTTCGAACCAGTGAGGACGAGGGCGGTGTCCGAAGGATTGGCGAGCGCACCGGATGTCGTGGCACTCAGGGCACCGGTGGAGTCGCCGAAGGTCACGTTTCCGGAACCCGAGATAACTCCCTGAATCTTCATGAACCGGCCGGAAGCTCCCAGCGCCGAGTTGTTGCGGATGATATTGGACGCACCATCCAGGCGGATGTTGTTGGTCCAGGTCCAATTGCCCTCGATCTGCGAGAGGATGCCCGAGGTGGTGGCATCCCCGAGCACGATTTGGGCGGAGCCCATCGCGGTGCGACCGTTGCGGATGGTCTGGAACTCCGATCCGCCAAGAACGATGAGGCGACCGGAGAAGGTGGACCATGAATTGGCCTCGGCGAAGCCGGTACCAGTGGTACCCGTGACACCGGCGTAGTTGAAGAACTTGGCCCCACCGTCGATGACGATGTCCCCCCCTCCCGAGACCAGGCGCATGCGGTTGCTCGACTTGTAATCGATAGTGCCGGAACGGAAGAAACGGAGGGTGGCACCAGTCGCGACCGTGACGAAGTTGGCGGTGCTCACCGTGCCGATATCACCAGCCGTGCTACCTGTGCCAATCTGAAGGGTGCCCGCGTTGACCGTGGTGGCACCGGTATGCGTGTTGCTCCCAGTGAGCGTGAGAGTTCCGTTGCCGCTCTTGGTCAGTGCAGTTCCGGTGCCAGCGAGGACCGCACTGATGGCGGCAGCGCTGGCGTTCGTGGCCGAGACCGAGCTCGCAGTGAGGGTGCCGGAGCCGGTGATGTCTCCCGCGGAGATGGAGAGCGCGCCGATGGTGTCGGCGTTGGAGCCAACAGCGAGCGTGCCACCGCTCACGGTGACCGCACCGGCGTTGGCCAGGGTGTTGGTGGCGTGACCGAGGGTCAGGGTGCCGGCGGACACAGTGGTGCCACCCGTGTAGGTGCTCGTGCCCGAGAGTGTGAGATTGCCGGAACCCGACTTGGTCAGGGCCGCGGAACCACCGAGACCGGCGGCGACGGAGACAGACGAGGCATGCTCGAAGGCGAAGGAGGAGGCGCTGAGCGTGCCACTGCCGGTGATGGATCCGGAGGTGAGGCTGAACACACCGACCGTGTCGGAGTTGGCGCCGAGTGAGAGCGTGCCGCCATCGACCGTGACGGACCCGGCGTCAGCGAGGACGTTGGAAGCTCCGAGGGCGAGCGTGCCGGCGCTGACGGTCGTGCCGAGGCCATAGGTACCTCCGGCTCCTGACAGCGTGAGCGTGCCGTTGCCAAGCTTGGTCAGGCCGCCGTTGGAGATGACTCCGGAAAGGGTGGCGTTGCTCGCCAGGGTGAGCGAGCGGACGGCGCCGCCGAGATCGACCGTGCCGGAGAACGTCAGCGCTCCGTTATCGACAGCGTCACCGAAGGTGGCGTTGGCGGTGAGCACGACCGCATTGGCCAGCGAGCGAGCCGTGCCGGAGCTCGCCGAGATGGAACCGCCGGAGAGCGTGAGTGTGCCAGTGCCGAGCGCGGTGTTTCCACCCACCCGCAGCTTGCCAGCCGAGACCGTGGTTCCCGAGCCATGCGTGTTATTGCCCTCGAGGGTCAGCGTGCCGATGCCAGCCTTGACCAGTCCGCCGTTCGAGACGACGCCCTGCAGGGTCGTGGCGGAAGCGACGGTGAGCGTGCGTGAGGCTCCGCCGAGGTCGACCGTGCCCGTGAAGGCAAGGGCTCCGGATTCGGTGGCATCGCCGAGCGTCGCCGAGCCGGCGAGAACGAGGTTATTGGCGAGCGACCGCGCGCTCGCTCCATCGGAGGACAACGCCACGCCACCCCCGAGGGTGACCGTGCCGGTGCCGAGCGCGGCGTTATCGCCGACGCGGACACGTCCGCCGGTCAGCGCAGCGCCGCCGTCAAAACTGTTGGCGGCGACAATCGTCAGGTCGGCGCTTCCCGACTTGGAGAGCGCCCCGGATGTGATGACGCCACCGGCGCCAGTCAGGGTATAGGCCAGCGTGTCACCGGTGAAGGCGAGCGAGGAGGGATCGACATTCGCGGTGATGCTAACGGCACCGGACGAGGCGTCGTCATCGAAGACCAACGCGTCTCCCGACTGGAAGATATCGGTGTCGGTTTCCAACGGACCGATGGACCAGGCGGCGGCACCCGACCAGTCGGAGGTCGACCCAATCCAGCGCGGCTGCGTGCCATTGACGACATACTTGACCAGTCCCGGGGTGTCGAAGTTGAGCTCAGCCGACTTGCGATTGCCGGGACTGAAGACAGAGTGGGTGACGCTGGCCGAGTCCAGCGTGCCCGTGTAGCTGAGCAGACTGTACTCGCCGATACCCGCCGCGCCGGAGACATCGAGACGCAGCGTGCCACCCGAGGCGAAGGTGACAGTGCCGAGCGTGAAGGCGGCGGACAGGGAGTAATTGCTGACACCGAGGATGGACAGGATGCCCTCGGCATTGCTGTCGATGGAAAGTGCGTCCGCGGTGACCGAACCGAGTCCGGAAAGGCCTGCCTCGAAGGTCGCGCCGTTTGCCAGGGCGACGGTGCCGACATTGCCGGTGCCGCGCAGGATGCCGCCACCCGCAACACTCACCGTGCTGCCAGAGAGGGTGCCGGCGGAGGAGACCGTGGCGAGAGCGCCAGAGGCGATGGCGACGGTGCCGCCGGTCACGCTACCCGTGACCGAGAGGGTCGCTGCGTTGGCCACGGTGACAGCGCTTCCGGAGAGGGATCCCGAGACGACCAACGTGCCCGCATTGATCGCGGTGGCACCGGCAAAGGTACTGGTGCCGGACAGCGTGGCCGTACCCGAAGTGGACTTGGTCAGGGTACCTGAGCCGGCAATCGCGCCACTGATCGTACCCGAGCGCACATCGTAGCTCGCGGCAGTCAGGGTGCCATTGCCGACCGATCCGCCAGCAAGGACGAAGGCGCCGACGGTGTCGGAGAAACCACCGAGGTCGAAGGTGCCGGCTGCATTGACGGTCAAGGCTCCGGCATCATCGAGTCGATTGGAAGCCGACAGCGCGAGGGTGCCAGCGTCGACGATGGTCCCAGACGCATAGGTGTTCTGACCGGAGAGAGTGAGCGTCGCGTTGCCGGCCTTGGTCAGACCGCCGTCGGAAATGATACCGCCAAGCGTGACCGCAGAGTTGACCGTGAGGACACGCACGGCGCCGCCGAGGGCGACATTACCACCCAGCGCGAGCGCGCCAGTGTTCACAGCACTACCCAGCACCATGTTGGCACCGATGGTCACGGCGTTGGTGAAGGATCGACCCGTGCTACCGTTGCTCGACAGCGTGCCGCCGTTAAGCGCGAGCGTTCCGGTACCGAATGCGGCGTCGTTGCCCACCTGCAGGGTTCCGGCTGAGAGCGTGGTGGTTCCACTGTGGGTGTTGGACCCGATGATAGCCCAAGTCCCCGCATCCTGCTTGGTGAGCGAGATCGCCCCGGTACCGTTGTTGGCAATAACCGTGCCGAAGACATTGCCGTCGGTGTTGCTCCCACCGAGCTTGAAGGTGTAGGCCGTGTTCGTGGTGGTGAATGCGGTCGTGCCACCGGTCCAGGTGATGGCGCCCGAGCCGTTGTTGGAGAGTGCAAGCCCCGTGCCCGTGACAGTGAAGGCGCGGTTCGTGCTGTCGCCGCCCGTGCCGACATAGTCGAGCCAGCCGCCATTGAAGACGAGGTTGGCGGCGACGTTGGTGGTGGCACCGAGCGAGGAACTGAGGCCGCCATTGGCGAGCTTCGCAACACCGAGGGTGCCTCCGTTAATCGAGGTGATGCCGGCGTAGGTGTTGGCGGCGTTGCTGAGAATCCAGCGCCCCGCGTCGTTCTTGGTAAGATTGGATCCGACGAGCACACCAGAGACCTTATTGTCCCCCACGCCAGTACCGCCAAGGAAGACAGGACGGCTGGAGCCACTGGCCGCCCAGGAGCCCGAGAAATCCACGCTCCCCCCGACGGAATTGGACTGCAAACGGACACCAATGCTCGTATCGCACTGTATCGCCTTCTGGACGGTCGTGGCCGTTGTCCCGGTATAGCGCAGGATCGACCCGGCGCCGCCGGTGTTCCGGAAGCGAATCTGCGCGGTCGCCGTGGCGCCGAGCGCGCCGGCACTGGTGAACTCAAGGGTGTTCGAACTGCTACCACCAAACTGGATATTGCCGGTGAAACTGTTCGAGGCGTTGGTGAGTTTGACGGTGCCCGTGCTGGTGCCGCTGAGCAGAATGGCGGTGTTGGTGCCATCAGTTGTGCCGTTCGGACGCGATCCGCTGATGACGCCGTTGATGGTAATCACACCCGATCCCGCCGTCGACAGTGTCAGCAGGTTCGAACCAAGATTCAATGCGCCCCCGATCGTCAGGATGCGGGAGCTGACCCAGGTCTGCGAGGCGCTAAGGGAGACATTTGAATTCACCGTGAGCGAACCACCAGCAGCCGAGTTGAGAATGAAACCTGCGTTGGTATAGCTCGCGTCACCCGCACCGCTGAGCGTCAGGGTGTAATTCCCATCAATGACGACGTTGGCGTTGTTAACCCCGTTGTCCAGGCGCACGCTTCCAGCCGCCAAATCATTGGTCAGCGAGGCGGTGTAGGTCCCGGCGCTCGGCGCAAACATGCTGTTAAAATACAGCTCGTCGCCGGTTCCGATGGAGCCAGGGTCGGGCGTGGCCGCATTGTTGACGGTGGACCAGTTGCCGACGGCATTCATGTCCGTGCTCGTCACATCCTTGTACAGCACGGCACCATGGACGGATGGCGCGAGCACAGCCGCAGCCAGCAACAGGGAGATGTTGCGGAACGGCAGGCCTGCGGATGAGCGGCTCATCGGTTCAGGGCGGGGTGCCCCTTGGTTAGAAACATTATGCAAAAGCCCTCGCGTTGCAAATGTCCCCATCTGGAAAAATGGATGGACCAGATTGACAAGATAGCCTCCTGCCGAGAGAGTGATACGACATGCCCGAGCTCCCCCAGAAACCCACGATGGCGGCCTACGCCGCCACGGCCCTGCGGCAGTTGCTCGCAAAGGGCGAGTGGTCGGGTCGGCTGCCGGGCGAGCGAGCGCTGGCTCTTCGCCTGGGCGTGAGCCGCCCCACCCTGCACCAGGCGCTCCTCAAGTTGGAGAAAGAAGGACTCCTCAAGCGAAGGCTGAAGTCAGCTTGGCGCATCCTCGCCGAGGTGCCACCCACACCCCAGGGACCGAGACGCGTGGTGTTCCTCAGCCCATTGCGTCTCGAGGAACTCGATCATTTCGCCCTCCACCAATTCACCGTTTTCTCCAGCCATCTTGCGGAGCAGGGCTACGAGGTCGACGCCGTCCATCTCAGCTCCGTGCAGACCGGAAGAGCCGAGCGCTCGTTGAAGGCCCTCGCCGCCCAACTGCGCCCGAGCGCCTGGGTGCTCCATCGCTGCAACCCAATCACCCAGCGCTGGTTCAGCCAATCGGGCTTGGCGGCGGTCGTGATGGGCTCGGCACCCGAGCGGGTGCGCATCCGCTCGGTCGACGTTGATTACCGCGCCGCCGCGCGCCACGCGGTGACTCAACTGCAGCGACTCGGACACGTTCCCGCCCGCATCGCCTACCTGATGCCCACCGAGAAGCTCCTCGGACACGCCGAGGCCGCGGCGGGCATGCGCGAGGCGACCGGGCGCGGCAAATCAACGGTGCGTGTGGTCACGACCGAGGACCGCGCCGGCAAGGTCATCGAGGTGGTGCAATCGCTCTGGCGCGAGACCTCACGTCCGACCGCGTTGATCCTGCACCGCCCCCTGCAGGCGCTCACCGTACTCGGACACCTTGCCCGGCTCGGTGCCAGGGTGCCGGAGGATATCTCCCTCGTCGTGCTCGACGACAACCCGGTGCTCGCCCATGTGCTCCCCCACCCTGCGCGCTACCACAAGGACACGGCACAGTTCGCGGCCCACATGCGCCGGGCCATCGACCATGCCATCGGCCTTCAGGGCGGTGGAACCTGGGCCACGCGCATCGTGCCCGAGCTCATCACGGGCGACACCCTGGGCAAGGCGCCGAGAATCTGACGCAAACAAGGAGGCCCGCTTGCGCGGGCCTCCGGTCGGTCGCCTTTGGCGACACCTTACTTCTTCTTCGCGGCGCGCTTTTCCTCGATCGCAGCCTGGGCGGCGGCGAGACGGGCGACAGGCACGCGGAAGGGCGAGCAGGAGACGTAGGACAAGCCCACGCGGTGGCAGAACTTGACCGAGTCAGGCTCTCCGCCGTGCTCGCCGCAGATGCCGAGCTTGATGTCGGGACGGGTCTTGCGGCCCTTCTCGATGGCGATTTGCACGAGCTGTCCGACGCCAGTCTGGTCGAGCGTGGCGAACGGGTTCTTCTTGAAGATCTCGTTCTCGGTGTAGGCGCCGAGGAAGTTGCCCATGTCGTCACGGCTCACGCCAAGCGCAGTCTGGGTGAGGTCGTTGGTGCCGAAGCTGAAGAACTCGGCCGTGTGGGCGATCTCATCGGCGGTCAGGGCGCCGCGGGGCACCTCAATCATGGTGCCGACCTGGTAGGCGATCTTCACCTTCTGCTCGGCCTGGACCTCCGCGGCGACGCGGTGGATGACCTCGACCTGGAGGTCGAGCTCGCGCTTGAAGCCGACGAGCGGGACCATGACCTCGGGCTTCACCTTGGTGCCCTTCTTCTGGACGAAGGCGGCAGCCTCGAAGATGGCGCGGGCCTGCGTCTCGGTGATCTCCGGATAGGCGATGCCGAGGCGGCAGCCGCGGTGGCCGAGCATCGGGTTGAATTCGTGCAGCGCCTTGACGCGGGCGACGACCTGGGCGGTCGGGATGCCGAGCTTGCTGGCGAGCGCGGCCTGGGCGCCTTCCTCGTGCGGCACGAACTCGTGCAGCGGGGGGTCGAGCAAGCGGATGGTGGCGGGCAGGCCCTTGAGCGCCTCGAAGATGCCGATGAAGTCCTGACGCTGGTAGGGCAGGATCTTGGCGAGCGCCTTCTTGCGGCCTTCGAGCGTAGTCGCGAGGATCATCTCGCGGACGGCGTCGATGCGGTCGCCTTCGAAGAACATGTGCTCAGTGCGGGTCAGACCGATGCCCTGGGCGCCGAAGGCGATGGCCTGGTGCGTCTGCTCGGGGTTGTCGGCGTTGGTGCGGACCGCGAGGCGGGTGGCCTGCGAGCACCACTTCATGAGCTGAACGTAGTTGCGGAACTTCTCGGTCTTCTGGGCCTCCTGGTCGCCGTTGATTAGGCCGGCGATGATCTCGGAAGGCGCGGTCTTGATCTGACCGGCGTAGACCGTGCCGGCGGTGCCATCGATGGAGAGGAAGTCACCTTCCTTGAAGGTGTGCCCGGCGATGGTCGTGGTCTTCTTGTCGTAATCAATCTCGACGGCGGCGGCGCCGCAGACGCAGACCTTGCCCATCTGGCGAGCAACGAGGGCGGCGTGCGAGGAGACTCCACCGCGGGCGGTGAGGATACCCTCCGCGGCAATCATGCCGCGCAGGTCTTCGGGCGAGGTCTCGACGCGGACCAGGAGCACCTTCTCGCCGCGCTCGGCGGCGACCACGGCGCGGTCAGCGTTAAAGTAGATCTTGCCGGTGGCGGCGCCGGGGCCGGCGGGCAGGCCGTTGGCGATGGCCTTGGCCTTCTTGACCTCGGCGAGGTCGAAGATCGGGGCGAGCAGCTGCTCGAGCTGGTCGGCAGGGTTGCGCAGCACGGCGGTCTCCCAGTCGATGAGCTTCTCCTTAACCATGTCGGCGGCGAACTTCAGCGCGGCGGCGGCGGTGCGCTTGCCGTTGCGCGTCTGGAGCATGAAGAGCTTGCCCTCCTGGATGGTGAACTCGATGTCCTGCACGTCCTTGAAGTGGCTCTCGAGGGTCTTGCGAACCTTGAGCAGCTCGGCGTACGACTTGGGCATGACGTCCTTGAGCTTAAGCACGGGCTCGGGGGTACGAACGCCGGCGACGACGTCCTCGCCCTGGGCGTTGACGAGGAACTCGCCGTAGAACTCGTTGGTGCCGTTGGCGGGATTACGGGTAAAGGCCACGCCGGATCCGGAGGTGGCGCCGGTGTTACCGAAGACCATCGCCTGCACGTTGACGGCGGTGCCCCACTCGGCGGGGATGTTGTACTTGCGGCGATAGACGATCGCGCGGTCGTTCATCCATGAGCTGAAGACGGCGCCGGCGGCGCCACGCAGCTGGTCCCAGGGGCTGTTGGGGAAGTCCTTGCCGGTGCGATCCTTGACCAGCTTCTTGAAGCGCTTGACGAGTTCCTTCTGATCGTCGGCGGTGAGCTTGGAGTCCTCGATGTCGGCGTGGTACTTGCTGTGCTTGAAGGCCTCGATGACGGTCTCAAAGGGCTCGTGGTCCTCACCCTCGCGCTTCTGGACGCCGAGGACGACGTCGCCGTACATCTGGATGAAGCGGCGGTAGCAATCCCAGGCGAAGCGCGGGTTGCCCGTGGCCTTCTCGAGCGCGATGACCGTCTGGTCGTTGAGGCCGAGGTTGAGGATGGTGTCCATCATGCCCGGCATCGAGTCGCGGGCGCCGGAGCGAACCGCAACGAGGAGGGGCATACCCGAGGTGGCGCCGAACTTGGTGCCCATGATCCGCTCCATGTTGGCGACGCCGGCCTCCATCTGAGCCTGGAGGGCTGCAGGGTAGCTCTTCTTGTTGGCGTAGTAGTAGGTGCAGACCTCGGTGGTGATGGTGAAGCCCGGAGGCACGGGGAGACCGATGCGGGTCATCTCGGCGAGGTTGGCGCCCTTGCCGCCGAGCAGGGCCTTCATGCTGCCGTCGCCGTCAGCTTTACGGTCACCCCAAGTATAGACATACTTGGTGGACTTACCGGTGGTGGACTTCTTCTGGGTGGTCTTGGCCATGTGTGTGGAAGGAGGTCGGGAGATGTAGGTGAACGAACGTCCACCTGGGAACGCACGTAAACCCTGCAGAAAGCCCCGCCGGGGGCGGGTGTCAAAACGAAAGGGGGCGCAGACGCTTGCCGCGTAGCGGAAAGCGGGAAGTGGCAAGCGGGAAGAGTCCGCTAACTCATTTAAGGACAAGGGTTAGGCAACGAGGTGCAGTAGCCCGTTCAAATCAGTGCCCAAACCCCAATCGTCCTCTTCCTGCTTCCCGCTTCCCGCTTCCTGCTCCTAAGGTGTCGCCGTGCCCCCTGCCCTGCCAACCTCCCTGCCCATCGCCCTCACCATCGCTGGGTCGGACTCCGGCGCAGGCGCGGGCATCCAGGCCGACCTGCTGACCTTCGCCGCCCACGGCGTCTATGGGACGACCGCCATCACCTGCCTGACCGCGCAAAACCCCGATGGCGTGAGCGCCGTGCACGCCTGCCCGCCGGAGGTCCTCGGCGAGCAAATCCACCAGGTGCTGCGCTACTACCCCGTCAAGGCCATCAAGACCGGGATGCTCTTCGACGCACCGACCATCCGCGCCGTGATCGCCGCCCTCGCGGCGCACCCGGGCATCCAGCTCGTGGTCGACCCCGTGATGGTCGCCTCAAGCGGCGCCCGACTGCTGCAACCCGACGCGGTGCAGGCCCTGGTCGACGAGCTCATTCCACTCGCGACGCTCGTCACACCGAATCTCGACGAGGCGGAGATCCTGCTCGGACGGCGCCCCCGCGAGACCGAGGTCGGCCAGGCGATCGACGCCGCCGAGCTTGCGAAGAAGCTCCGCGCCTCCGTGCTGCTCAAGGGCGGGCACGCCAAGGGCGACTACCTGCGCGACCTGCTCGTCGATGCCAACGGCCGCGTGCTCGCCTCGGCCAACGCCGCGCGCCTGCACGACGTCGACACCCATGGCAGCGGTTGCACGCTGTCGGCCGCGCTCACCGCGCGTCTCGCGCGCGACGAGGAACTCACCGAGGCCTTCCGACACGCCCACGACTACCTGCAACAGGGCCTCACGCAAGCGATTCAGGCCGGACCACGCCGGCAGATCGGACACTGACCCAGGGGCTGGTCAGAAGGAGCTGACCATCTGTCGCTCCACCGTGCCATCGGCATGGAAGTCCACCAAGCCGAAGGCGGGCGGGAAATCGTTGTCGAGCGTGCCCTTCCACCAATTGCCGCTGACTGCGCCGGAGTTCAGGTGGCAGACACCCAGGTAGTCGACCTGGTCGACGTAGTGAATGTGACCGGTCAGGGCGGCGTGGGCACGGGGGAAACGACGCAGAAGCTGCGTGACCTCCTTTAAGTCGCGCTGGAGATCCCCATAAGGGAAGCCCCACTTCTCGGGCGACACATGGTTGACCATATACATCCAAGCACCCGGCGACTGGATGGGCACGTGGCAGCAGAGTGCGGCGTATTCGCCTTCGCCGAGCGTAGCGAGCTGCGACTCAATCCAAGCCAGCTGCTGTTCGCCGAAAGAGTAGCGACGGCCGCCCATGCTGTCGCACATCAGGAAGCGCCAGGAGCCGATGCGCACGGCATAGTAAGGCGCCGGCATACCCAGGAGCGTCATCATCGCCGCCTTGCCATCCTGGGCGAGACCCGGGTGGCCCTGATGGTTTGCGGCATCCGCCTTCGGAGGCGTCCAGACATCATGGTTGCCGAGGCAGGAGTGCACGGGCAGGTCGAAGCCCGCGAAGGCCTTCTTCCACGCGGCCCAGTGCGATTGGACCTCGGCAAGGGTCCGGCCGTTATGCTCCATGCAGCAATCCCCGGTGTTCAGCACGGCGACCGCACCCGAGGCCTTCACCGCAGCCAGCACCTTGGCCACGCCCTCATACGCGGCCGGCCGGTCGCACATATGGATGTCGGTCAGGTGGGCGATGCGCAGGGTGCCCTTGGGCGTGGGCTTGGCGGCCGCCTGTGAGGCGGACAGCAGCGGCGTGGCGAGACCGGCGAGACCGAGCAGTGAGAGGTTGGACAGGAAGTCGCGCCGGCTGGGTTGCATCTGAGAATCCCATCAAGTTGACCCCGGGTAATCAACCAAGGAAGCGCGCCTGCACGACCCTGCGATTCGCCGACACCCGCGCATCCGTCCGAGTTTTCGTTCTTCGCTCCCGGTGCATTCCGCCCTATCAACACCCTCAACCACAAGGCCGGGCATGCCCCTCCCCGAAACCCATCTCCTGTCGCTGCGAGCCATCGTCGGGGCACAGCACGTCCTGACCTCCGCGGAGGATCTCATCGCCTATGGCTTCGACGGCACCGCCACGCTAAGGCAGAGACCCGAGGCGGTGATTCTTCCAGCCGACACCGCACAGGTCTCCGCCTGCGTCCGCCTCGCCGCCGAGCATGGCATCCCGGTGGTGACCCGCGGGTCCGGTACCGGCCTGAGCGGGGGGAGCGTGCCCTCACCCGGATCGATCGTGCTCTGCCTCGTTCGGATGGACAAGATACTGGGGGTCGACGCCGCCAACCTCACCCTCCGGGCCCAGTGCGGCGCGATCACCGCCGACATCGACGCGGCCGCCGCGGCGCACGGCCTCTTCTACCCGCCGGATCCCGGCTCGATGAAGATCAGCACCATCGGGGGCAACGTCGCCGAGAACTCCGGCGGTCTGCGCGGCCTCAAGTACGGCGTCACGCGCGACTACGTCATGGGCCTCGAGGTCGTGCTGCCCGACGGTCGGGTCGTCCGGCTCGGCAACGCCTGCGTCAAGGACGTCGCCGGCTACTCGATGAAGGACCTCTTCATCGGCTCCGAGGGGACGCTTGGCATCATCACCGAGGTCCTCCTCAAGCTCCTGCCCAGGCCCTCCGCACGGCGCACGATGCTCGCAAGTTACGACCGGATGGAGGACGCCGCGCAGACCGTCTCAGCCATCATCGCCGCCCGCATCATTCCCTGCACGCTCGAGTTCCTCGACCGCGTGACCATCGGCTGTGTCGAGGATTACGCCAAGATCGGCCTGCCGCGCGACTGCGCCGCGCTCCTGCTCATGGAGACGGATGGCCACCCCGCCGCGGTGGAGGATGAGGCCGCGCGCATGCTCGGGATCGCCCGCGCGCATGGTGCCCGCGATGTGCGCGTCGCCGCCGACGAGAAAGAGGCCCTGCAGCTCGCGAGCGCGCGCCGCAGCGCCTTCTCCGCGCTGGCGCGCGTGCGCCCCACCACCATCCTCGAGGACGTCACCGTGCCGCGCGACCGTCTGGCCGAGATGGTCAGCTTCATCGCGGAGGTCGCCGCGCGGCATCGACTCAAGGTCGGCACCTTCGGGCACATGGGCGACGGCAACCTCCACCCGACCTTCCTCACCGATGAGCGCGACGCGGACGAGATGCACCGGGTGCACCTGGCCTTGGAGGAGATTGTTGACCGCACCCTGGCGGTCGGCGGAACCATCACGGGCGAGCACGGCGTCGGTCTGGCGAAGAAACCCTGGCTCCGGCGGCAATTGGGCGAGGCCAGCCACAGCCTGATGCGCGAGATCAAGCAGGCCCTCGACCCGCGCGGGCTCCTCAATCCCGGCAAGATTTTCGACTGAGCGCAGATGGGACCCTCCCTCCGGCAGCTCGATTACTCGATCCTCCAGCAGTGCATGCACTGCGGGATGTGTCTGCCAACCTGCCCGACCTACGACGCCACCAAGCGCGAACGCAGCAGCCCGCGCGGCCGCATCGCCCTGATGCGCGCCGTGGCCGACGGCGAACTCAAGCTCACAGGCACATTCGCGGACGAGATGAGTTTCTGCCTCGGCTGCCTTGCCTGCCAGACCGCCTGCCCGGCAGGCGTGGACTATACCCAACTTTTCGAAACCGCCCGGGCCGAGATCCGCCAGCGGCGTCCCCTCGGGCTGGCCGAGCGCTTCTGGCGGGCGGTGACTATCCGTGGCCTCTTTCTCCGTCCGCGCCTCCTACGACTCGTCGGGCGTGCCCTGCGGTTCTGGCAACGCAGCGGACTACAATCCGCCTCCCGTCGCACGGGTCTCGTGCGCCTGCTCCCGTCCGACCTGCGTCGTCTCGAGCCCCAGACCCCGCTCATCGTGCGACGCTTCTCGCATGAGCTGATTCACCCGATCGAGCGGCCGGCCGGCCCGCGCCGGCACCGCGTCGCACTGCTCACCGGCTGCGTCCAGGACCTGGTCTTCTCCGCGATCAACCGCGACACGGCCGACGTCCTGCTCGCCAACGGCTGCGAGGTGCACACCCCGGCGGTTCAACCCTGCTGCGGTTCGCTGCACGCGCACAACGGCGAGACCGAGGCAGCTCGCCTTCTGGCGCGTCGCATGATCGACCTCCTCCCGCCGGAACAGTTCGACGCCATCCTCAGCAATGCCGGCGGATGCGGCAACCACCTCCGACATTACAGCAAATTGCTCGCCGACGATCCTGCCTACGCGCACCGAGCAAAGCTTTGGGACACCAAGTTGCGGGACATCCATGAGTGGCTGGCCGAGTCGGGCTGCCGCGCACCTCGTGCTGGCTTCGGCCCCCTCACCGTGACTTACCACGACTCGTGCCACTTGGCACACGGCCAGAAGGTCGTGCGCCAACCGCGGGACCTCCTCCGACTCATTCCCGACCTGCGCCTGGTCGAGCTCCCCGAGGCGAACTGGTGCTGCGGGAGCGCGGGCATCTACAA
>Ga0129333_10002205_pt1 | contig 18031 bp, 21 predicted proteins | sample CPB6_08_DNA_FD_94474 | JGI IMG/M metagenome (GOLD analysis project Ga0129333, IMG submission 94474) | Freshwater to marine salinity gradient microbial communities from Chesapeake Bay, USA - CPBay_Sum_0.6_0.8_DNA | ecosystem: Environmental > Aquatic > Marine > Coastal | place: USA: Chesapeake...
ACCGGGCCGAAGTGGCCGTCGTGCTCGTCGACGCGTCCGAGCCGCTCAGCGAGCAGGATGTGCGGATCATCTCGATGGTGATCGAAGCGGGCCGTGCGCTCGTCATCGCCTACAACAAGTGGGACCTCACTGACGAGGAGCGTCGCCACTACCTCGAGCGGGAGATCACGCGGGACCTCGTGCAGGTGCCGTGGGCTCCCCGCGTGAACATCTCAGCGAGCACGGGCCGGCATGTGGAGCGGCTGACCCCGGCGATCGAGGCCGCGCTCGAGGGTTGGGAGACCCGGATCTCGACCGGGCGCCTCAACCAGTTCCTCAAGGCGCTGCAGGACGCCCACCCGCATCCGCTGCGCGGGGGGCGCCAGCCGCGCATCCTCTTCGGAGCACAGGCGCAGTCGGGGCCGCCGACCTTCGCGCTGTTCACCACCGGGTTCCTCGAGTCGGGCTACCGGCGCTTCATCGAGCGACGCCTGCGCGAGGAGTTCGGGTTCACCGGCACGCCGATCCGCATCGTCATGCGGGTGCGCGAGAAGCGCTCGCGCCGCCGGGGCTGACATCGTGACCCGAGCGCTTGCCGTGGTGTCGGTCGCGCTCGTCGCATCCCTGGCCGGGTGCTCGGACACCACCGGCCAGGCGCGCGACCTCGCGCGGGAGGCATGCACGGCACCCGCTCCCTCGGCCCCGAACTTCGATCCCGACGAGGCCGACCCGGGTCTGCTGCGAGGACTCGCCTCGTCGGCGCGCACGCGCGCGGATGTCAGCGCTCGGGCCGCCGAGCTCGACGAGCGCTGGGCGGTCCTGTCGGAGGCGGCGAATCTGCTCTCTGCGGCGGCCGAGCGCATCCTGGAGGTCCGCCTGGACGGCGGGGTCGTCGCCGAGGAGCTCCCGCCCGAGGTCTGGGACCAGATCAAGTACGCCAGCGATGCCTTCGGCGTCGAGTGCCGGGGTGCCGTGGACTAGGCGGGATCCGGATCGACGGGTGCCACCGGCAGGGGCAGGCCGCAGGTGCTCTGCGCCGGTGCGCCGGCGAACCGCTGGAAGATCCACTGGAAGGCCGAGGGTCCGGCGACCTGAGCGGCGGCCATGTGGTTCACGTCGCCCAACCACAGCATCGCGACCGTGGACCCGGCACGGCACCACTGGTCGGCCACCATCGCGTTGGGCCAGGGAAGGACGACCTCGTCATTCGTGCCCTGGGCGATGAACACCGGCATCGACGCCGGCATGGGTGGGGGCGTCTGCTCCTCCAGGGCCCGCCGCCATGCCGGGTCGTCCAGGGGGTTCGTCCGGAAGAACTGCTGGCCGGCCTTCTCGCGGATGAGCGCCTCGAGGGCGGCCGCCTTGATGCACTCAGTCGCGAGTCGGGCCTCGTTCCTGACCCCGGCCGACGTCAGGATCGCGTCGACGGGCAGGTCGGGGTAGTACGTCGGCCACGACTCGATCAGGTCCGAGCCGATGACCCAGCCGACCGGGGTGTCCCACTGCGCGGAGGCGATCTCGGGCAGGTCCAGGGCCGGGGCGGCGGCAGCCACCCCCAGGAGCGTCAGCTCGGGCGCATACTCGGGGCCGAGGTGGCCGGTCCAGATCGCGGCGTGGCCGCCCTGCGAGTGCCCGAAGGTGACGTAGCGGTCACCGGCGCGGGCCTCGGGGATGGTTCGCACGGCGCGCACGGAGTTGACGACGTCGCGGACCTCGGACTGCGCGATGAGGTACTGGTTCGGGCCGGGCGTGCCGAGGCCGACGTAGTCCGTCGCGACGACGATCCAGCCCTGCTTGAGCATCAGCGGCAGGAAGGTGGCGATGTCACCGAGGGGATTGGTCGAACGGGAGGGCACGCAGGCATCGCCCATCCCCAGCGTCCCGTGCTCCCAGGCGACGATCGGCCGGCCGCCCTCGGGCGCCGGGGCGTCGGGCAGGAACAGCATGCCGCCGGACACCGCGCGGGTGCCGTCCGGCCGCTCGGAGACGTAGAGCATGCGCTCGGCGGTGCCGCCCTCGACGTCCACACCGAGGGGCTCGCGCCGGATGATGGTGCCCACCTCGCCGGGGATGGGGTCCGGGGGCGTGTAGAACGGGTCGAGGTCTGCCTGCACCTGCTGTGCCCCCTGACGGTCGGCTGCGATGCGCGCCACCGCGTAGGCGCCGCCCACGACGGCGACGGCGAGGAGGACCAGCAGCACCACCCGGCTCGCGCGCACGCGCCCAACCTACGGCCCTGTGCCGGGTGGGTGCAGCCCGGAGGTAGCCTCGGGCGACCGTTCCCGGAAAGGGGTCCCCATGCGCATCCTCCGCGTCCTGCTCACGTGCGTCCTCGCGGCCGCCCTCCTGGCGACTGGAGCGGCGACCGCTGCCCAGGCCGAGGCACCCGTGGTGAAGCGGAAGTCGACCATCGTCCAGGTCTGGCACCCGGTCGTCACCCCCACAGCGGTCCTCGGCTCCGGCCTCGGCACCGTGCGCACCTGGTTCACCCCCACCACGGTCGACGGGAAGAGCGCTGCCGGCCAGTTCATGACGGGCACCCTCACGACGGTCGCCATCGACGAGCAGGCGGGCACCGAGTGGCGCACGGCGAACCTGGTGTTCGTCGTCGGCGACGAGGCCAATCAGCTGGTCATCGGTGGCACGTCCATCTACCCGTCAGCCGGCTCCACCATCGCGGTCGACTCCTCCACCATCCGACCGGTCATCGGCGGCTCCGGCACCTACGACGGTGCGCGGGGTTACGCGGTATCGACCAACCTCGGAGCGAGGGGCTGGTCGCACGTGTTCCACCTGAAGCCCTGACGCAGGACTACGCCGCGACCGTCTCCGGCTCGGCCACCACAGTGGCCCCGTCGATCCGCCAGCCGGGCTCTTCCAGCACGAGGCGGTACGACATGCCGACCTCCGGCGAGCTGGACACCCGGACGATCACCTGGGCGAGGTCGCCCCGTTGCGCGCACGCGAGGATCTCGACCGGCGGATCGTCGAGCAGGAACGAGTAGGACTCGTCGATGATCACGGCGAACTGCTCATCGCTGACCGATGCCTGGAACGTCTGCGAGGCGAATGCGCGCGCCCCGGCGAAGTCCCCACGGGCGAAGGCGTCCTGCTGGCCGCGGATCGTCTCCTCGATGCCGGTGGCCACCTCGTCGGAGCAGGAGGGCGGCTCCTCGGTGGGGGTCGGCCTCCCGCTCGCGGAGGGCGACCCCTCGGGCGACTCCGCCGATGGCGCAGGCGATTCCGCCGATGGAGATGCCGTCGGAGCGGCACTCGGTGCAGGCGTGCCGCACGCGGTGACGGCCAGCGTCAGGGCGAGAACGGGCAACCAGCGCATACGTGAACGCTAGGGCGAGCAGCGCATCGCGCAACCGGGCACGCGAGGGCACCCCTCAGCCGGTCGTGTAGGGTCCACTTCGCGCCGGATCGCCTCATGGGGTCCGGGTGCGGGCTGTAGCGCAGCTTGGTAGCGCACTTGACTGGGGGTCAAGGGGTCGCAGGTTCAAATCCTGTCAGCCCGACTTTCTTGCGCGGCTGAAATCGTGGGCCTCAACCGGTGGTCCGCTGAGGCAGTCGCCCCGTAGCCTGTGCCCACCTGCCGAGGTGAGGGGCACTCATGAAGATCTCCCTGTTCTCCCAGGCCGCCTATCGACAGCTTCCGGGGGACTTCGAGCAGCGGCACCGCTCGTGCGTGAGCACCCCGTATTCCCTCACGAGTCCGGAGCACGTATACGACTCCTACCGTGACTATCTCGACGAACTCATGCACGCAGCCCGGATGGGTTTCGATGGTCTGTCCGTGACCGAACACGGGCAGTCGAGCTACGACATGGTCCCCAATCCGAACCTCATCGCCTCGGCGCTCGCCTATGCCACCGAAGCAGAGGGTCTCGAGGTCGCCATCTATCCACTCGGCAGATCGCTCGGCAAGACCCGCGAGCCGCTAAGGGTCGCCGAGGAGTACGCGATGATCGATGTCATCTCCGGGGGCCGGCTCGTCGCCGGATTCCCCATCGGACTCAGCTACGACGCGAGCATGAACAACGGGGTGCCTCCAATCGACATGCGCCGGCAGTTTGACGAGAATCTGAGTCTCATCGTGCGCGCGTGGACGGATCCCGATCCCTTCCCCTGGAACGGGACATACTCCAAGTACCAGGCGGTCAACATCTGGCCTCGACCGCTACAGCAGCCTCGCCCCGCCGTGTTCATGCCCGGATCGGGAACCCCGCGCACCATGCGCTTCACCCTTGAGCAGGACTTTGGCTTCAACTACTTTGGCTGGTTCGGCCAGCGTGTCACGGGCCAGCGGGTCTTCGGCCGGTTCTGGGAGCTCGCCGAGTCACTCGGCTTCGAGGCGAATCCGTATCGGGCCGGCTTCATGCAGACCATCGCTGTGGCCGAGACGGACGCCAAGGCGCGCCGGGACTACGCGCCGCACCTGGAGTACTTCTTCCGCAAGGGCTTGGGCTCCATCCCCGCCGAGTACATGGACCTGCCTGGTGCGACCGACATCAATGGGGTACGGGCCCTCGTCAAGGACCCCGGTGACCTGGGCATCTTCGCCACGCTCAAGAGCGCGACCTTCGATGATCTAGTGGAGTACGGCTCGGTCGTGATCGGCAGCCCCGAGACAGTGCGTGACACGCTTGTGGAGTTCTGCCGGGAGAACCGAGTCGGCAACATCCTCGCCATGCTGGGGTTCGGCTCGTTGCCGCGTCATCTTGTCGAGCAGAACATCACCCTCTTCGCGACCGAGGTCGCGCCTGCGCTTCGGGGGATCTGGGCCGACAGCGGGTTCGAGCACCACTGGTGGCCGGAGCGCCTCGGCGGCCGGCCACGCCACCAACCCCTGGATCGTGGATCGACGGTCGCGTGACTGGCGTGCGCGAGGAGCAGCTCACCGTCCTCGACGGGACTGTGACATTCAGCGTCGCGATTGTCGGTGAGGGCCCCGCGCTCATGTATCTGCACCCGGCAGGCGGCCTTGAGTTCGACAGTTTCATCGAGGACCTCGCCACGCGCTACACCGTCTATGCCCCGCGATTCCCGGGCACTGACCCCAATGCTCCTTATGAGATTCACAAGCTTCCGACGCTGCTTGATGCGCTTCTTGCGTACGAGGAGCTCGTCCGTGCGCTGGGAATCACCCGGCCGGTGCTTGTCGGCCAGAGCTTCGGCGGGATGCTCGCCGCGGAGTTGGCGGCGCTATTTCCCGGCGTGCCCAGTGCCGTGGTGCTGCTGGACCCGATCGGGCTGTGGCGCGAGGACCTGCCGATCGCGAACTGGACGACGCTCCCAATGGAGGAACTTGCAGCGCTCCTCTTCCATGATCTGGACTGCGAAGGTGCCCGAGCGATGACCGAGCTTCCCGACGATCCGGATGCGGTGGCCGACATCGTCGCGAACCTGACGTGGGCTCTGGGGTGCACCGCCAAGTTTGTCTGGCCCATTCCAGACACTGGACTGGTTCGGCGGCTGCACCGCATTGTCGCCCCCACTCTCATCGTCTGGGGTGAGCAGGATCGTCTCATCCCGGTGGGCTATGCAGACGAGTTCTCGTCGCGTATCCGACGCAGCCGAGTCCTGATCGTCCCTGATTGCGGGCACATCCCGCAGGTCGAGCGCCCCGACGTGGTCATTCCGCAGGTGGGAGCCTTCCTGTCCGAAGTGGCTACGCAGGTGTAGCCGATGTGCTGGACAGTCCGGGTCGCAGGCGCGAGGCTCACCGGGTGATCTCCTCCGACCCGGATGCGCCCGCCGCAGCTGATCCTGCGGAGCCACGGCACCGAGGCGTGCGCAGCTGGCTGCCCAAGGTCATCCTCGGTGTCGTCGGCCTGGCCCTCGCCTACTTCATCTTCCGCTACATGGCGGAGAACTTCGGCGGGTTCGAGCAGGGAGTCCAGGCCGCGCTGTCCATGCCCACGGGGTGGACGATCGCGGCCATCGCCGGGGCGATCCTCGCGATCGCCGTCTACCCGCTGACCGCGCCGGCGGCAATCCCTGGGCTTGGCTATGTACCGGCCTTCGTCGACCGGCAGGGCGGGTTCGCGATCTCGACGACGATCCCCTTCGGCGGCGGTCCGATCGCGGTAGGCACCCAGTACGCGATTCTGGCCAAGTACGGGGTACCACAGCGTCTCGCCGCGGCCGCAGTCGCGGCGGATGCGATCTGGACCTACCTGATGACCTTCGGCGCGCCGGGCATCGCGCTCCTGCTGCTGTGGATCTTCGAGCGACGTGCCCTGACGGGTGAGAGCTGCGGCGGGATCTCGTGCTCCACGATCGACGCGATCATCATCGTCGCGTCGATCGTGTGCCTGGTATCGATCGTGGCCATCGCCTTCGTCCTGCGCAGTCGCACGAATGCCGAGCGGGTGGGCAACTTCGCGCAGGGTGTGATCGGCGGCATCTTCGAGTTCATCAAGCGCACTCCGCCGAACGTCGTCGAGACCGTGGTCGGGTTCAATGACACCGCCGCTGAGATGGTCGGCAGGCGTTGGCTGCCGATCACGCTCACCAACATCCTGGCGCAGTTGACACCCATGCTCGTCATCCTCGCTGCACTGCGCGGAGTCGGAGCAGAGGGCGTGACGGTCCTGGAGGTCTTTGCCGCCTTCTCGGTGGCCCTGCTGCTCACCACGGTGCCGCTCGCGCCCGGGGGAGCCGGGACAGTCGATGCCGCCCTCATCGGCATGCTCGTCGCCTTCGGGGCGACATACGACCAGGCGGTGGCGGCCGACGTCATCTGGCGTGCGTTCTTCTTCCTGCCGCAGATGGTCCTCGGATGGCTTGCCGTCGGCTTGTTCGGGATCACCCGCAGGCGAGCGCGTCGATCCGCCGTGCGAGGTTGAGGTCGAGCTCGGTGACGCCGCCGGCCGAGTGCGTGGACAGCCGGAAGGTCACCGTGCGCCAGCGGATGTCGATGTCGGGATGGTGGTCGAGCTCCTCCGCCACCAGGGCAACGGCACCGACGAGCGCGATGCCCTCGAGGAAGGTCGGCAGGGTGATTGCACGCACGAGGCTGCTGTCCTCGTATCGCCACACCGCCTGATCGCGGCAGAACGCGGTGATCTGCTCCGCGTCCAGCAGCTGCCTCATGCCTGCTCCGCCAGCCTGACGCCCCCGTCGATGACCGTCACGCATGCTCCTCCGACCCAGATGCCATCGGGGTCGGCTGTCACGTGAACGCGGCCGGCGCGGCCCAGCGCGGTGCCCTGCGCTGCGACGTAGCGCTCAGGCGCCAGGCCTGCACCGATCAGCCACTGCGCCAGTGCGGCATTGAGCGAACCGGTGACCGGGTCCTCGGTGACTCCGGAGTTCCCGGGGAAGAAGGCGCGGACCTCCAGGTCGGTCTCCCCGGACTCGCGCGGACCCACGACGCCAACGTCCAGGCCCGCGAGGATCTGCGGATCCGGAACGACCTCGAGGACCCGCTCCGCGGACTCCAGCAGCACGGCCTGCCACCCGGGGCCGTTGTCGCACCACTGGTGGCCGACGATCTCGTCCCGGCGCAGACGGAGGCCACGGGCGATGCGGTCCACGTCGGTCTCGTCCAGGGGCCCCGAGCGCCGCAGGGGCGGTGCCTGGAACGCGAGACGACGTCCGTCGCGGCGGATGCGGACCAGCCCGACCCCGCACTCCTGCACGATGTCCGTGCCCCGAGGCTCCCCGCCCGCCTCGAGCCAGGCGTGCGCGGTGCCGAGCGTCGGGTGGCCGGCGAAGGGCAGCTCCCTGCCCGGGCAGAAGATGCGCACCCGGTAGTCGGCGTCCGGATGCGTCGGCGGCAGCAGGAAGGTCGCCTCCGAGAGGTTCGTCCAGGCCGTGAAAGCATGCATCGTGCCGTCCGCGATGCCGTCGGCGTCGTGCACGACGGCGACCGGATTGCCCAGCAGCGGCTCGGCGGTGAAGACGTCGACCTGCCGGAAGGGACGTGACCCGGGCTGCACACGTGCACCCTAGTGGCGCGACGTGCTAGACATGCCTGCAGTCATCTAGACGACTCAAGGATGCATGTGACCGCCTATCCCCACCTGCTGACGCCGATCCAGGTCGGCACGATGGCTCTCCGCAATCGCGTCCTCATGCCCCCCCACACCGCGCCCCTCGGACCGCTGTGGGGAACGGAGGAGCAGGCGGAGCAGAACATCGCCTACATCCGCCGCCGCTGCGAGAACGGCGTCGCCTGGGTCGTCAACATCACCGGGCACATCGACAACCTGCTTATCCCCGGATTCACGCCCGTGGGGATCGGCGCGCGCACCCAGGGCTACTTCCGGCTGCCGGTCTTCCACGAGCGCATGCAGGCCTACGCCGACACCGTCCACGCGGCCGGGGCCTTCACCACCGTGCAGCTCGTGAGCCAGGGTGGCCTGCCCAATGCGCCGTCGGCGACGCTGAGCTCACCGGTGCTCAACCAGGTGCCCCACGTGCTCACCCGGGAGGAGATCCGCTGGTACGTCCAGGAGTTCGCCTGGTCGGCAGCGGCCGCCCAGCGTGCCGGAGCCGATGGCGTGGACCTGCACCTCAACCATGACGATCTGATGGAGTGGTTCGTCTCGCCGTTCGCCAACCGGCGGGATGACGAGTACGGCGGCTCGCTGGACAACCGCCTGCGCTTCGTCACCGAGATCATCCGCGAGATCCGCGATCTGTGCGGTGACGACTACACCGTGGGCGTGCGCCTGAACATGTTCGAGGAGATCTCCGGAGGCTACGACCTGGCGGAGGGCATCGAGATCGCCCGGCGGCTGGAGGCCACCGGGATGGTCGACTACCTGAGCCTGGTGGCGGGCAGCAACTGGGGAGATCCGTCCTACGTCCAGTCCCACGTCTATCCGCCGGCGGCGTGGGCCGAGATGTCCGGTGAGTTCATGAAGGCGGTCGACCTGCCTATCGCCTACACCGGCCGCGTGACGACGCCCGACGTCGCCGAGCAGGTCATCGCGGCGGGCCAGGCCCACATCGTCGGCGTCGCGCGCGGCCTGATCGCGGACGACGAGTGGGTGCTCAAGGCCGCTGAGGGGAGGGCAGGCGACATCCGGCCGTGCACCGGCTGTAACGAGTGCATCGGCACCGCGGTCGTCGAGCGCACCGGCTTCGCCTGCGCGACCAATCCGCATGCCGGTCAGGAGAGCGCTGTGACCTGGCCACCGCCGAGCGCCCGCCCGCGCCGCGTGCTCGTCGTCGGCGGTGGGCCGGCGGGCATGGAGTTCGCCGGCCTGGCGGCGGAGCGGGGGCACGACGTCGAACTGTGGGAGGCGACCGACCGCCTCGGCGGGCTGCTGCGCACCGTGTCCGCTGCACCGACCTACGGCTCCTACGCGGTCTTCCTCGCCTGGCAGGAGCGTCGCCTGCGGGAGGCCGGAGTCCGCGTTCTGCTCGACACCCCGGGCGACGCCGAGACCATCGCGGCAGCGGGCACTGACATCGTCGTCATCGCGACCGGCACGTCCCCACGACGACCCGGCATCCCGGGTGACGACCTGCCCTTCGTGCACGACTCCCGCGACGTCCTGTCCGGGACTGCCGAGGTCGGCCGTCGCGTCGTCGTGGTGGCGCAGGACGATCACATGCCCCCGCTGGCGGTAGCGGACTTCCTGGCGCAGCGAGGGCATGACGTCACGCTCGTGTACTCGACGACGGGCCCGGCGCCACTCGTCAGCAGGTATTCGATCGGTGGCATCCTCGCCCGTCTGGAACGCGGCGGCGTCGGGATCCGGACCTCGCTGCAGGTTGCGCGAATCGAGCCGGGCATCGTGCACACCCGCACGGTGTATGCGCAGCTGCCGGACGTGATCGAGGGCATCGACTCCGTCGTGCTCGCCTGCGGAGGCGTCCCGCTCGGCGGCCTCGCCGAGCAGTTGCACGGGCGAGTGCCCGCGGTGCATGTGCTGGGTGACGCCTACGCCCCGAGACGGCAGCTGCATGCGACCCGTGAGGCGTACGCACTCGTCATGCAACTGGGGTGAGCGACCGGTCGCGTCAGGCGGGCAGCTCCCATCCGCGCTCGGCCATGAGCGGTGCGAGGAGGTCCAGCGCCTCTCGAGGCGTGATCTCGGTGTCGGAGTAGATGACGTAGTCACGTGGCCCGGAAACGATCCTGCGCAGGCCCCGCTCGGCGTCATTGCGGACTGCCACGTGGCAGTAGCTGTCCTCGTCGTCGTACACGACCTCGCCGTGCATGTCCGCATGGCGCGCGATGAACGCGCGCAGGCTGGCCAGCTGCTCGTCACTGATCAGACCGTCGTCCACTGCTCACCTCGCGGGCAGTGTGGCAGGTCGGTCCGGATCGCGGCGACGGAACGCACCCGTGCGGATCTCGGGGGCTCGGCTACCGTTCGAGCATGAACCTGCGTCCTTCGAGCGTCGAGATCTCTGCGGAGGTCATCGAGGACCTCCGGGCGCGGCTGCTGCGCACCCGGTGGCCCGCGGAGTACGAGGATGTCGGCTGGGGCCTGGGCACGGATCTGGGATACCTCAAGGGCCTGGTCGACGAGTGGGCAACGCGCTTCAACTGGTACGCAGTGCAGGACCGGCTCAACGCCTTCGGTCAGGTCGAGGTCACCATCGACGGCCAGCGCATCCATGCGTTCCACCAGCCGTCCCCGCGCCCTGACGCGATCCCCCTCCTGCTGGTCCACGGCTGGCCGGGCTCGGTCATCGAGTTCATCGACTGCATCGCCCCGTTGAGCAACCCCGAGGCGCACGGCGCCCGGCATGCGCCGGCCTTCCATGTCGTCGCTCCGTCGATCCCGGGGTACGGGTTCTCCGGGCCGACCCGTGAGGAGGGGTGGAGTCCACGGCGTATCTCACGAGCCTTCGACGACCTCATGTACGGCCTGGGCTACCCCCGCTACGCGGGTGCGGGTGGCGACTGGGGGGCCAACATCCTCACTGACCTCGCGCGCTCGGATCGCCGCGGATCGCTGACCGCGCTGCACGTGACGATGCCGACGGGCCTGCCGCCCGCGCCCGGCGAGGTCGAGACGCTGACCGAGTTCGAGCAGGCGTCGCTGGACCACTGGCAGCACGCGCTCGCGACCGGGCGCGTCGAGCACGTTGCCGTGAACTCGCATCGACCCCACACGTATGCGGTGGCGATGAATGACTCCCCGGCCGGACTGCTTGCCTGGCTCGTCGACATGTGCCGCTCGTTCACTGTGTACGAGGGCGACGTCGAGTCCGCTCTCAGCCGGGAGCAGCTGCTGGCGAATGCGACGATCTACTGGGCGACCGGCACGATCGCGTCGGCGATGCGCCTGTACGTCGAGCACGCTCGGCAGAAGGCGGCGGAACCGAATCCACCCTTCGTCACCGTGCCGACGTCGGTGTCGATCTTCCCGCAGGACATCCGACGCTGGCCGCGCTCGTGGGCCGAGCGCTGCCTGACGATCACCGACTGGGAGGTCCTGCCGGCAGGCGGGCACTTCGGCTCATGGGAGCAGCCGGCCCTGTTCGTCGATGCGGTGCGACGGGCCTTCAACTGACGTGCCCGTCATCCGCCTCGAGTCCGCCGCTGATCCGCGGCTGGCGGACTATGTGGGACTCACGGACGTGGCGCTGCGCTCGCGCGCGGAGCCGCAGCGGGGCCTGTTCATCGCCGAAAGCCGGTCGGTGATCGAGCGCGCTATCGAGGCCGGCCATTCACCGCGCTCCTTCCTGATGGAGGACGTCTGGCTGGAGTCGATGCAGCCGATGCTGGAGTCGGTCGGGGCGGGCGAGGGTGGCGAGGTCCCCGTCTACGTCGGGGACCGGCACCTGCTCCGCGAGATCACCGGGTTCACTGTCCACCGGGGCGCGCTCGCCGCCATGCATCGCCCGCCGCTGCCGACCGTTGCTGAGGTGATCGACGGTCCGGATCCCCGACTGGTGGTCATCTGCGAGGACATCGTCGACCACACCAACGTCGGCGCGATCTTCCGCTCCGTCGCCGCACTCGGTGCCGACGCCGTACTCGTCACGCCGCGGTGCGCGGATCCGCTCTACCGCAGGAGCGTGCGGGTCTCGATGGGCACGGTCTTCCAGGTGCCGTGGACCCGCATCCCGCAGTGGCCGGCCGACCTCGACATGCTGAGGGACCACGGCTACTCCGTCGCCGCGCTCGCCCTGAGCCCATCGGCGGTGCCGCTCGAGGAATTCCGGCCTGCCGAGCGCACGGCCCTGGTCCTCGGCACTGAGGGTGACGGCATCTCGGCGGCCGGGCTCGATGCAGCAGACGTCCACGTGCGGATCCCGATGGCCGGGGGAGTCGACTCCCTCAACGTCGCTGCGGCGTCGGCCGTGGCGATCTGGGCACTGCGCCACGGGCGTGCCTGACGCGCCCGCTGCCGGCTGCGTTGTCCGGAGGGTCGCCTAGGTGAACAGCGTGACGATGATCGCGATGGCCGCGAAGCCGAGGGCGATCTGGATCATCAGAATCCCGATGCCCATGATGCGCAGCGGTGCGCGGTACTCGCCCGCCGCATAGTGCGCCGCACGCTTCATCACCGTGCCCAGCTTCGTCGCCTCTGTGCGGGGGTCCCCGGAGGGGTCGCGCTGGGACCAGTAGCCCCGCTCGCTGCTCTGGCCGAGCAGGGCGAACACCACGCCGAAGGCTCCCAGCACGATCGCGATGGTCCAGAACACATATGCGGCGATGCTCACGAGCGCCGACCCTACTGCGTGCGGGGGGCGAGCCGGAGGATGCGGTCGTCCCCCGATGCGGGAGATCCCCGCCCGTCGGTGTTGCTCGTGACCAACCAGAGCGAGCCGTCCGGCGCGACCCCGACCGTGCGCAGGCGCCCGAGCGCGCCAAGGGGAGCCGCGACGGGTTGCCCCGCCCGGGTACCGGAGAGCGGCACCTGCCAGAGGGCCTCACCTCTCAGGCTCGCGACGTATGCGGTGCCGCCCGCAATGGCCATGCCGCTCGGTGATGCGGTGGAGGTGGGCGACCACGTCACCTTCGGGTCGGCGTAGGCCGGGTCGCTCTCGCGGCCCTCGTGGCGCGGCCAGCCGTAGTTCAGGCCCGGCCGGATGAGGTTGAGCTCATCTGCCGTGCGCTCGCCGAACTCGGTCGCCCACAGCCGGCCGGCGGCGTCGAAGGCCAGCCCTTGCACATTGCGATGGCCGAGCGAGTACACCGGGGACGACGGATCCGGATTGCCCGGTGCCGGGCGCCCGTCGAAGGTGATGCGCAGGATCTTGCCGGCCAGGCTCCCCGGATCCGCCGACAGCTCAGGGACGCCCGCGTCGCCGGTCCCGATGAGCAGGGTGTCGTTCGGCCCGATGAGGATGCGGCCACCATCGTGGTACGTGTTCTTGGGTATTCCGGTGAGGACCGGAGTCTGCCGTCCCAGGCGCCTGCCGTCCCAGACGATGCGCACGACGCGGTTGTCACGCGCACCGGTGTAGTACGCGAACAGCGCCCTCGGGTCCGGCCCGGGTGGCACGGCGATGCCGAGGAGCCCGCCCTCACCGGACGGCTGCACGCCGCTGACCCGTCCGACCGTCGTGACACGCCCGCCGCGAGCCGGGACCCGCTTGATCAGCCCGGTGTCTCGCTCGCTCACCAGTGCGGAGCCGTCCGGCAGGAACGCCAGGCCCCATGGCGAGGTCAGGCCCGTGGCGATCGTCTCGGCGCGCGTCACCTCCGCGGCACGCGCGGGCGCGAGCGGGGCGACGAGGCAGGCGAGCGCGGTCAGGGTGACGGCGGCTCTTCTCACGGCGGATTTGCGCACGGCAGGAGGCAGCATGCGTCCAGTATCACCCGCGCGTGGCCGGATATGGCCGGCGAGGAACCTCACCCCGCGGCGCCTCGGGGGCCTACGACCTCAGGGCCGCCGATAGCGGGTCAGCACCGTCCCCTCGTGCTCGACGACGAGGGAGGGCACGAGCCGACGGGGCGGCCGCCAGCCACCGAGGTGGGTCACCAGGTGCCGCGACGATCCCACGAGCCGCGGAGCGAGGGTCAGGAGCAGCTCGTCGACGAGGTCGTGCTCGATCAGGCCCTCGAGCAGCATTGGGCCGCCTTCGCAGAGGATGCGCGGCCATCCCCGGGCTACCAGCAGGGACACCGCCTGGGCCAGGTCGACGGCCTCGGAGCCGCAGGAGAGCACGTCGGCCACCTCGCGCAGCCACTGCGGTGCCTGGGTCGCCCGATCATGGGTCGTCAGGACCACGGGTCGGGCATGCTCGGGCGTGCGCTCGGCGAACATGCGCAGGCCCGGATCGAGGTCCAGCGACGCGGTCACGATGGCGACCGGGATGGGGGAGGGACGGTAGTCCTCCGACCTGATGGTCTGCGCCCCGACGAGCAGGACGTCGGCCATGCCCCGCGCAGTCCAGAACGCCGCGCGGTCCGCCTCGGTGCCCAGAGACCTCGACAGCCCTTCCGATCCGACGATCGAGCCGTCGAGCGACATCACGAAGTTCACCCGCACCCATCGACCGGCGCGCCACTCGTCCGCGCTCGGCACGGAATAGGCGGCGGCGAGCGCGTCGGACTCCAGGGAGGTCACGGCAGCAATCCGTTGCACGAAGCGATAGTGGCACGGCACCCGACCTGCTCGTGTCGCTTGCCTGCGGCAGGGCGTGGGTGGTTGGCTGGCGAGTATGGATCCCACAGGCATCATCAGTGCACTCGTCGCCGGCTCGATCATCGGGCTCATCGCCCGCATCCTGGTTCCCAGCATGCAGCCGATCGGGTGCATCGTCACGATCATCATCGGCATCATCGGGGCCTTCGTGGGGCTGGGGATCGCCTACTACTTCAACTATGCGAACCAGTGGTTCTTCGTCCTGATCACCCAGGTCTTCATCGCGGTGATCCTCGTGGCCATCACCGCTGCGATCTTCCGACGAGGCTCCGACGCCTGACCGCCAGGGGACCAGGCTGGCTGGTATACCCTAGGGGGTATAGTTCCCCTATCTGATCCCGATCCGGAGGATGCCCGCATGTGCAGTCCCGCCCTGTGTCCGCAGTGCAAGAAGGTCACCTACACCGGCTGCGGCCAGCACATCGAGGAGGCGCTTGCGCCCTACTCCGCCGAGGAGCGCTGCACCTGCGCGTGACCGCGTCGTTCGCGTGTCGCAGGGGTGAATGAGCGGCCCACCCGTCCCCGGGGTGCGTACGCTGGGCAAGGGCCCCATCGGCCTGCAGACGCGGCCAGGGCGGCGCGGCGTTCCTAGCAGAGTGGAGTGGCTGTGACCGAGACCGCAGCAGTGCCGGCCAGCGGCAAGGACTTCGCCGCGAGGGTCAAGAACCTGCGCACCTGGAACATCGTCGTCGGCTTTGCCCACCTGATCCAGGGCATCATCATCGTGGCGCTGAGCAGCGACTTCTCGCTGCCCGTGACCGCCAGCTACATGGCCGGCCCGCCCGGCTCCCCGCTTCAGGCACCGGTCGTCATCCTCGACATGCCGCTGGCCTGGGGCGTGGCGCTCTTCTTCTTCCTGAGCGCGTTCTTCCACTTCCTGGTCAGCGTCCCCGGAGTCTTCGACCGCTACGCCCGCGGCCTGGGCGAGGGTCACAACTACTTCCGCTGGGCCGAGTACTCGATCTCGTCGAGCATCATGATCGTGCTCATCGCGCAGGTCGTCGGCATCGACAATGCGGCCGCGCTCATGGCCATCTTCGGCGTCAACGCGGCCATGATCCTGTTCGGCTGGGTGCAGGAGAAGTACATCAAGCCGGGCTCCGGTGACATGCTCCCGTTCGCGTTCGGCTCGTTCGCCGGGGCGGTGCCGTGGCTGATCCTGGTGCTCTACATCATCGCCCCGGGGAACCAGTTCGATCAGTCGGCGCCCGCCTTCGTCTACGCGATCGTGCTGACGATCTTCCTCGCCTTCAACTGCTTCGCCATCGTCCAGTGGCTGCAGTACAAGAAGAAGCCGATCGACTACATCAAGGGCGAGAAGGCCTACATCGTGCTCAGCCTCGTGGCGAAGTCCCTGCTGGCCTGGCAGATCTTCGCCAACACGCTGATCCCGCCGACCGCGTAGGGGCGTTTCACGCAAGGTTTGGCTTCACCCGGCACGGGGTACGACCGCCGTGACTGCACAGGGCAGTCGTACCGCACGGATCGGAGATCCCCATGCCTGGCTTGGCAATATTCGGCCGCTCATTATTCGATGTCGCTCTCAGTAACCTCGTGCCCTCGATCATGAAGAACCCGAGGCGAGTGGTGGAGGTTGCGGGTGACGCCTTCACGTGGGCCTGCGAGGAGGACGACCGGCCCCTGACGTACTACAAGGGCTGGGAGGGCCGCCACATCTTCAGGCCCATGAGCCAGTGGGAGCCCATCGAGCGTGAGGACTCGGAGCGCCGGATCGAGGAGGAGCGCTCCCGCAAGAAAGGCCGGCGCGACTGGAGCGCCTAGAGCGTTGTGTGGTGGGCGATACTGGAATCGAACCAGTGACCTCTTCCGTGTCAAGGAAGCGCGCTAGCCCCTGCGCCAATCGCCCTCGGGGGTTGCTCTCGCAACGGGACGTGACGATACACGACGGCCTCAGGTCGAGCCGGGCCGGTCTTCGTCGTCCGCCGACTCCGCGGTGGCGCGGTTGATCTGGTTCACGTGCGAGACGATGCCGCCGATCAGGGCGATCTGCGCCGTGGCATCGGCCTGCCGCACCGCCTCATGGGCGGCCGTGATGCCGACGGACGTCGCCGGGTCGTCGGCCTCGATGTTGTCGGCCGCCATCGCGATCAGGTCCGCCAGCGGGCTGAGCGCGGCGGTGGGGATGGACGTTGTCGCGCTGCTGCGGGCTGCCTGACCCAGATCGGTGGCGATCGACAGCACGCGCGACGACATCACTCGCGTCGCAGTGAGGGAGCGCTCCAGGTCATCGAGGTCCTCCGGGTCGATGCGCGGGCTCCAGCGCGTATGGGTCTTGAGGTCCTCGAACTGCGCATCCAGTCCGATGGCGTTGTTGCGCAGCTCGATGGCCCTGTCGAGCCAGCCGTCCGCCTGTGCGGGCGCGGGTGCCTGCCGCAGCCCCTCGGCCATCTCGCCGAGCAGGGTCGCGAGATCGTGCTGGAGGGCGTCGATCCTCGTGCGCAGCGCCCTGGTGTCCTTGACCGAGGTGGTGAAGTAGCTGGCGGCCAGCGCGCACAGCGCGCCGATCACGACGCCGACGAACCGCTCGATCGCGAGCTCGGTGGTGAAGTGCGTGCCGACGACGAGGATCATCGTGACGGCCATTCCAGCAGCGATGAACTGCGCCTCCTCGCGGGTGCCGATCGGCAGGATCTTCGCCAGCGCGAACGCCATGAGGATGAGCAGCAGGATGATTGCCGGCCCGCTGCCGATGACGAAGACGACACCGAGGGCCAGCGTGGCGCCCAGAAGAGCGCCGAGAATCTGGAACACCGTCTCCTTGGCCGCATGGTGGAAGGTGGCGCGGGTCGCGACGGCGGCCGTGATCGCGGCGGGGATCGGGTCGGCGAAGGGGATGACCTCGGCCAGGGCGTAGGCGACGACCGCGGCGAGGGCGGTCAGGACGGCCAGGCGGGTGTAGCCGCTCTTCCACCACCGGCGTGTCGTGGTGGTCATGCGCTCTCCCTGGGTCGCCGGACCGTCGGGGGTCGACCCGCCTTGATATGGAGGTGGAGACGGGATTTGAACCCGTGTAGACGGCTTTGCAGGCCGTTGCCTCGCCTCTCGGCCACTCCACCCGATGTCGCGGCGGCCGGACGGCCACGCGTCGTGCGAGCGGACGACGGGATTCGAACCCGCGACCCTCACCTTGGCAAGGTGATGCGCTACCAGCTGCGCTACGTCCGCATGTCGTGCCGGATCACGATAGCCGATGCCGCAGGGCTGCCGTGCACCAGCCCGGGGCGGGATGATGGGCGGGTGAGCCCAGCCGCGTCGGCCCGCCTCGGGGGACTGTGGGCGTCCGACCTCGTCGGGACGTCGGACGACCTGGCATCCCTGGCCGACGGTGGCCGCTGGGCCGTGGCCGTGCCGTATGCCGGATCGCCGGTGCTGGCCAGATTCGACCGCTGGGAGCCGACCCCTCCAGCGGGCCCACCGGCACGGTGGCATGGCCCCGCCGTCAGCGCGTGGACCTC
>Ga0129333_10002208_pt1 | contig 18022 bp, 34 predicted proteins | sample CPB6_08_DNA_FD_94474 | JGI IMG/M metagenome (GOLD analysis project Ga0129333, IMG submission 94474) | Freshwater to marine salinity gradient microbial communities from Chesapeake Bay, USA - CPBay_Sum_0.6_0.8_DNA | ecosystem: Environmental > Aquatic > Marine > Coastal | place: USA: Chesapeake...
ATTCTCCTTGGATGACACCCGAGGGACACTCGCTTTTGAAATGTTTAGACTCGCTCACGAAAAATCAATACCGTATATCCTCTTTGAGAATGTCAAAGGACTCCTCAATCACGACGGAGGAAGAACATTCGAAATCATCCTCGAAGTCTTGGATGGCTTGGGGTATGACTGTCAATGGGAATTGCTTGACAGCCAAAATTTCGGCGTCCCACAACACAGAGAACGGGTATTCCTTATCGGACATCTTAGAGGAAACCCCCGACCAAAAGTATTTCCTATCGGAGCAACAAGTAGAAGCAATGATGGCTCGAACTCGGAAGAACGAGAAGGAAGGCAGGGGTTTTTCTCCGACATTTCTCCGACCCTCGACGCCCACTATTACAAAGGAGGAAACTCCCGACAATATGTAGTTGAGCAATTTATTCGAAGAGAGAATTCTTTTAGAACTTTTGAGAATGTTGCTCCAACATTATTGGCTCACATGGGAACAGGTGGAAACAATGTTCCGTTTGTCAGACCAGTTCTCGATGTGGCAAGAGTAAACAAATCACCAAACGGGCGACTCATTAAAGATGATGGAGACCCGATGTACACGATAACAGCGCAAGACCGTCACGGAGTTCAAATCGGGGATGAGGACGGCTTTGCGATTAGAAAACTAACTCCCTTGGAGTGCGAGCGCCTTCAAGGATTACCCGATGGATGGACGGAGTTCTACGAAGATGGAAGAAGAGTTTCAGATTCCGAAAGATACGAACGATGCGGACGGACAATCACTATCCCAGTCGTGGAAGCGATTGGTAGAAAACTTCATGACTTCTACTGAGCCATTTTCGTTTGACACGATAAAAAACTTTGATGAGCATATCGCTCAATCAATCCCTAACTATCACACGCTGACTGAAGCAATCTGTGACCTGAGTACATACTTCATGACTGAAGATACCCAAGTGATTGACCTTGGTTGTTCAACTGGAAAACTTTTAGAAAGACTTCCTCACCGTGGTAGAAAAGTTGGCATTGATATAGCCGATAACCTTTTACCTGAGTCCCATGATGAGACTCTATACATCCGCCGAGACTTAAGAGCCATAGAGAATTTTGGTAAGTCCAGTTTGATTCTTTCAATTTTTACCCTGCAATTCATCCCATACGAAGACCGACCAAACATCTTGAGTAACATCTATGAATCTCTAGTTGAGGGTGGGGCTTTTATATGGGCTGAGAAAGTTCGAGAGGAAGACGGCGAACTAGAGCAAGCCATCAATGGCGCCTTCTTCGACTTCAAGCGTAAGGCTTTTACTCCCGAGCAGATATTAAATAAAGAGCGAGACTTGAGACCAATCATGAAAGTCAATTCATCTGTTAGAAATCAGATATTGGCGGAGAACGCTGGCTTCACAGTTGGCACGATGTTTTGGAAATTCTATAACTTCGAAGCATGGCTATTTGTGAAATGAGGAAAAAATGATATTTCATAAGCATCTACTAATAAACGCCAAAGTAAATAAACCAATGAAGTCTGAGGATGAGGCTATCGAGTTTCTCAAAGATTTAGTTGGCTCAATTAACATGAAGATAATCAAAGGACCCTTTGCTTCCTATGTTGATGTAGTTGGCAATCGTGGCTTGACTGCCATGGTCATGATTGAGACTAGCCACATCGCATTTCATATATGGGATGAGCAGTCTCCTGCCCTACTACAATTTGATTTGTACACTTGTGGCTCTTTAGATGCTGAGTCGGTTTTAACCACTATTGAAAAGTCTTTTGAAGTAGCATCTCTTGAGTATCAGTTGTTTGACAGGAAAGACGGCTTTGTACTTGAGGCGCAAGGGTCAAGATGAAAGCCAAGATAAAGGTAGGTCAAGTTGCTTCAGTTGCTATTTCATCCCTTGAGGCGTACCCGACAAATCCTCGTCGTGGCGATATTGAAGCGATTGCTCAGTCACTCAAAGCCCATGGGCAGTACAGACCGATTGTTGTTCAGATTGGTTCGAATTTTATCTTGGCAGGGAATCACACTTACAAAGCGGCAAAGAAACTTGGCTGGAAGAAAATCAAAATAACCTATGTCGATGTAGATGAAGAGAGCGCTCGCAAGATTGTCTTGGCTGATAACCGTATGACCGACCTTGCAACCTATAATGAACCTCTATTGAAATCTTTATTGTCAGCCTTGCCTGAGTTAGAAGGAACGGGATTTACTAAAGCCGAGGTTGAGATTTTAGATAGGTTGAGTAAAGGCGATGACAAAACTAGCGTTGGAGATTCTAAGTCTTTACCTAGCGACCCTGAAGTAAAGATTAGCGCTTGGAAGTTTACAGTTGAGATGGATGCTTACAAAGCGTGGAAAGAACAACTCTACATAGATGCACCGACAAAACAGAAAGCCATCCGAGCCATCAAAGACAGATTAGGACTACCTGAACCCAAGCCAGTTAAACCTGAACCTGAGGGTGAGCGTTCTGAGATTGAAGTAAGCGATGTTGAGACAGTTGGCATCAACGAGATTAAAGTCCATCCGCTAAACCCTAGAGAGGGCGACATAGGCTCAATCATTTCCTCCCTTGAGGTAATGGGTCAGTACCGACCTATCGTGGTCAATAAAACTACCAAACACATCCTGTCAGGAAACCACACATATCAAGCGGCGGTTCAATTAGGATGGGAAAAGATTGCAGTTCATTGGGTCGATGTCGATGATGTTGAGGAGATAAAAATTCTTATCGTCGATAACCGAACCTCTGACCTAGCAACTTATGACCCACAGGAACTAAATAAACTTCTGACGACAACTGGCTTGCGGGGAACAGGCTTTAGTCCTGAAGAGGTTGCCGAAATCTTGGGTGGTGGGAAATCCAAGCCTGGGCATATTCCTGTGGGTCGTACAACAATTCGGGTTGGCGAACACACTATGAGAGTTCATACCGAAGACCTAAATGAATGGGCTAACACCATAAATGGCTGGAAAGATATTGCCGAGTTATTATTTATTCCTATTGAGGCATGTACAACCGAGGTAGAATAAAGACATGACAACGGCAGTAGTAAAAAAGAAATCAAGTAAACCCAAGGGGCGACCTCAGGGAACGACGGTTCTTCTTGATGATACAAAGCGAGAAGAGTTAATCAATTTGATTGTGCTTGGTCTGCCTGTTAATAAAGCGGTAGCCATGGTGAACATTGCTGAGTCCACTTTCTATAACTGGATGAGCCGTGGAATGGTCGAGCGGGATAGGCTGGCAACGATTCCTGATGCCAAACCTAAACCCGAGGAGAAAATATATTTGGATTTTTTGGAGTCACTTACACGGGCGAGAGCGGAGGCAATCGCTAAAAAGGTTGCAGTCGTATCAAGTGCGGCAAGCCAAGGAGACTGGAAGGCATCGGCTTGGTGGCTAGAGCGTCAAGTCCCTGAAGACTTTGGCAAGGTCGATAAACAGGAAGTGATGTCTCATTCTGTGTCAGAGGTCAAAGTTACAATCACCATGGGAGAACTCCAAGAGAAGATAGCCAAGGTTCTCGAATCCCGCAAAACGAAGAGCGCTTAACTTATGACCGAGAGACTTCTCGATAAGTTCCTCGAAAGTGATTCAGTTAAACAAGCCGAGTTGCTGGCGATGCTTACCCCTGAAGAGCGTCATGCCCTCATGGTCATTCTTGATGCTGAGTTAGATAACCCTTGGGCTAGATGGCAAAACGACCCTGTTGGATTTGTTGAGCAAGGGCTAAATGAAACTCTTTGGAGTAAACAAAAAGAGATTCTGAATTCTTTGATGGTTAATAAAAGAACGGTAGTACCTGCTTGCCATGCGCCTGGGAAATCTCACTTAGCGGCGAGAGCAGTTGCTTGGTGGCTATCTTGTCATCCAGCAGGAACAGCAGTTGCAATTACAACAGCGACTACACACCGACAGGTTCGAAACATTATGTGGCCGCATATTCGTAGAGTTCATGCAAAGAATAATCTGCCTGGGGAAGCCGACACGGTTCAATGGAAAATAAATGGCACCGTAGTTGGATATGGATTTAGTCCAAGCGCTCATGATGAAACAGCGGTTCAGGGTATTCACGCACCTAACTTGCTCGTAGTAGTTGATGAGGCTGGAGGTTTATCAGACACAATCGGTGGCGCCCTTGAGTCTTTGATGACAGGTGGTAACACAAAACTATTAGTTCTAGGTAACCCACCAACAGATGCCGAGCAAACTTGGTTTGAAAGAATCTGCTCAAGTCCGCTTTACAACATAATTCCAATTAGCGCTTATGACACTCCAAACTTTACGGGTGAGGCAACGGGTAGATGTCGTTCATGCCCTGACTACATAGAAGCCCACGAAGTTAAAACCCACCTTGTAGACCAAACTTGGGTTAATGATGTTATCTCTGAATTCGGAGAAGATTCTCCATTCGTTGAAGCCCGTGTTATGGCGCAGTTTCCTAAATCAAGTACAGGCAAAGTTATCCCGTTTGCTTGGGCTGAGTTAGCCACAGAGAATGAAACACCGCTTGAATCCAAGATAGTAAAACTTGGAGTCGATATTGCATCCGACGGCGGAGATGAATTCGTTATTGCAAGGCTAGACGGTTATGCAGTCAGCATCGTCCATCGCTCCTCGGGTAAACAAAATGCTAACGCAGTTGATGTGGCTGGAGTTGTTATGCGAGAGATTGAAGCCTGTATCAAGATTCATCAAGAAAGAGAAATACGAGACCGAGTTAGAGTCAAGGTAGATACCATCGGATTAGGTTGGGGAGTTGTATCTATGTTGGATAGATGGGTCAAGGAAAGACAATTAACCGCCGACATCATCGGAGTCAATGTTGCCGAGAAGCCTAAAGACCAATCTAAGTTCAAGAATCAAAGGGCTGAGATGTGGTGGAACGCTAGACAGATGATGCAACCAAAAGACGGTAAACAAGATGTCAGATTAAATGTAGATAGATTCGTTCTCTCGCAGTTGGCAGGACCAACCTATACATCAGACGCATCAGGTCGAATTGTTATTGAATCAAAAGTTGATATGAAGAAACGGGGTGTCGCTTCCCCTGACCGTGCTGAAGCAATACTCTTAGCGCTCTATGAAAACAAATCAGTTCTGCCTACCTTTGCACCTATCTCGATTGGACAATCAAATCCATGGAATATGAATCTGTAAAACGCTCCGACTGGGATTTAGATTTAAGGTTTGGGCAAGAGGGAGAAGTTCTAGTTAATAATCTTTTGACTGCACCCATTGAAACAGTTGAGGTCAAAAGAGATAGACGCTGGAAAGACACAGGCAATCTTTATATTGAGACCGAGTGCTGGTCAGATGTTCTTGGATGCTGGTACGCATCGGGGATTTCAGTTAGCAAGGCAAGCCATTGGTCATTCATTCTTGAGGATTCAGTAGTGACAGTTCCAACAGATAGAGTTCGCTTGGCTATTGCTCAACACGGATTAAAGCGAGAGATGAATCGCCCTGAGTATTCAACTAAGGGCTACACAATCACAGTTGCAGAGTTACTTAAGGTTTCTCTTCGTCATCATCAAAGTGCCAGTCAATCTCAACCCACCTAGAATCTAGGTAAGCCTTAATAGAAAAACCTAGGGCAATTAAACTGATAGCGATTGCTAACCAATCAAGCATGAGAAGTCCTAACTCTTGAGAGTCGAATCTTCCCACGCTTGAAGTAAATAAACCAGTTACGCATCAACCGTTTCTTTCTTGAACCTGACATCAATCTCATCGATGATGCCCTTTGGTGATATTGCGTACTCGCCATCCTTTTCCCATTCGCCTGTTTCAGTTTGGCGATATGGTGGATTGATAGTTTCATAAACATGCCATTCGCCATCCTTGAACAAGTAGACAAATTCTGCACCAGCCTTGTCTGACTTGGCATATTCATAAATTGAAGCGTTTTTGCGAGATGGACAAACTTCTCCACGCTCGCCATAACTATCTTTGACAGTTGGCTCAGGATGCAATGAAGAACGGTCACCAAGTTCTAGCAAGGTTCTAACCTGCTCTTCTCGATACCACTTTGCAAGCACTACACCAACATGCTCAGGATAACCGTCCCAATGGCAGTAGATAGTTTCTACTGAGCCATCCTGATTTACGATTCCTATATTTGACCTTGTACCCATTTTTTTCCTCTCTTATAGCCTAGTTAATTTCTCGGCAAGTTCAGGACGCCGAGTGTTTTGGATTTCAAAACATCTATTTCTCCACCAAGCACTTTCCAAAGTCTTTGGCTTGCTTAGTAAATTTATGAAGGCGACTGAAGCCTCGTAGTAAACAGGTCCCTCAGTTTCTTCCATCTTCTTGATTAAGACTTGACCGTTCTTACGCTGGACTAAATAAACGCAAGCATAAGTTTCGCCAGTCACGATATTTTTAACTGCAATATAAAACGCAGTTTTGAATTGACCTCTGCCAATTTTTTCAGCCATGCCTTGCTCGATTTTTACAATCTCGTAAGACTCACCGTAGGAACGACCTACTTCATATTTAACAAACTTCTTTGTAGAGATATTGCTACCGACTTGGTATTCGCTCCAACCCATTAGTTGCTCACCCCGATTCCAAATTCTTCTTTCATTGCCTGTTGAAAACTTCTATTGATTTCTGCAACAGCCCACTCAAAGTTTTCTTTCTCAGAAATGTTTTCTACATGAACACCAGTTTCTTTTGTGCCGTAGTAGATTTCGTAATGACTCCAGCCTTCGACTTTGTAAAGTCTGTACTGACCCTTTTTCTTGACCGCTCTTTGACCCACTTTGTTCTCCTCTCTAAGAACAAGTCCAGTATATCACAACTGGGGTTGGTTATTCACCTTTTCAACAATGATTTCCTTGATTTTGTCCAAGTCTTCCTTGGATACCTCAACGCCTAAAACCAAGATTTTATCGAGCCAGTTACTCATTCCCCTGCCTCCTTTTTCAAATCTTGGGCTATGTTCCAAGCCTGACGCTTGTAGGATGGAAGTCTGCCTTCACCCTCTGAGTTGGCATATTCCTCAAGTAATCGGGCGATGGTATGAGCCTTCACCCCTGCGATTGTAATTTCATCTTTCATTAGTCCTCATCCTTCTCTTCGATTTTGCCCTTGAACTGGATGCCTCTGATGTAAGCCCTGTTGTAAGCCAAGTAATGCTCAATCTCGTCGATAGTCTCGAACTCGACTTCTCGCACCTCGATTACACCGTATGGGTCGCTGGCACTTCTACGCTCGATTTCTTTTTTAACGATTGCTGTTATCACTTTGCTACCTCCTCGTTGATGAAGATTGCTTGGATTCTGTATTGCTTGCCACCGAAGACCGCTTGAATAGTTGCGAAATCCTCAGCCTGTTGTTTAGTTTCAAAAGTGTACTTTTGCTTTTGACCTCTGAACTCGACTTCGTAGACTTTCTTCATTCTGTCCTCCTCTCAGGACAACACCAGTATAACACAACGGGGGTTAAAAATCATCCCCAAATAGGGCTAAATTTGTACTAAATTTTGTACGCACAATGTACGCACAGATTCTTCGAACAGGCGTTCGGGTACACTTCCTCTATGTCTCTTACACCAGCAGTATCCGCCCTATTGAAGGCTTCGTGCCCAACCGCAACTCAGGATGTAAGAGCCAACCTTGAGAACCGTGCCAAAGCCATAGAAACGGCTTCCTACGGTCCTTTGAACCCATCCCTGCCTAATGATGACTACTGGGAGAAGATGGGGGCTGAATGGGGCGTTAGCGCCGAAGAAGCCAAGAAACAGCGATGCGGGAACTGCGCCGCTTTTATCCAAACTAGCGAGATGCTCCAATGTATCGAGGGTGGATTAGCCCGAGGAGATAACCGCCAAACCGCTTGGGATGTCACCGAGGCAGGGGAGTTGGGATATTGCGAGGCTTTTGATTTCAAGTGTGCGAGCGCTCGAACCTGCCGTGCTTGGATTGTCGGAGGTCCAGTTACAGATTCAAACGCAGGGCGACTAAAGTAATGCCAAAGAAAAAACCAACAGCATTTAATCCAATTCAAATTAAAGATGGGTGGATTGTGAGACTTCGTAAGGACGGAAGAATTGCAGAGCGGATTGAAAAATATCCACCTGAGAAGAAAAAATGACAGGCTCAGTCTTAGCACCTATGGAGGTGTTTGAAGTCTGTGACCGATGTGGAGCCAAGGCTAAAGTTGGAGCAACTTTTTTAAGTGGTGAGTTATATTTCTGTGGACATCACGCCAAACTTCTACAACCGCATCTAATTGCAAAGGCGATAACTATTTATGACCCCGAACGATATATGGAAAAACGAGAACCACTCGGCTGATTGTTACCGAGTAATTCCCGTTCCTAATCCAACTTACTTTGAGTCTCGAGTAATCTGCGTTTGCGGATTACAGCGCTTCGAGAACCGTAGTGATAACAGCGCTAATAACAATCAATACAAAACTTCCAAGTAAAGTAATACCCCATAGGTATCGCAGTTCAGGAAACTTTGCTGGCTCCCTCTTCTGTTTAATGACTTGTTGAATAATCTTTGGTTGTACTAGGTCATCAAACTTCTTATTAACTTCTTGTTCGTTCATTTGTTCCTCTCCAGTTGGTATGTTATACAACTGGGGTTAGGATACTACTTCTTTGACTTTGGTGCAACTTTCTGTCTCTTTTGTTGCGTATGAAAAATAAAAGGTGGTGATGTGTAGGCATCATTCTCTGATGCAATCTTCAAGGCTTCTTTCATAGTTGCGCCAGCGCTGAGTGCGCCGATTGCTAAATCAGAACCCGAACCTACTCCGTAGTAACCCTTGCCATCCATTGACACAGAGAAGTCATCTGCAATTTCAAATATCTCTCCACCAATTAGAATTAGAAAACCAAAGCGACTCTCATCATCATCGTAATCCCATTTATATTCGTTCTCTTTGAAACAAGCCTTCAGAGATGGAACTACTTTAGAAATCATGAAGTGATAAAGATTGTTCCAGTCCTTGCCAGTTGGCATCGGTGGATTCCAAATATGTTGGGCAATATCGCAGGGCGCACATTCACCAGCGCCAGCAATAATAAAATCACCACGCTGATTTATCTTTACCATCTGAGAGTGAATTGCTTTACGACCTGTGCTTCCAGTTGTTTGTGAGTCAGCACCAATTACTGCCTTGTCATCGTATTGAACAGCAATAATTGTTGTCATTAGGCTTTGCCAGTTTCTCTCGATTTACCGCCTAATCTTAGCGTCTAAGGTTTTACAACCTCGGTAGGCACAGCCATGAGTCCAAGCGCAACCGTCGCCCACAGGTCAGGGGTTTCCGTATCGGGCTGGTATCCACCCGCTCCACCTAAGAGGATTGGATGCTCGGGGAACTGCTCTCTAATCAGGCGCATAGCCTTGAAATAGCCATCCTTGGTGTATTGCAAGGATGAGAGTGGGTCATTGGCTAGACCATCGGCGCCACACGCTACGAAAATCATCGTAGGTTGGAACTCGTTGCAAGCCTCGAGGAAGCCCTCGGTTGCAGATAGCAATTCTTCATCGCCTGACTTTGATGCAAGCGGGAAGTTATAGGCAAGATGTTTCCAATCGCTAATCAATCCCGTGCCTGGGAAAATCCCATACTCATGAACTGAGTAAGTTAAAACATTACTGTTCTTCTTCAAGAGCATTTCAGTACCGTCACCATGGTGAGCATCGCAATCAAAGATAGCGACCCTGTGTTCATAATCTTTGGTCGCCCGAGTAGCGGCGATAGCAAAATCATTGAATACACAAAAACCGCTTGAGTAGTCACGCATCGCATGATGCTTGGCACCAGCAAAGTGAACAGCCAATTTAGTTTTGTAATCAATTAAAGCATCAAGAGCAGTCAAAGTACCGCCAGCAAACAACTTGGCTAAGTCGCCTAGGTCATGGCGTTGTCCTAGCCATTCAGTTGATTCGCCTCGAACAGTTACATCGAAGACATACTCCATGTCATGAACTAGATGCAGGTCATCGGTTGATGGCATCTCAGGTTCAATTTCCCAAACATTTAATCTACGGTCTTGCGCTCGCAACATAAGTTGATTACGAGCATGGAGAAACCTCCGCCCTTGAGTTGGATGCGTCTTGTCAAAAACCCAATTCGCATACTCAGGCGAATGAACTAATACTGCATGTTCCATAGTTTCTCCTCTCATAATATAAACCCTAGTTTATAGTAAATTTACTATAAACACAATTTAAGATAGTTGCTCCTGTAATACTGATTGCGGAGTTCCAATCTCATCAAGCCAACTAATCACATTGTCATAATCTTTTTCTTTGCAGAAAACATCCATGCCCATACTGAAGACATTCGATGTTGGTTCTACTAAGAAATAGATTGGATAAGGAGTAGGGATTACACCCTCGGCTAAATCCTCTGCCCATCCATTGAAGACAGCCTTACGCCTAGTTGTTTCATCAGGCATACCAGTTATCCAGCCACTAGCAATTTTCTTGACATCTTTGAACTTCTCAATAGTTTCGTAGTGACCACGCCAAGCATCTGTCGGCTTATAGTTACGACCCTCCCACTTATCAAAGAGTTCTCTGAACCAGTTGGGTGTTTCGAAATCATCATCCACCGCAAAATACTCGCCAAACTTAACTTTATTGTTATCGCCATGAATAAGAATCAGTTGAGACGCATGTTCTAAATCTGATTCGTAGCACCCATAGCAATAGGTCTCATTGGTTAAGTCTGAATGGAAACTATCTACTTTGTCTTGGTCGAGGAATTCTCCACAACCAATACATTTGAAAAAAGTGTTTGTCATTATTCCTCCCAATATGTAACAAATGAATGTAAGTGCAGTCCCTCTACGATTCCACTTACGGTTTTTACAACACCGTTAGGTAATGTAATTTCAGTTTTCCAGTCACCCTCATTGGCAAGTTCAATCGCCTTCTTTGCTGGTGCTAGAAAATCAAGATGGATTGGCGGGTAATGATTACCTCGCAGATGCCATGTCAGCGCTTGGTCGAGTTGTATTGCACCCTCCTCGACTAAGTTAGAAAACTCTGATGCTTGAAGTGACCCCATTACGCAACCACCTTTCCAAATTCAACATTTCTAAAGCAAGATGCTCTGTAAGCAATCTCGCCAACTTGGTCGCAATAGACCCCTTCGATTGTGCCCTTGTCAGTCACAACACCCTTACGGACAAACTGACGGCTAACTGTGTATGTATCGTCCCAACCTAATTTGATTGAAACTCGATAACCATAACCAACTGGTAATTCAATCTCAACAGTTTCGCCTTGGTTATTTTTTGTAACACCAACACGACCACCTGAGATAGCAAAGATATTCATGCGACCAATTTGGTCAATAAGAACATCCTCGTCAAACGGACGACCTTCTTGCTTTGTCATTTTGTCTCCTCTCTAAGACAATCTGAGTATAACATAACTAGGGTTAGTTATTCCTATTTATTCTTACTCTTGAAACAGGAATTCCATTAGCCTCGGCATATTTCTTTTTGGCTTTAGCCAAGGCAGAACGCTTTTGCTTAGATTCAGCGCTAGTAACCAAAAAGGCAATTACATTCGCCCATTTCTGAGCATCCTCTTCGCTATCGCTTCCATAAGTTGCAATCCATTCAGCGGCGAGCAATAAATCGCCAGCATCGGCAACCTCAGGCACGACAATACCTTCGTGCAAGTATCTATCTACTGAGTCGTAATCAGCGCAGACTCGTTGCTCCCACTTAAAATCTTTTAGTTTTTTACCCATTACTTCAACCTCGCAATCTTCAAGGCGCTCTGAAATTCTTTTTCGAATTCCTCGGCATAACATTTAACGCAGATGCCCTTTTCAAAAACTTCGAATTCTTGCATGAAGGCACCGCAACCAACGCATTTCTTCATACCGTCCTCCTCTCGGACAGTTCCAGTATACCAAACTGGGGTTAGTAATGCAAAGCGTGATTATGCCTAAACCCGTGTCAAATCGTGGCGTGTCGGGTCGGGCTTGAGCGGGGCTGGCTCAACTTTAGGGATATTTCATAACCCCCGTTTGATATAATGGGTCTTAACTACGAGAGGAGTAGGTATGAAAAAGAGAGACCAAGCAGGAAAGGTCTATAAGGCTGAGGGTCTTGCTATGAGTGTCTATGCAGGTGGAAATCGCAAAGAAGAGATGACTCTGCAACAAGCCCAAAAGTTTGTAGATGCTGTACTCAAGAGAAGTTTCGTCCAGCGAAATTATCCTTTCAAGTTCCCAATCAAAGTTTTAGATGGCAGGGGTCGTCGCTCGGCTTGTGCCACTTTCCGTCATGGAGAGTTTGCAATCTGTCTACCAAAACACATGAGAAATAAATATGTGATTCTGCATGAGATTGCTCATCACATAAACAGAGGTCATGGACACCATGCCTATTTCACTACATGCCTTCTTGATTTAGTCAGGAATGTTTTAGGTAAGGAACAAGCCGATGCCCTTCAAGGTGCCTTTCACTTTACTGGAGTTAAGGTCAGAGGTAAGAACGGCGAGGTCAAAGCCCGACTACCAAAGTCTCGAGTTCAATGGTTGCAAGAAACCAAAGAACGATTTAAGAAAATTGAAACGGGTGAGATAAAGGTCTACACAGGTCTTGATGAATTAGTTGGGCGGAAAACCGCTTAGGCTAAACTTGAGCCATGAAAAAAGTTCAAGACATCCTAAGTCGCATGATTGCGGTCTTTTTGGTTGGCGCTTTGGGAACTTTAGGCGCTGGCGCTGTCTTTGGAGTTGATGAGGTTGTTGCTCTATCAATGGCTGGACTACTTGCAGTTGCTTCAGTCGCAGAGAGACTAGCCCGTGAATATCTTGATGATGGAAAATTAACGCTTGATGAAATCAACCACGCTTTTAATCCGTTAAGCAAAAATACCGACGGACTACCTACTCCTTCTCTCGACGAAGAGGGTAAGTCAAAATCCAAACGCCAAGGCTAATCAAAATAGCGTAGCCAACAATACCTTTCGCAGTTCCATCAAGAACAATCCAAGCAACGAACATTCCTAAGAGTGTCCAAAGTTGCCCAATGATGTCGTTAAAAAAGTCTTTCATGGGTTTCTCCTATATCCGACACCGCCAATGGTAGCGGTAGCCATAGTTGTAGTTGCGATATTGCCAACAATGGTTGCGGCAATAATCGTTTTAGTTGCTTCTTCTCTTTCTTCAGGTGACATGTCTGCACCAAGATTTCCAAGAGCAAAAACAAGTTGAGCAGGTGATTCAAAAATCGCTTGCAAAATTTCTGCTGGTGATTCTAAAAGTTGTAAAGCAACGGCGACCTCGGCTGTAATGATTACGGCATTTCCATTTTCATCTTCACGGGTCTCAACTGGAGTTGCTGGTGGTAGGTCTTCCAATGTCAATCCAGCATCAGCGAGCGCACTTACTGGAATGGCAGGGGCATCTTCAAATTGAGTTAGAACGGCTTCAACAACAATCTCTTTTTCAGCCTCAGTCATAACACCATCTTCCAAAACATTTTCAACCAAAGACTCAACCTCCTCAGAAGTGACATCTCCATCTTGTAGGATGTCATCTACTAAATCGGAGGTAGTTAATGTTTCAGAAACTTGTTCTGTCGGCTCTAATTCTTCTTGGGGCGTGGCTTCTTCTTCATTTGATTCAGAAGTAGGTTCATCTAATGGTGGTTGTTCAGGTATTTGATTTGTCGGGTCAGATTCCTCTTGGCTTTCGGAAGGTTCATCCTGAGGTTCTTCAGAAGGCTGAGGAGTTGGCTCAGGCTCGGGGGTCGGTTGAGGTTCAGGGGACGGTTCGGGTGTCACTTCAGGACTTGGACTTGGCTGAGGTTCAGGGGACGGAGTGGGAGTGGGTTGAGGCTGTGGGTCGGGAATCGGCGTTACCGAAGGGGTATCGATTGGACTCGGAGCAGGGCTTGGTTCAGGATTTGGTTCAGGTGACTGAGATGGAATTGGGGTAGGCGATGGCGAAGGTGTGGGTTCAGTTGTGGACGGCGAAGGTTGCGGGGTCGGTTCAGGTTGAGGAGTCGGAGTTACGGAAGGTTCAGGGCTTGGAGTCGGTAAAGGCGTTGGTTCCGATGTTGGTTGAGATTCGGGAGAAGGAGTGGGAGATGGTTCCGACGGTGTTGGTGAAGGAGTCGCCGTTGGTTCAGGTGTCGGACTTGGAGAAGGTTCAGGACTTGGCTCGGGCTGAGGAGTTGCTTGAGGTGTTGGAGCCGTGGAGGGACTAGGTTCAGGTGTTGGAGCAGGAGAACTTACAGAGACGGTAAAGATTGGTCCGTACCATCCAGCCCAAAAACCATTATCAATTCCCGAAACAATAATTGTTGTTTGACCCGAAGCCACAACGCTTACTGTTGTCTGCTCGATTGTATTTCCACTAAAACTTTGACCGTTAATTGAGACGCTCCAACTATCGGCAACAGGGGTACAACTTCCAATGCAGTTGGCGATGGTGTTATTGATTGCCACCGTCACGGTTGAGCCATCAGTTACATTTATTCGATTCGTGGCGCTTCCGCCTTGATAATCAAACTGAATCGAATCGCCCGAGATATTGCCGTTGGTCACCGATTGCCAAGTGTCATCAGCGCTCGCCGAGTCGGTAGGCAAAATCGTCCACCAAAAGGCAAGGCTACAAATTAGGAAAATACGCCAAATACGCAGGGCAAGACTCCTAGAACGGGGTCATCTAGGACACGATTGAGCCTATTGTACCAACCGTCAAATTCATGCTAAACTGGGGTTGTAAATACGAGAGGAGTTCTAATGAGCGTGACCAAGGAGTTTGCGGTCAAGATTGATACCGAGTTGTCATCTTGGCACGATAAGCGCTGGACAGTTAGTTACAAAATCGAGGATGCTCAAGACTCCATTAAATTTTATGAGAAGCATTATCCAAACCGAGTCGAAGAGATTCAAAAGCACAAAAACAAGGTTGCAGAGTTAAGCAAGGAATATGCACAAATTAAATTAGAGATTGCTAGGTTAGACGCAATCTACGACCAAGACCCTTGGACAAGAGCCTTCTTGGTAATTAACAGCAATGGGCATGTTCACAGTTCAATGGATTGTTCAACATGTTTTGCAACAACTAGATACCAATGGTTAATCCAGTACAGCAATGACGATGAGAAAACTATCGTGGAGGATGCTGGTCAAGATGCTTGCACAATCTGTTATCCAAGCGCTCCAGCCGAAGTCTTAAATCGTCCATCAAGAATTGTTACAGCAGACAAGGTAGCCAAAGCAAAAGCCAAGGCTGAGAGAGATGCAAAGCGTGAGGCGAGGATTGCCAAAGAAAAAGCCAACGCTCCTACAAAGAGCGGTGAGTTCTTGTACTTCCAAGACGGAAGATATACGCATGTAATCAAGACTGAGCGAACAGCAGTTTCAGAATGGTTAAACAACCAATACTGGATTTTGAATTCTAGTAACCCTGAATCACAGGAATCTAAAAAGCGAGTCAATGAAATTATCTGCCAAAACCTTGCAGAGAAGAACGGCGTGTCATTTGACCAGCAGTTGAAAATCTTGGAAAATAAGTACAAGAAGAGGGGGGAACGATGAAACAAGTTGAAGACTTGATGGCAAAGATAATTGCCGAGCAGAACGAGACACTTCACCCTGACCTAGTTCCATACTTGGAACAAAGTAGCGAGGGTTGGATGATGTTGCGCCATCCCCTTGTTTATCAAGTGCCATTCTTCTCAAACGGTAGCGCCAATGCTACTTATGCTCAAAAGAAGAAAGATGTCAAAGATGCTTTAGGTTCTTGGAACTATCAAAGATTTGTTTTCTTACATGAGCGTCCATACCGACTAGAAGCCTTCAAGAAAATTGAGAAGAAACTAGGCGATATGAGTTACTGGCAGATGATTACCTCGATATGGGTAGATACAGAAAATCAATACGCCTATCTCAAGGATTGGAAAAAGTTCCTTACCGCTGACCGTAAGTGGCGCCATGAAATGATGAATCAAGAGGATGACCAGTTATTGCGCTCGCTTCCTGAAGAGGTAACTATCTATCGAGGATGCCAAAAAGGATTAAACGAAAAAGGATTATCTTGGACACTAGATAAATCCAAAGCAGAATTTTTTGCTAATCGATTTAGCAAGAAAGGAATCATCCTAGAGAAGAAGATTCCAAAGTCAGAAATCGTGGCACTACTTACAGTCCGTGGTGAAACGGAAATTATATGGGGGGTTAAGTAATGAAATGTTACACATGCGGTAGCGAGTTCAGAATTACCTTCGTCAAAGGTAAACCTTATTGCTTTATCTGTGAGGCTGATGCTTCAATGGAGCAATACGGAATAGTTCGACAAATCAAAGAGAGGACAGCATGAACGAGACCAGTTATATCGAACGAGTATGTCTGAGAAAAGGAATCCGATTAAGCACCAAGGGCAAGCGATGGGCTGAAAATGCTGAGGGCATAGCCTTCGTTTTGTTTATCTTGTTTGCTTTTGCAGTTGTAGGGTCAATAGAGAGTGGGAAGTGGTTCGGATGAGGCTACTATCACGACTAACCCCAAAACAGCCTCTACGGGTCTCTGAAGGCTCATTAAGGGCTATCCGTAGGGCGCAACTGGAAAAGGCGCTCGCTGAGGAAGCCGATAAGCGCCGTGCGAGAAAAAAGGCTCGCATGTTCAGTTTGATTTCCAAACCCCAGTAGGATATAATTAAGTTGTTCCTGAGAGGAGGAATCATGACTCAAGTAGTTGAAGCCCCAGTTAAAAAATTGGGCAAGCGTGAGTGCGCTCGAATCTATAAAGAGGCTTACGCCGCTGGTCTTAAGGCTGGCAAAGAAGTTGGTGTCCCAAAGTTTATTGTTGGTGACGCAATCGGTTTGAGTAATGAAATCGATTTTACAAAGAAAACTTATGTCCTTGAGGGTCTTTGCGGATTCGCTTGGATAAACATTTCTCCAGCGAGAGGTGCTTTTGTGACTTACTTAAAGAGCATCAATGTTGGTGGTAAGGCTTATTACGGTGGTTACGAAATTTGGGTTCGGGAATTCGGACAGAGCGTAGACCGTAAAGAGGCTTTTGCTGGTGCCTTTGCTGAGGTTCTTAGAAAATACGGAATCAATGCAAGCGCTGGTAGCAGACTTGACTAAGTAAGAAAACTGAATTCATCCCGTCAGTCGCTTCTTAGATTGGCGGGGTGATTCTTATATCGCTCTAACCTTCCAGCGATATAGGTTAGTTAGGGTATTCTTTACACGGGTACCCAAGTTCGGTGGGGTTGATGCCAGTCGTGCGTCCGTCCTCTCTCAAGCACGATGTAAGTGCGCCCCCACCGAGCGCCCTAATATCCTTGACAGTCATTCATCTTGATGATGTACCCTAATTGCAGGTCGCAAAACACCTACTTCTAAAAGTGAGGTCAGTCCGATACTGGCAACATAGAAGCGTTACAACCAGTAACGAATAAATGTTCACTCCTAACAATGGAGGAATATGCGATTTTATGAGAACATTTTCAAACCTATTCCAAGTTTCATCTTCGTTCTTGGAATTATCATTATCAATCCGTTCCACATCCCGCCCGACCCAGTAGCAAGGGCTGAAGATAAGCCAGTTATTATGAAAGCAATACTGGTTGAACGGACACCTGAAGCGGCTAAAGAGTTCGCTAAGAATCGCCTTGATGATTACGGCTGGAAAAATCCTGTTGAGTGGGAGTGCCTCCTATCTCTTTGGACTAGAGAGTCGAATTGGCGTCCTGATGCTTACAATAAAAAAGCCGTGTATCAGAATGGCGAAAAACTTCACGCTGGCGGTATTCCACAGATACTCGGGCTTGACCCTGACTTATCAGTCGAGGAGCAAGTAACCCGTGGACTTGTTTATATCGAGCATCGCTATTCCAATCCTTGCTCGGCGTGGCGCTTTTGGGAAAGAAATTTTTGGTACTAACCTTCCTGAATGGAAGATGAAAAGAAGCCTTCAGTAATTGACGATGCGCTCGCCGAAATCGGGCGCATCGCTTTTATTGAACCCGCTATCTGTACAGGATGGGTTTTAGTTTCTGA
>Ga0129333_10002209_pt1 | contig 18021 bp, 6 predicted proteins | sample CPB6_08_DNA_FD_94474 | JGI IMG/M metagenome (GOLD analysis project Ga0129333, IMG submission 94474) | Freshwater to marine salinity gradient microbial communities from Chesapeake Bay, USA - CPBay_Sum_0.6_0.8_DNA | ecosystem: Environmental > Aquatic > Marine > Coastal | place: USA: Chesapeake Bay...
CAAGGACTTGAGTATGGATTTATTGGATACTCAACTTCAATAGGAAGTAGTGTTTATGGTGACTCTGGATCACAACACTCACCTATTATTGGTTGGGCATTTGATGGTAATCCAATCTATGGACCATATGCATACAGCGATCCAAATGACAGAAACTCCTCCATAAAAATTCTTACCTCTGGATATACTCTATCAACATCAAATGTTGTTGACAGACCTTCAACATTTACTGCAGGTTTCTTTGTTGAGGACTATGCATATGGAAATTCTGGAGATTTGGATGAATACAATGGAAGATATGAAAGAACACCAGAGTTTCCAAATGGAGTTTATGCTTACCATGCAGGTATAACAACAACATCTTTAGTACCAAACTTCCCATACTTTATTGGCAATTCTTACAAGTCGATTCCATTAGAGCAATCGTTAGATCAAAATTTTGATTTTAACAATTCCAATTTGGTTAGAAATACGCTTCCATACAATGTAGCAGAAAAGTATGCTGACAACGATTTCATTTCTGAAGCAAATGAAACTCTCATTCAGAATGCTATTATTGAATCAATTTCAAAAGGTTCTGTTACTGGATTAATAGTTAATGAAGATGGTGATGGATACAGAGTTGGAGATGTTGCTACATTTGATAACACAGGCACTAATGGTGGTGGAATAAGTGCTGATGTTAGAAGTGTTGTTGGAAAGAGAATAAACGAAGTTAATACAACTATTGAATCGTATCAATCTACTAAGGTTGTTTGGGAAAATAATTCCACAATCTCATTGCATTTTGACAATAAACTCCACAACATTGCAGATGGAGACAGAGTTGTCTTATCTGGTTCATCCACATTTGTTAATGGTCTGACAAAATCACATCTGGTTGGCGTTTCTTCTGAGACCACTACACTCATCAAGCAATTGTCAACAAACGCTACTGCTGGTGTAGTAACTGACATTTATGTCTCTAGAGTTCCAGTAAGTCTGTCTGTTGGATCTACTGTTGCAATTGGCACAGAAAAACTATCAGTCTTAAATATCTTCCCATCAAATAAAGTTGTAAGGGCATCAAGAGGTGTAACTGGAACTGCTCATACAGCATCAACAGAACTTACAGTTCTTGATGGTAAGGTTAGTATAACTGCTAACATTAACTACTTTGATTCTAGACTGAATGATAAGGTATATTTCCATCCAACACAATCTGTTGGCATTGGATCAACCGCAGGTATCGCAGTATCTACATCGTATGAAATTGGAGATTTAACATCCACAATCTCTGTACCAACTCAAAGCATCTACTTACCAAATCACCCATTCAAGAATGCTCAGCAAGTAACATTTGCTAGAGTGACTGGATCAAATCCTGTATCAGTTTCAAACACTGAAAGTAGTGTTGCATTTGATATTCCAGTTAGCGGAGACACACAAACGCTCTATGTTATCAATAAATCTAAAGACTATATTGGTCTCACAACTGAAGTTGGACTGACAACCAGCACTAGTGGTCTCTTCTTTAGATCATTCGCTGAAAATGGAAATGAAAATGATTACAAGTATTCATTAGAAACTAATTATGAGCAACTGACTGCAACTGCAAGTAAGGTTGTAACCACAGTTTCTGTCTCCACATCTCACCTCTTACAAAATGGAGATAATATATCTCTCGAAGTAAAACCAAGCCAATCAGTTGGTATTGCTACAACAACAGCAGTAGTTATTAAGTATAACTCTTTACATAATAAACTTTTAGTTAATCCTGTAGGATTCACTTCTGTTGGTGTTAATACATCCATTTCTCAACTGACTATTTCTTCGCATGGATTTGAAACAGGTGATAAAGTTTTCTACAACTCCTCCAATACCTTAATATCAGGTCTTACAACTGGATCATATTATGTTTATAGAATTGATGATAATACCTTAAATCTTACTTCCACATATTACGACGCAGTATCATCACCACCATCTATCGTAAGTTTTGGGTCTACTGGTGGATCTGGTCAAGAATTATCTTCTATCAATCCTCGTATTGAAGTTATTAGAAATAATAATCTTGTATTCAATGTATCTGATTCCTCTCTGAGTGGATATAAGTTTAACCTATATGATGATAGTGCATTCAATAATAAACTGGTCTCTACTGGATCAACAACAGCATTTAGTGTTATTGGATTTGGCACCGTTGGTGTATCCACAAATGCTACAGTTACCTTAGATTATAGTGAAGAGTTACCAACCATCATTTATTATTCATTAGAAAAATCTGGATATATTACTACCGCAGATAATTCGGTCAAGAATTCATCCCAGATATTGTTTGTAGATAGTCCATATAAAGGAAGTTATAATGTATTTGGAGTTGGAACTACTACATTCAATATATCTCTGAATGAGGTACCAGATTTCTTATCTTACAATCAGGATAATACTGATGTATTGGAATACTCTACAACATCACTAACTGCTAAGGGTGGTGTTAAATCCATGAGAATAGTTTCTGGTGGTTCAAACTACAAGAAACTTCCTAAGTTTGTATCCATAGCTTCTACAGATGGGGAAGGTGTAGATATTATTCCAACTTCTACAACCATTGGTAGAATTAAAGAAGTATCTGTTGATGATGCAGGATTTGATTTCTCCGCAGATAAGACCCTCAAACCAGAAGCTTTCATTTCTCCAACTATCAATGTTATCAATAGAGATATTATCACAAATGTTTCTATTATAAGTGGTGGAGAGAATTATGTTTCCACACCAGATTTGGTCATTGTTAATCCTGAAACTGGAACTCCATACCCCACTGGTGTTTTAAATGCCGAAATTCAAGGATCTGCGATATTCTCTGTAGATATTGTTGAATCTCCAAGAGGACTTGCTCAGGTAAAAAATAAACTATATGCTGTTAACAATAGTAATGGTATTGGCATTAGAAGCTGCTTCACATCTTCATCAGGCATTGTAACTTGTATTATTGCAACTCCAATATTAGGATTCTCAACAGCACCATTTACTGTTGGTGAAAAAATCTTTGTTGAGAATATTAGAAAGTATGGTACATCTGGAGAAGGTCATAACTCTACTGACCACGATTACAACTTCTTTACTGTATCTTCATTTACAAATTCAAACCCAGCACAAGTTGAGTTTGATATCTCAGATTACACCTCCAATCCTGGAATAGCAGTAACTGACCAAGGTCTTTATGCTAGCATCATAAAAGAATCTGATTATCCAGTATTTGAATTAACACAAGTTTCTGCTAACTTCATTATCAACGAACCTATTCTCACTGTTGATGGGTCTAATAATGTTGAAAGAGATTTGATAGTAACGGAGAATCTAGAAGATTCTATAAAGGTTTATGGCACTTACAGTCTGAGTAAAAATGATGTTATCATCGGCAAATATTCTGGCGCTCAGGCAACTATAAACAGTATCGTAGATAATAAAGCAATCTTTAAGGTAGACTACTCTACAAGAAAAAATCTTGGATGGGCAGACGATATTGGAAAACTTAGCCAAGACTATCAGGTATTGCCTGATAATGACTATTTCCAAAATCTTTCTTACACAATCAAGAGTCCTATAGAATACGAAGATCTTGTCAATCCAGTTAATCGCCTTCTCCATACTTCTGGACTCAAAAACTTCTCAGACACAGAAGTAATACAAACAGTCAATGCTGGTGCTGCTTCAACCTCATCATCAAGCACATTTGCTCTTGTTGATATAATTTCAGAAGAAAGGGTTGATACTATCAACGACTTCGATTTGTCTATTGATATAGACACAGTGACTTTCTCACCAACAAGGTCTAAGTTCCTTAAATTACAAAATAAGAAACTTACAGACTACATTAAATGCGTCAGCAATAGAGTATTGTTTATTGATAATATAAACTCACAATTCTCAAATGAGGGAGATGCTGACCTGTATGTTGATACTTTAAACTATAGTATTAATGATGGATTAAACAGATTCCTTATTCAAGTAATTAATCCAGACAGCACACAAAGACAAGTGAGCGAAATTCTTACATTGTCTTCAATAGATGGGGATATTATAACCTTTGAAAGGGGCAATCTTTTCAATACCTCAGAAAAAGTTGCTGATATTTCTGGAAATATTTCAGAATTCGGTGCTTTGACATTAAGATTCACACCAACTGAGCAGTTTAACTCAGACTATGACATTAAGATTTTAAGAAATAACTTCTCATCGGATCTTGCTGGAATTGGTACTGCAACTGTTGGATTTGTAAATCTAACTGGATCTAATGTATCTGTCGGAGTTGGCAGCACATCAACCATCATCAGCACTAATACTGGCACTTCTGAAGCATTCTTTATCAATGCTGAAGTAGAGAATTTAACAACAAATGAAATCAACTATGTTGAGTTGTTTGTTGACCATAATGGCACAGATACATTTGTTTCTGAGTATTACTTAGATAACAATACATCTGGTGAAGCTTCAACTAGATTCATTGGAACATTTACTTCAAATATAAATTCTGGAGTAATATCAATTAACTTTGAAAATACAGATTCCGATTCAGTATTTGTTCGCTCCAAGATTGTTGGATTTGGAACAACTGCTGCTGGTATTGGCACATACAGATTCCTGAGTAGTGGTCAACCAGAAGGAAGTGAGACAACCGTAAGACTTCATAGTGATTTTGTCAATGCTTCTGGAATCTCCACCATCTTTAGTGTCGCAAAGTCTGATGTTACTTCAATTAAGTCTCTTGTTAAAGTCGGATATGGAAACACTTCTGCGCTTCATCAAGTATTGATAGTTCATGATGACACTGATACTTATACACTACAATATCCATTCCTTTCTGTAGAGAATGAGATAGGAATTGGCACTTTTGGTTCTAAGTTTGATGGGTCAAACTTGGTATTAAACTTCCATCCTGATGCAGGCATCACTGATGTTATATCCATTCAAGCATTCAGTGAATTCATCCAGACGGATAGTGATTTAGATAATACTCCATTAGATCTTACTTATGGTAGTGTTAGAGAATCTCTTATTGTCTCTGGTTATGATTCAATCAATGGAAATCGTGTCAATAAGACTGAATTTACTCTTAAGCACAATAGAGTTCCAATCTTCCAGAAGACATTTAATCCTTCCGATACAAATGTTTTAAATCTTGGCACTGGCACATTTACAATAGAAGATCACTTCTTTAAGACTGGAGAAAAACTTACTTACAATCCAGCATCATCTTTTAGTGGAGTCACTGTAAATCCTATTGTCGATTCTGGCACTAGTGTTGGAATAGCAACTACTGTATTTGCCATCAGACTTAATTCTACTCAGTTTAGATTAGCAACTAGTGAGGCAAATGCTAATGCTGGCACCGCTATTACCTTTAGCTCTGCTGGTAATGGAAATGCTCACACTCTTGAAATGTTTAAAAAGATGGAGAAGAGCATCATTTCAATCAATGGTGTTGTCCAAAGTCCAATTGCATATTCATTGATAACAGAAACTCTACAAAATAATGGAGGATCTATTGGTGTTTCAACAAACTATATGGCACTGTCTGGTATTTCTTCCATCTTACCAGGAGATGTTCTTAAGATTGAAGATGAATATATCAAGGTTGCTGCTGTTGGTATAGGAACTACAAATAGTGGACCTATTACAGGCATTGGCACATTTAATCTTGTTAAGGGTATTAGGGGATTTGTTGGCACATCAGCTTCAACACATAGTGATGGATTAAATGCAGATGTTTATATTGGATCATTCAATATTGTTGGAAGCAACATTCACTTTACAGAGCCTCCAAGAGGTAATAGTGGTGAAAACTTAGATTCCAGTAACCTTCCATATCCTAAGGCATCATTCGGCGGAAGAGTTTATCTAAGAAATGATTATACAACAAATAAGATTTATGATAATATTTCCAAAAACTTTACTGGTGTTGGTGCAACTTACAGGATGAGTATTGGTGGAGCAAACACGACTGGTATTCAAACTGGAAGTGGTGTTTTGTTTATTAATGATATCTTCCAAACTCCATCAACATCTAATAATCTTGGCAATAACTATAGTTTTAGTGAGAGTGTTGGTATAACCAGTGTTATATTTACTGGAATAACAGACGGTGGTGGTTTAGTGATATCAGATTATGATGTCAATGCTAATCAACTTCCTAGAGGTGGTATTATTGTTTCTCTTGGATCAACATCTGGTCTTGGTTTCGCTCCTCTTGTCGGAGCATCAGTCACCGCTGTTGTTGGCGCTGGTGGATCTATCGTATCTGTTGGTCTCGGCACTACCGATATTGTTGGTTCTGGATATAACGGAATCGTTTCTATTGGTATTAGCGTATTTGAGTCTGGACATGTTGGTAGTGCAGCTTCGATTACCGCTACAGTAGGTGCCGGTGGAACATTAGCATTTACTGTTGGGTCTGGAGGCACTGGATACACCAATCCACAAATACATGTCTCCGAGCCATCGTATGAAAACTTAGAGGTAATTGGCGTATCAAGACTTGGTATTGGTGCTACCACCGATACTGGCACTGGTTTACTTCTTTCTCTTCAAGTTGGAGCAGCATCGACAAATGTAGGTATTGGATCTACATTATTTGAAGTCACCTCATTCAAAGTAACAAGACCTGGATATGGATTTAGAAAGGGTGATGTATTCAAACCTGTTGGTCTGGTTACAGATAGAAATCTTGCCTCACCTCATAATGACTTTGAGTTAACGGTATTAGATACCTTTACTGATTCATTCTCATCATGGCAGTTTGGAGAATTGGACTTTATTGATTCTATTGCCGACCTTCAAAATGGTACAAGAACTAGATTCCCACTTTACTACAATAATGAGTTAATAAGTTTTGAGATTGACCCCAATAATTCTGAATCTTCTGAAATTGATATTAACTCCATTCTCCTTATATTCGTCAATGGTGTGATACAAGAACCAGGTGTTCACTATAGATTTGAGGGTGGCACCTCGTTTATATTCAGTGAGGCACCAGATCCATCTGATAATATTTCAATCTTCTTCTATAGAGGCACTAGAGGCACTGATAGCTTCTCCGTTGATGTCATTGAAACTCTGAAAGTTGGTGATATTGTTGAGGTTGGCAAAAATAACGCTATCCCATCAACACTTTCTCAAAATGCAAGAACCATCTATAACATTGAGGCATCTGATAAGATTGAAACAGACATGTATAATGGAGTTGGAATTGATGAAACAAACTTCAAGCCACTGAGTTGGACTAAGCAAAAGGTTGATTTGAATATCAGTGGAGAGCTGATTTATAAGTCAAGAGATTCTATTGAAGCTCAAGTATATCCAACAGCAAAAATTATCAGTGGTTTCTCAACCACAGATACTCAGATATTTGTTGATGATGCACAATTCTTCAACTATGAAGAAAATGAATCTGCAATTGTTATCACAAATGTTGATGGTTTAATCATTACTGGAAACGATCCAGTTGCTGCTGCTATTACTGCTGTAGTTTCTGCTGCCGGCACCATTAGTTCTCTGACTATTGGAAATGGTGGTTCTGGATATACTGGGGCATCAGTTTCATTGTCAATTGCAGCACCAAAATCACTTGGCGTTGGTATTGGCACAACAGCAACTGCAACTGCAACAATAACTTCTGGAAGCATCACCTCAGTATCAATTACGAATCCTGGTTTTGGATATACAACTTCTAATCCTCCTCAGGTACTTGCACCAACAAGTAATGTTTCCTATGAAAATATTTTAGATATTACAACAGTAAATGGTTTCTCCGGAATTGTAACTGGAATTACAACTACTTCTGGTATTGGCACAGATTTGGCAATTAAGTTCTTCTTGAGCGCTGATTCCTTCGTCGGTCTTGATACTGGTTATCCAATTCTCATTTCTGATACTCATGTTGGAAATGGTGTTACATCAATTGATAATAATGACACATTTACAATTGGTATCGGCACAACATATATTGATAACATCTATAAAATTCATGCATTAAATCTTCCATTAGGTGCTTCTGGAGCTATTGCTGATATTACTGTCAATGTTTTATCAACAACCAATGTTACTGGCATTTCTACATCTGGTGTAAATGTTGGAAGATTCTCTTGGGGAAGACTTTCTGGATTTACAAGAAGCACATCACCAATTTCTATAGGTGTAACTGGTCTTACGGTAGACTCTGGTTTATCAACATTCCCATCAATTCAAAGAAGGGGATATGGTTTAAGGAATAATGGAAGTTTGAGGAAGGACCTAGGATAGTTATAAATATAGAAAAAAGCTATTTACGATGGCGGCAATTGTAACAGATCAGTTTAGAATATTAAATGCGGCTAATTTTATAGATTCCGTTGCTAATACCTCTAACTCATATTATGTTTTTGTTGGACTAGCAAATCCAACTACTTCTGGATACGGTAGAAATACCAATTGGGATTCAAATACACCAAACCCTACTGATAATATCGACTACACCAACTTTGTAGGCGATGCAATGATGTTTGGTAAGAAGGTAACTTCAAATAATGCTAGGCGTGTTGTTAGAAGGGTTGATTGGGTTAGAGGCACGAAATATGATATGTATCGCCATGACTATAGTTTGACAAATTTATCTGCGGTGTCAAAAGCATCCAGACTATATGATTCAAACTATTATGTAATGAATAGTGAGTATAAAGTATATACTTGTTTGGATAATGGTTCTTCAGGAATCAATACAACTGGTAATGCATCTGTAGATGAACCAACATTTACAGATTTGGAACCATCGGTTGCAGGAAGTAGTGGTGATGGATATACTTGGAAGTATCTCTTTACAGTAACGCCAAGCGATATTATTAAGTTTGATTCTACAGAATACATCGCTCTTCCAAGTGATTGGCAAACTTCAACAAACTCACAAATATCTGCAGTTAGAGGTAATGCCAATTCTGATGTAAATGAGAATCAGATAAAGAAAGTATACATTGAAGCACAAGGTGCTGGTTATTCACAAGGATCTCATGAGGTAAACATTCTTGGTGATGGTAGTGGCGCTAAAGTTGTTGTAGAGGTTAATAGCTCTGGACAAATAACAAATGCGGTTGTTTCTTCTGGTGGAAAAGGATATACTTACGGTATTGTTGATTTGGGGTCGATTAATACCAACTCAAGCACAAAAGCAGAGTTAATCGTTATTATTCCCCCATCAAAGGGACATGGATATGATATTTACAAAGAACTTGGTGCAGACAAGGTTTTGGTCTATGCAAGATTTGATGATTCAACAAGAGACTTCCCAGTAGATACAAGTTTTGCCCAGATTGGAATTGTTAAGAACCCAACTTCTTTTGGTTCTACTACAATATATGATGAAAATGAGTTTTCCTCTCTTGGTGCCATTAAGTTTTCATCTGTAACTGGGACAGTTACTATTGGTGAAAGAATTAGTCAAACTATTTCTGGAGAGACTGCTAAAGCAAAAGGTTTCGTTTCATCATATGATACGGAGACGAAAGTTCTTAAGTATTTCCAAGACAGGACTTTATTCTTAAATCAGACTAATTTTGATACTGTAGATTATGTTGGCGTATCAACTTTATCAAAGGTTTTAGACTTTGCCTCATCTGCAAATGCTGTGACGGGCACTGGAGGTTTCTCTGGTTCCATTGATACTACTTTTTCAGGAATAAGCACTAATCCAACAGGAACAAAACTTATTTCTCTTGGATCACAGTTTACAAATGGAATTGCTTCACCTGAGATAAATAAAGGGTCAGGAGATATCATTTATCTCGATAACCGTCCTTTGATATCAAGAAATTCTAGACAAAAAGAAGACGTTAAAATTATCCTGGAATTTTAAAAAATGCCACAGAAAACGAATCTCAATATAAATCCATACTATGATGATTTTGATAGGGAGAATAATTTTTATCGGGTTTTATTTAAACCAGGATTTCCTATCCAAGCTAGAGAGTTAACAACTCTCCAGTCGATACTGCAAGACCAAATAGAGTCTTTCGGTAGTCATATGTTTAAAGAGGGGTCAATGGTGATCCCTGGAAATGTTAACTATGACTCTGAATACTACTCAGTAAAAATAAATGAGGAGCACTTAGGAATCAGTGTTTCTGCATATGCATCTAGTATCGTAGGAAAGCGTCTTAGAGGAGAAACTTCTGGCATTGTTGCCGTAGTTGACAAATATTCTAACATTTCTGAGATTGATGGAATTAATGCTCCTACCCTATTTGTAAAATATTTAAGATCTGGAACAGATAACGAAGTTGAATATTTTACTGATGGAGAAGTACTTCTTACTGAAGAAGCATTTACATATGGAAATACCACTGTAAGTGAAGGTGAAAGTGTAGCTACTCTGGTATCACAAAATGCTTGTGCTAGAGGATCTTCAGTTTCAATAGGAGATGGCGTCTATTTTATTAGAGGCACCTTTGTCAATGTATCTCAAGATAAAATAATTCTCGATGCATATAGTGGCACGCCATCTTATAGAGTTGGTCTTACAATACTTGAAGAGTTAGTAAGTGCTAAAGATGACTCTTCATTATATGATAATGCAAGAGGTTTTTCCAATTATGCAGCACCTGGCGCTGACAGACTGAAAATATCTGCTACATTATCTAAGAAAAGTCTAAATGACTATACAGATAAAACCTTTGTTGAATTAATTAGAATTGATGATGGTGAAATTAAAAAGTTACAAGATAAATCATCATACAACTTAATTAGAGATTACTTTGCCAAGAGAACTTACGAAGAATCTGGAGACTATTCTGTAGGTAAGTTTGATGTAGAAGTCAAAGAATCTCTAAATGATGGAATATCAAATGAAGGCGTTTTCAATGAAGGTCAAATTACCGACCAAGGAAATACTCCTTCAGAAGATCTTGTATCTGTAAAGATATCTCCTGGCAAGGCATATGTCAGAGGATATGATATTGAAACAATTAGCACCACTGTTATTGATGTAGAAAAACCAAGAGATACACAAACAGTAGAAAACTCTTTAGTTCCTTTTGAGTTTGGCACTCTTATTAAAGTCAATAATGTATTTGGCACACCTAAGATTACAACGACTACAGAAACTGTAGATCTTTATAATCAAAGAAAGTCTTCAAATACTGCTGGAACTGGCACTCTTGTTGGAAAGGCAAGATTATATTCACTCAGTTTATCTGATGCACCATATAGTGGAGCAACAACTGAATGGGACTTGTATTTGTTTGATGTGCAAACTTATACATCACTCACATTAAATCAGGCGTTGACATCAGGACAAGCACCTGTAGGTTCGTATATTAAAGGTGTAAGTAGTGGTGCATCTGGATTTACCATTGATAATGGCACAACTATTACATTAAGACAAACTTCAGGTACTTTTATTGACGGTGAGCAACTTTTAATTAATGGTACAACAGAAATATCCAGATCTGTAAAGAGCACAACAGTTTATGGTATTGAAGATGTAAAATCTGTATATCAAGATACTAGCTCTTATGTTGGATATTCTGTTGACTTTGTTGCTGATACTGTCCTGCAAAAGACTAACTTAAAAGGATTTGGAGTTGCAGATGCAGTTACAGTCACAACTGGTGGTAGTGTAACTTCTCCAGGAAAATCATTCTCTGGAGTTAAGATTGGTACAATTTTAAGATATCAAATTGCTGGTCTTAGCACAGAAACATATAATAGAGTTTCTGCTGTAGCATCTGATGGATCATCAATGACTGTTGCAGCAGTTACATCAGTAACTGGAGTTTGTAACGGTGCATTACCTGCATCCAATACTACTGCGGCATTTTCCATTGGTGTTCCATATGCTAAAAATAAAGGAGGTCTTTATTCTAAGATTTCTTCTGATAATGTAGCATCTGTAGATCTTGCAGATTCAAACTTAGTCTTAACAAGTCAAGTTACTGGGGAAACAACGGATGGAAGTGGAACACTTGTAATTCCAATTTCTTCAGTAGGCATTACAAGTGCTTTATTTGATAGTTTTGATACAGAAAAGTATTCTGTAATCTATAGTGATGGATCTATAGAAAACCTTTCTTCAGATCAATTTACTCTTAACAGTGGAGGCACTCAGATTACTCTGACTGGTCTTACAGCATCTCAGAGTAATGTTGTAGTCAATACTACAGTTAAGAAGATTGGAATTAAGAGTAAGAATAAAGAGTTTAATAGAAGCAGCAAAGTAACTATTTCAAATACTTCTTCTGGAGTATCTACAAGCACCTCTGGTTTAACTACTAGTTATTATTATGGAACTAGAGTCGAAGATAAGGAAATCTCACTGAATGTGCCTGATGTTGTCAATGTAGTTGCCATTTATGAGTCTTTAAATTCATCATCTCCATCTCTGGATTCTCTTGAGTTTCCAAGTGGTTTGAATTTAGATACTAACTCTATTCTTGGAGAAAAGATAAAAGGTAAAACCAGTGGCGCTATCGCACAAATTGTTACTAGGTCTTCTGCAACAGTAGTTGAGTTTGTATATTTAAATTCCAAGACCTTCAGTGTTGGTGAATTAGTTGATTTTGAAGAGTCTGATATCACTTCTATTATTCAGACTATTACATTAGGAAACTACCAAAATATTACTAACAAATATACCTTAGATAAAGGTCATAGAGAGGACTACTTAGATTACTCAAGAATTGTAAGAAAGAACGATGGATATATTCCATCACACAAACTTTTAGTAATCTTTAATTACTATACTATTCCAGCAAGTGATAGTGGAGATGTATTTACTGCAAATTCTTATGCAGATGAAAGATTTACCACAGATGTTCCTATTTTACCAAGTGGTATAAGAGCATCTGATACTCTGGACTTTAGACCAAGAGTTTCTACATTTACTTCCACATCAGCATCCCCATTTGATTATGGTAGCAGAAGTTTCACCACAACTGTTGTAGCTCCATCTGAGAGTTCTTTGATTGGATATGATTTCTATCTGCCAAGAATTGATAAAGTTGTCTTAGATAAGTTAGGTAACTTTAGTGTTATTAAGGGCGTTTCTTCCCTCAATCCAAAGCCACCTACAAATGTTGAGGAGGCAATGGATATCGCAACTATCGAATATCCAGCATATCTCTATAATACTGACGATGTAAAGATAAGCATCGTTGATAATAGAAGATATACAATGAGAGATATTGGTAAGATTGATGATAGAGTCTCTACACTTGAAACTTTAACTTCACTATCACTTCTCGAACTTGATACTAAAACTTTCCAAGTTAGAGATGCTGATGGTTTTGATAGATTCAAGTCTGGATTCTTTGTCGATGACTTTAGAGATGTTTCAAGACTTGATAGAGAATTGAGCAAGGTAGATGTTGATAGTGCAAATGAAGAGTTAATTACTCCTATTGACTTCTATTCATTCAAACCAGAAATATCTCTCAATCCAAGTATTAATGTAGAGACTGCTGATTTTTCATCAAATCTTGCACTTTTAGATCCAAATGTCCAAAAGACAGGAGACTTAATTACCCTTAAGTATTCTGAAAAGGGATGGATTGAGCAACCTCTGGCATCTAGAGTTGAGAATGTCAATCCATTTAATATGATTGAATATAATGGAATTGTAGAAATCTCACCAACATCCGATAGTTGGGTAAGAAACATCTATGTTGATGGTGGAGAAAGGTCAATCACTGGAGACTTTGATGGATCTTATATTGAAACTATTAAAGTCTCTAGTGTGGCAGATGAGTATATTCGCTCTAGAAATATAGCATTCTCTGGAAATGGTCTAAAACCAGTCACCAGATTCTACCCATTCTTCGATAGCACCAGTGGAATTGACATTATTCCAAAACTTATTGAAATAGAAATGTCATCAGGTGCATTTGAAGTTGGTGAGACTGTACATGGATTTATTGGAGGAAATAGAGTCTTCTCCGCAAGAGCAATTCAACCAAATCATAAATCAGGACCTTTTAACAGTCCAACAACTACCTATACCGTAAGTCCATATAATACAAGTTTAACTCTGCCAACTTCATATTCACAATCATCCACAATTTTAAACTACGATATTCAGTCTCTGGCTGATGAAGTTGTAGGTAGATATAGTGGATATATTACAGTTGGTATGACTATTCTTGGTGTTACCAGTGGGGCACAAGCAACAGTATCAAATATTAGAGTTGTTACTGATGTATTTGGTGATGTTGCTGGCACATTCTTCTTCAGAGATCCATTAGCATCTCCACCACCTCCACTGAGGTTTAGAAACGGCACAAAGACATTTAGACTTACATCAAGTTCTACAAATACAGAACCACTTCCTGGTAGTCTCCTAATCAGTAGAGGTCAGACTACATATGAAACAAATGGCATTGTAGATACTTATAGACAGACTAGAGTAACTGTAAGAAGACCACCACCACCGCCACCACCACCACGCCCAGTCGTACAGGAAAGACCTAGACCACCTAGAGATCCTCTTGCACAGACATTTACTGTCGATGAAACTGGAGCATTCTTAACATCTGTTGATATCTTCTTTGCTAATAAAGATGATAACCAAAAACTCACTGTTGAGTTAAGAACCGTTGAGTTAGGAACTCCAACAAATCAATTGGTCGATGATTTCGCAAGAATTACTCTTGACCCATCACAAATTTCTACATCCACTGATGCTACTGTAGCAACAAATGTAAAATTCCCTTCACCAGTTTATCTGCAACCTGGAGTTGAGTATGCTCTCGTCTTACTCTCACCATTCTCAGATAATTATGAAGTTTGGATTGGTAGAATGGGTGAGAAGACAGTTAACACAACTACTCTTCCAGATGCAGAAAGTGTTATTGTAACAAAGCAGTATCTTGGTGGAAGTCTCTTTAAGTCTCAAAATGGGACTATCTGGACTCCAAACCAATTTGAAGATATGAAGTTTAAGCTTTACAAAGCAAACTTCATTCAAAACACAGGTACAGCATATTTCTACAATCCAACTTTAGATACGGAAGATAATTCTTCAGACTTAATAAGTAATCCAGTAAGAACTTTACCAAGAAAGTTAAAGGTTGGCATCACAACCACAACGACTCTTGATAGCGTTTTAAGAGTAGGTAGAAAGGTAAGTGATACCACTTCTGCTACTGGTCCTTATGGTTATATTGAGCAAGTTGGCGGTAGAATCAGCACTCTGTCAAATAATTTGGTTGGTGCTGGATACAGCAACGGCACATTCACTGGAGTATCATTCTATTCCATAACTGGATCTGGCACCGGTGCAACTGGTATTGTAACATTCTCAAGTGGACAACTTACTGGCAATCCAACTATTACTAATGTTGGTAATGGATATGTTGTTGGTGATGTGCTCGGAATCACAACTTCTAATGTTGTTAAGGGTAAAGGAGCACAAATTACAGTAAGTGCTCTAAATGGTTTCGATACCCTGTATTTGACAAATGTCCAAGGTGAAGAATTAACTTCTGGTCAAGACCTGGTTGTTTACGATGGAGCAACTGCTGTTTCATACGCAAACACAGATATTCTTTCATCTAATTCTGTAAGCAGTCTCTATGATGGAAGAGTTCTTGAAGTTACTCAATACAACCATGGTATGCACGCCGACAATAATGTAGTTAAGTTGGCAAATCTGGAACCAAATACTATTCCAACAACTTTGGATGCAGCAGTTGGTATCACTAGCACTATTATTTCAGTTGCGAATACTTCAATCTTCGCTACTTTTGAAGGAATATCTACAAGTAGTGGATATCTGAAGATGAATGGTGAGATTATGTATTATAGTGGAATCACTGCTGGTAGTGGTGGTGCTGGAACAATTGGAATTTCCACTAGAGGAGTTGATGGTTCTCTGATTAGATCTCATGCTATTGGGGATAGAGTATATCCATATGAGTTAAATGGAATATCACTCACTAGAATTAATACAGACCACACTATGCCAACAGATGCAACTCTGAAGGCTGCTAAGGATACTGACAAGTATTACTTGCAAATTGGTAGAGGGTCTAGAACTTCTGGAGACACCCAGTTAAGTTTTACTGATGAGAATTCTGTTGGTGGCAATAATGCTTCTGGCACAAGAAACATTCAATTCAACAAGATTATTCCTCAATTTAATGTAATTACTCCTGGTCAAAATACTACAATATCTGCTCAGATCAGAACAGTTTCTTCCACAAGTTCTAGTGGTTCTGAAGTATCTTTCATCGATCAAGGATTTGAGTCTGTAGAAATCAATCAAGATAATGACTTAGAAACCACAAGAATGGTTGCTTCTGAAGAAAATGAGACTGAAAGACTGACAAGTCTTCCTAACAACAAATCCTTCACTATTGGTTTGACTTTAAATTCTACAGATCCTAATCTTTCTCCTGTAATTGATACTCAAAATGCTGCTATCATTTGCGGAAGAAATAGATTGAATTCTCCTGTTTCCGATTATGTAAATGATGGCAATGTAAATCTTGTTGAAGGTGATCCACACAATTCAATCTATGTCAGTAGACAAGTATCCCTGGAGCAACCAGCAACCTCCCTCAAGGTTATATTAGGTGCTTACAGACATTCATCTGCAGACTTTAGAGTACTCTATCAGTTATTCAGAGCTGATTCTACAGATGTTGAGCAAACATTTGAATTATTCCCTGGTTATGATAATCTTAAGGATACTGATAGTGATGGTTATGGTGATACTGTTATCGATGTTAATCTGAATAGTGGAAGAGCCGATTCATTTATTCCATCTAGCAAAGATGATGAATACTTTGAATATCAGTTTAGTGCTGACCAACTTGAGCAGTTTGTTGGGTTTAGAATCAAAGTTGTTATGAGTGGAACTAATGAGGCAAAGGCACCTAGATTTAGAGATTTGAGGGTTATTGCACTTGCCTGATATGAAGAGAGTTGAAGGACATAAGCACCTGTTTCGTGAGGATTCAGGTGCTATTGTCAATACTGATACCAATGGTTATAATCAGTATGTTAGACTAAGGACTGAAAGAAAAAAGCAAAGAGAAGAAATAGATGGGTTAAAACAAGATATTAGTGAAATTAAATCCCTACTTATGGAGATCATCAATGGACCCAGACAAAATCAAATTAGAGTCGATAAACAAGATGTTTGAGTATGAAAAATACTCAAGACTTATAGATGACTTGGATTTTGAAGAATTAAGAAACTTTGCAAAATCATATTTTAAACTTTACCTTAAACAGCAAGAAGTTATAACTGCATTTGCTTTAGGCGAGTCTCCTTTAGCATAAATACTTTTAAACACTCTTGAGAAATGGCAGTTTACGTTAGTAATATTGTTATTAATACTGGAACTACTTTTGCACAGTCATTTACATTGGAAGATGTAAATACGAATTCTGTTTTGAATTTGACTGATTATACAATTAAGTCTGAGATGAGAAAACATCCTGGAAGTACAACAGGTGTAACAACCTTTACTAGCACAGTTGCTAGTGCTTCTGGAGGAAGAATACAGATTGGTTTAACTACAACACAAACTGCAGCACTTAAACCTGGACGCTATGTGTATGATGTCCTTTTAACTGATGCTTCAGGTATTAGGGATAGAGTTGTAGAAGGGATGGCATTAGTAACTCAAGGAGCGACCCGCTAATGGCAAACATCAGAGTTAGAGTAGGTCAAAGAAACGCTGTTAAAGTAATATCATCAAATAAAGCAGCATCATTTACTATTGGATCTGCATCTGATGTTGATACTAATGCCAGAGCAAATAGGACTCTGTTGATGTGGGATTCTGTCAACTCAGAATATATTCATGTTTTACCAGAAGATGTAGTGGACCTTGCAGATGGCGTTGATGATGATGCCTTTGATGGTGGAACATTTTAATTATTGATGATATTTAATTATACTAAATAAGTATAAAAGGAAAAGTAGTTAGAAATGGCGACTCCTGTATTACAGTTTAAAAGAGGTGCCTTTAATAATCTGCCAGCGTTGAAAGCAGGTGAGCCTGGTTTTAC
>Ga0129333_10002211_pt1 | contig 18017 bp, 12 predicted proteins | sample CPB6_08_DNA_FD_94474 | JGI IMG/M metagenome (GOLD analysis project Ga0129333, IMG submission 94474) | Freshwater to marine salinity gradient microbial communities from Chesapeake Bay, USA - CPBay_Sum_0.6_0.8_DNA | ecosystem: Environmental > Aquatic > Marine > Coastal | place: USA: Chesapeake...
GATCTTTGTTAATCTTTGAAGAGTTGTTACCATGTTATGCAGCCAACATTTTAAACCATGAGATATTTTTGTTACTGGACAATCCCCAAATAATTTATTACAAACTTTTATAAAAATGTTACCATAAATGCAGCCAAACTTTTTAAATCTTGTAATATTTATCGTTACCATACTATCACAAATACTATATTTCAAACTTTTGTATAATTGTTACCATAAATGCAGCCAAATGTTTTTTAATATTATATTTTTCATATCATATTAAAAATTTTTTAAAATAAACTTATTTTGAATATTTGTTACCATAATATGCAGTCATTTTTTTTGCTACATGTTTTTTCTTATAATATATATATCAGAAATCATTTAATTATTTTTTTTATTTTTTCTTACCAATTATGCAGCCATTTATTTGTTGACTATTTGTATTAAATAAAAAATATTCTATCATTGTTTGTTAAAATATTGTTAGCATAGTATGCAGTCATGGTCTCGCTTCGCTCGACAGCAGGCCGCTGCGCGGCCGCACGGGCCTTCGGCCCGGCCCTTGTAACGAGGTTCTTGTCTCTTGGCTTTTTGCTGAATGGATAAAAATTGGTGAAAAATTTTCGATTTTTTAAAAAAATCGTTGCCCCTCTAAAAAAACTAACGCCTGCAAACGCCTGCAAACGCCTGCAAACGCCTTTTTGTATTTTTCATTCTCTTTTAGTTGTAACTGCATAATTACAGTGGTTGTTTCCTCTACATGTAAAAAAATACAAAAAAAGGCGCCAAGGCGCCAACTTTTGACCTTTTTTGCCAATTTTTCAAGAAAAAAACAAAAAAAATAAATAATTATTTTATTTATTTTTTTTTTAAAAAAGTGAAAAGTAGCAGAATACTATAAAACAAGCGCCTTAGACGCCTTAACGCCTAAAATTAAACATAATCACATTTTTGTAATCATTATTTGTTGAAAATATTGTTAGCATAATATGCTGTCATGGTCTCGCTTCGCTCGACAGCAGGCCGCTGCGCGGCCGCACGGGCCTTCGGCCCGGCCCTTGTCTCGAGGTTCTTCTCTCGTGGCTTCTGCATCCTTAATTATAAAATTTCGATTTTTAAAAAAAACGTGGCCCCTCTAAAAAACTACTATTCCCTGGCGTCCGCAAACGCCCCGAAACGCCCGCAAACGCCCCGAAACGCCCCGCAAACGCCCCGATTCTTTTTTCATTGTTATAATTTATTAAGACCATTATAAGAGTGAAATCTTATAAAAACAAGTAAAAAAAGAGAGAACGGGGCGTCGGGGCGTCTACTTTCTACGTGTGAGCCAATTTTTCAAGAAAAAAACAAAAAAAATAAATAATTATTTTATTTATTTTTTTATAAAAAAAGTGAAAAGTAGCAGAATACTATAAAACAGGCGCCCCAGGCGCCCAAATGCCCCAACTTACAAATTTATTTTTGTATTTTCTATGAAATAAACACTATGAGACCTTAACAGTTCAAAACCCAGTTTACGTAACAGTTCCATAACCTTCTTATTAGATAGGAAACATGGTTCTTTAAGGGTCGCCAAATAAGCATAGTACCCCTCTATAAATGCCGCAACAGCAACTCGAGAGCCTTGACTTTTTTCAAGGTGCGCATGAACAAATGAAACAAAAGAATCAGAGTTGATTATTTTTTCTTTCCGACATTCTTTAATTTCCTCACTCATATTGTCAATTATAAACGACTTTTTTACTTGACCGACCTTGACAATGTAAGAGAAAATCGAATTGACGTTCTGTGAGAATAATATGCAGTCATGGTCTCGCTTCGCTCGACAGCAGCCGCTGCGCGGCCGCACGGGCCTTCGGCCCGGCCCTTGTAACGAGGTTCTTCCTTCAAATTTCTTTTTTAATGGGTTTTTATTTTTCCCCCTATTTTCAAAGGTCTACAAGTTTTTACCTCTCATGAGAGATACTTTTAAAAACCGAGGGAAAAGGGAAAAACCGACTTTTTTGTTTATCTTTGGATAATCCGTTTTTTCTACATTGTTGGTAGGAAGAAAAATAAAATAACCATACCTAGATTTTTAAACGGACACGCGGACACGCTGGACACGCTATTTTACAAAGTTCTCTTAAGAATCTCATATTTCTGTAGATAGTTTAAAAAATGCGTGGCCAGCGTGTCCGCGTGTCCAACACTGAGTTTTATACATTTATTATTTTTATTTTTTTTTATTTTATTAAAGTTTCTAAGTTTTCTACTTTTCTACCTTTTCTACCTTTTCTACCGTTTTTCAAAAGTATCTCTCGTGAAAGAGAAAATCATGTAGACCTTTGAAAAACGGTAGAAAAGGTAGAAAAGTAGAAAAAGTGAAAAAGGGAAATCGTAACCTTTTATTTTATTCGCTATTTTCATTTTCTCCAATAAAAGAACATCCACTTCGTGAAATGGAGACAAGTTTTTAAATATAAAATGCATATTTTCTCTACAAGTTATTTTTGTCCCGTTTGTCCCGTTTGTCCCGCGATTTTTAAAGTGTTCTTCAAAATGGGGTTTATGGGATATACTTTAAAAATCGCGGGACAAACGGGACAATGGGACAATTTATTTTATTGTAATTTTTTTTATTTTATTTATTTTTTCAACGTGTATGAAGACAAAAAGGTTTTAATTTTATAAAAGTATTGCCAGTTTTATTCATCATTTATTTCTTTTATAATTTGCAAAGAACAACCAGTGAATCCGCCTTTGTAATATTTTCCAAATTTGTCTTTTCCAATTCCTTTTAAATCTTTATTATAATGCAGCTCTAATCGATTCATTCCGTGTTTTACAACTTCTTTACTAAAACCAGACATTTCACATATTTGCTCTAATGCGATTTTTCCATTATTTATTTTCATGCAATTCTCGGCAAACCACATTCCGAACTCATCATTCTTTTCCTGAGCAACCTTGGCGTCCCCTATGAATTTTTCAGGAATTTGAATATTTCCATTATATTTTTGTGCATACTCGATTATAAGTCCAAACACTTCATCATAGTATTCATTTTTTATCTTATCTGCCAAGGTGGGATCAGCAATAAATTTTAATTGTCCAGGAATCGACTCTTTTAAATGTCCTGAACGGTCAAAATGCGACCCAAATGATATCTGTTTATAACGATTATACACCGCTGTTTGTTCAGCGTCAATTTTTATCATAAAATTAGATAAAACAAACATTTTGAAAAGTATGAAAATTTTCTCACTCGTTCCGAACAATACTTCGTTCTCAGTAGTTTTTCCATCAGCCAACTCTTTCATAAGTTCAGCGTTCATTTTTTTTGTTCGACTGAATTCATCAGTCCAAACCAAACGTTTTCCTTTTGTCATCGCAAGTTGTTTATGAACCTTTGTGTTTCCATCTTCTAATATTGTTCCTCTCGACTTGTAAACATAGTTTGGCATTAATGTCGTCAAAATATCAAAATAAAAGGTTTTGCCGTTATCGCCTTTTGAATTTTCAGTTCCATCAATCATAAAATACAATGATTTTTCCAAATGCGGCGTTCCCAAAAATGTAAAGCCTAATATTTGCAAAAAGTACTCAAGATGCTCATCGTTGTTGTTTAAAATTTGTTTCAAGCAACACTTTAAGAAACCTGTTTTTATCGGATTTGGAGGGTTGTAATCGTAAGGTATTGTCTCGGTTATGTAATCGTCCCACTGAATACCTTTTCTGAAAACTCCAGTTTTCAGGTCCATAACTCCGTTTTTAAAAGACATAAATCCAAAATTTTTGTCAAGTTTTTCATCGAAATGATTATCAACAAGGTGAGCTTGTAAATACTGTTTGCAAGTGCTTGTATATGATGATTGATTTATTTTCTCGTAAAATTTCAAGTACTCTTTTTGTATTGCTATAAGGCGGTCTTTCTCCAATCCTTCTGTTACCATTATTTTCTTTGAGTTTTTATTTTGCGAATAGTCGATGTATTTACGAATTTCTGAAACTATGTAATACGACGGCTCTTTTTTTTGACACCACAACTGTGTATCGTCATCCAAGACCCACCACTTTTCTTTACAAAGAATTAACTTTTTTCTCAAAGTGAGTGCGATTACTTGGCAACATTTATAAATATCAACCAAATTCTCGATCGAAATGAATAGTTGCTGGTTATACTTTGCAATTATTTCATGGTACATTTTTTCGTCAGATTTTTGACAATAATGGTAAAACGTGTTAATTGTAAAATCACCTTCTTTAAAAGAGTTCCAAACGGAGTCAAAACTTGTATTATCGAAGTTCGCTCCTTTTCTGTCTGACATTTTACGTGCCAAATCTTCATAATCTTCACTCTCTGAACGAAGAGCCCACAAAATATTTCTCCAGTGTTCGTAGCAACCTTTTGGACAAATATATTTATCGGAGATAATTTCACAAAGAGCTTTTATCTTTTCAAATTGATTGTCTATTTTGGGGGCTTCTTTTTTTAAAATTTGTTGTCTTTGTTTTGGATGTGGCTGTGGTACATCAAGTGTCACTTTGTATGTGCCTGATTTTAAATCATAGATTTGAAAACCAGTATTTTGAATCACAAAAGGGGCGAATGAACCAACCCCACAAAGAAGCTCTACTTCGTTTGTTCTTTCGTAGTTAAGAAACTGCATTCTCTTCGTTGACGGAACAAATCCATCATATACGCAGAATATATGCTTTCCATACGATTTTGTCATTGATGGAAACCAAGGGCTTACTCTTGCTATACAATCAAATTCGTCCTGATAGTCTTCGGTGTCAATATCAATTTGAAATATATTGGTTGTATCAATGCATAAATGTGTAAAAAGTTCGGGCTGCGTTTCAAACAAGTGTTGTCTTGCTTTCAGAAGATTTTTATCAGAAAAGTCGTGCAAATTTGGTTTTGCATAGTTGTAGAGACGGTGCTCAATTTTATTTAATTTTTTTTCCATACCACTAATAGTAACATTAATGGGAAACCAGTCGATATTCCATTTTTCGCAAAATTCGGGTGTAGGTAGTGATTCCTCGGACATCAAATTTTTATTATATATATTTTATAAACATAATAAAATTATGAAATTTTGTACGACTAAAAATTATTAACTTATTCCCTAAATATTCTGTAAAGCATCGTTCTTTTTATTAAACCAGTATCTGTTACTGTTTTCATAGTCGCTTTCGTTTCAAATGAATACCCCTGTCGTTTCATTATGCCTCTCACTATATTAAGATAGTCGCGTTTGACAACATCTTTTAATACTGGTTTGAAAGACGACAGTGTACCTACTGCAAAACACTTTTGTATTTCGTCTTTCATTGCTAAAATTGCAGCTTGTTTTTCAGGATCGTTCTCAATATCGTATAAATAAAACTCAGTCCCAACTATTTCAATAAGTTTTTTACATATTTCTTCTCGTTCTTGTTGATATTTATCTGAAAGGCTTTTGCGTCCCATTATTATATATTATATAAAATAAACCTTTAATTTCGAAAAAAACATATTTCTTTTTTTATGATTAAATACACAATTAATAGACTTTAATAAAAAACAATTTAAACCTCCTTCAGCAAATATGCAGTCATGGTCTCGCGCCGCTTTCGCTTACCGCTCGACAGCAGGCCGCGCAGCGGCCGCACGGGCCCCCGAAGGGTGGCCCGGCCCTTGTAACGACGTTCTTCTGGACGGGAGGTCCGGCACTTTCTCTCGCTGTTTTTTAGTCAGAAAACTATAAGTATAAGACTTATATAATGAAAAAAACTAAACGAGTATTAAAAAAAAATAGGTCAAAAACTCAAAAATATTACACGGGTGGAGTTATTGTAGGAGGAGGACACAAACAAATGAGACCGTTTAAAATAATTCCTGATCCAGATTATAAACATTTACAAGTACCACCCGAATTTGAGGTTGATCTTGAAAGTGATGACATAGAGATTCGCGAAGGCAAAACTGCTGCCGAATATCAAGAAGATTTTAAACGAATTAATCCCGAAGCTTATGCGAAATTTATGCAGAAATTAGATTTTATTGCGGAAAAACAGAAAAGCGATCCAGATTACTTTAAAAAGTTAATCGCTGCACAGTTTAATAATTTGATTATAGAGAAATAGTCTCGCGTCGCTTCGCTTCATGTCGCTTCACTTCATGTCGCTTCACTTCATGTCGCTTCACTTCATGTCGCTTCACTTACCGCTCGACAGCAGGCCACCTCATATTTTTTATTTTTCACCAGAGCTATATATAATGGATTTATTTGTAAAAGAGTGGGCGGATATTCAAAATATTGTGGTAGATAAATCATTCCATAAATTTGCTTTGGATGAACTTGGTGCAAATGAACAAGATATATGTGAGTTATTAAATCCCGAATTATGTGAAAAAACAATGCACTGCATTCTTTATAAACCGGACAAATGTGTTAGTAAAAAAAGAACACATTCTATGCATACGCCAAGTGTAATACTAAAATCTAAATCGGGAAATCCGTTTTATGTTTTGGACAGCATGTATTTAAGCAAAGTTCAGCTAACAACTACACAAGTTGATATGTATTATTGTATGGTTCGGTCTCTTCAAACGAAAACAATATATATATTATTTTCTTCTGGAATTGTTTTGACCAGAAATGATTTATATAATAATGTAGAACTCAATAATAGTTTATCTCTACTTATGGCCAAAATATCGGGAGCATTCCAAAAAAATAAAGATGAAAAAATTGTTTTTGGAGGTCATTCAATGGGGTGTGTACTGGCCCTCTATACTGGATTATTAATCCGTGAAAAACCGGTATTTGCAAACTGTTATATTGTTGGAACTGCGGGTGCAAAATGGATTTTACCAGATACCCAGATAGATAAACAAAATATAAAAATATTTATAAGTGGAGAACTGCGACATTCAAAAAATGGAGATACTATGTTATTAGATTGTTTTATAAATGAAGGAGACAAAGATTTGGTTGCATATAAACCACTAGTAGTTCTCTATTATGATACTATAGACAGGTCTGCTGTCTCGATTGAATTTGAAAAAATTCAGTGTTTAATTACTTATCCAGAAAAATCGTCGTCTCAATGTAAAAAATTTCACATGTGGTCTTATTACCAGGAGCTAATTTCACGAATATATAAAGACATTTATATAAAAAAAACACCTATTCCACATAAAACTTTACATACAAAAACTCAATATAAGAAAATAAGAAGTTTTCGCAGTTTTACGCGTTCCAATAAAAATAGTTTTATATAAAACATTGAAGATTTCATAACTTGTGAAAAACGGGGGAAATTGGTCCCGATCTCGCTTCGCTTACCTCTCGACACGGCCACATCCTTCGGGTGGCCGCAAGGGCGCCCTCCGGGCGCCCCCCTTCTCAGCGGTTCTTCTCTCGAATCTATTTTGTCGTTTACTTCAAATGTGCAAAATGTGTAAACACATAAAGACATTTCTTCTCTTTGTATATACAACTATTAAATGCAAATAAATAATTCTGACCACCAACTGGTTATAAAAAATGAAAGAATTTGGTCTTTTTATAACTCACATACCGCCATCGACATTGAAACCGCAAACCTTCTCCTCATAGATTTCTTTGAAACCATTTTCAATAAGGTCACGACAAATGAAACCAATATTAATTCACAAATCTTACGATTCATGCAAGAACACAGCTCCGAAATGTCTTCGATTAAAAATTCTTTGGCCTCTATACAAGATCACATGAATACAAATATTTTGGATGTTTCAACAAAACTAATTCAACTTAAAAAAGAATACTTGGACGATGTCGCACTTATTATTAATAACAATGTTTTGCAGACCAACGACAAAATTACTTCTATTATGGACAAAAATGCTGACCTTATTTTTTCAAAAACCTCGATGCTCTTCAACGATTGTATTCCCAAAAATAATGAGAAATTAAACCAAGATATACAAACAAATTTGAAAACTTTGTATGACAACCTCGCTCAAGAAACACAAAAACTTGCCAAAACAACTTCCAGTGAGAACTCTTTCGCTGAATTTATTTCGACTTTCGAGGCCAAGTACGCGTCCACTATCCAAACTATACAACAACCTTTGTATGCTTGCTTGACATCCAGCGAAGGTCGCATTTCAAACAATCTTGAACAAATTAAAGAAACTTTCGCCGCCTCTATACAACCTCAAACCAAAATATTCGATGACCTCGGTGACTTTTTGTCCAAGTATAATGTATCTTCAAATAAAGGAAAATACGGTGAACAAAACTTACACGCGATTCTGAATTCATTGTATCAATCCGCCGATATTAAAAACACCACTGGACAAAAAAGCTCCGGCGACTTCATCATGAAACGCCTCGACCGGCCTACGATTCTGTTTGAAAACAAAGACTATAAATACAACATCGATAAAGATGAGATTTCCAAATTTATTCACGATGTTGTAAACCAAAACACGCACGGTATTTTCTTATCACAATATTCGGGTATTGCGTTCAAAGATAACTATCAAATCGATATTAATAAGGGCAATGTTCTTGTATATGTTCAGTATTGTGAATACTCTCCCGACAAAATCAAAATTGCTGTTGACATCATCGACAGTCTTGCTCCCAAAGTGGCGGAACTAAATGCCGAATGCAACGACAATACAATCTCTTCGGAAACGCTCGATGATATAAATCAAGAATACCAGTCATTTATCGCTCAGAAAGAGGCATTGATGGGAACCTTGAAAGATTTCACCAAAAAACTGACCACGCAAATCGACGATATTAAACTGCCGACATTGGATAAATATTTGGCTCCAAAGTATGCTTTCGTAAAGTCGACAACATACTCGTGCGACATTTGCAATAATTTCACAACTTCGGGTAAACAAAAGTTGACCGCTCATAAACGGGGTTGTAAAAAAAGACACTCCGATACAATTGATATCGATACTTCTTCGTAATTTTTTTATATTTTTAATTAAATCTTTTTTTAAAAATATACGCAAGCATATTATGCAGTAGTGGTCTCGCTTATCGCTCGACAGCAGGCCACCCGAAGGGTGGCCGCACGGACCTTCGGCCCTTTTTCAGCGGTTCTTGTATCATGGCACTTTTGCTGTGAAGTTTAATTATCTCTTTATTTTCTATAAATGCAGGCGCTAACAACAGTTTTTTCAAATTTGTCGCCAAGTGGTCCACAAAGCATGCCTAATCTAGATTTCAACACTTATATAAAAGAATGGCTGGATTTAGAAAACATTATGCTTTGGGAATACGATAAGCCCGTCTTGGAAGGCGCAATGCGCGACAAAAATGGTAATATCGTCGGCATCATTGGAGATGAATGTTTTCAGACAACTGGATTCGACAAAGATGCGTGTGAACAAAAAATTACAGACAATGGGGAAAAATGCAAGGTATACAAATCGTCATCTGGCTCTCGTATTTGCACAGAAGATCAACATTTGAAATACACGTATGTGTCAAATAATCCCAGTAACCCGAACACATTTAAGTCTCTATCCAAACAAAAATATACAATTATTCAATCGAGTAAAATAACCGACAATGCTGCATTTAATACAGCTAACCAAGTTGGTGTAGAGCTGTTTTTTAAAATTTTCAAGTCAGAATCAACAAACAATATTTATCTGTTGTTTTCATCCGGCGTTGTGTTTGATGTTAGCACTTTATCTGATAAGTTTACACCAATTATTGCGGAAATTTTGTCATACCATGATTACGACAAATTAGTTATCGGTGGTCATTCAATGGGATGTATGATTGCGCTACATTTCGCAAATGCTATTTATAGGAACCCAGATAATAGACAGTTTTTCGTTGATAAATGTGTAGTGCTTGGGTCCGGACCTTACAAAGGATATCATTACGATGATCCTTTACCAAACACGAAAATTTTCGTTTCGACTTTTATTAAACAGCGAGAACAACATGCTTTCTTAAATGTTGATGCTTATTTTGTCAGACCGTCCGGAGATTCTAGTAAACACTACAATCCAGTAATATTCATAAATACAGATGTTAATGACCTTCGTTTTGTTGAGGATGTGGACAAAATGGACGCAAGTTTGGATAGTACTCTACATATGTTTCAATATTATTTAGGTTTTTTTAAAAAAATGCTTCAAGAAAATACGGATTTTAATAAAATTGCAGGTTCTAAAGAAATGACAGATGCGGTGATAAATAAATTGCCACAAAATGTATACAAAATTCCAGAAGTTTTTGATTCTGCACCATTTGTTCCACCGAAACAAAATCCTTTCATGTCGAACCAGTTACTGCGACAACTTCAACAACGGAAAGTTGCCTCTGCACTTGGAGGAAAACCGGTCGCGACAAAACGAAAGAGAAAACGTGGTCGCAAATCTTTGCGCCGAACGAGAAACAATTTTGGAAAATAAAGGCTTTGAAAATCCGACCCTCTTCTTTCAAAAATTAAAAATAGTAATATGTTAATAAAACGATTATCTTTCGAGGAACAGGGGCGACACTATGGGTACCCGGCCTGTTGTATTCGCAATTTTTCAGATCCAATTAACCTCAAGTCTCGCCAAGAGAAATATTATTTTGTTTACGGGTTTTTACCTTGTGCAGAATGTTACGACAAATTAGAAAATGGGACTGATATAAATAATTTACTGAGAAAAAGAAAATGTATAGAACCAATAAGTTCAAATAAAGCTGGAAAACTTAATTACTCCGATCCTGTTTCTCAATTTCAAACCTTTTTGACTGAACTTGGAATGCTTATGAGAAAAACTTATAGGTTATCTCAATTGCCATATGATAATGTTAAAACATGGGAACAAATTCAATTTTTAATTAATCGGAAACGAATGCCGAGAAAAAAAGTTTGTGAAAATCGAGTTATGACATTCCATTATATTAAAAATATATCCAAAATGTTACTTACACCGAAATAATTTTAATTTTTTTAGAAATTTTTTTAAAAAATTAAATTTTACATGGCTCTGAAATCTTATTTTTTTGCCTATATAAATAGGCGTTTTCGTAACGCAGGCACGTAGTGCCTTTGGAAATGAGAAAAAGGTGTAAAAACCTGGATTAGCTCAGTTGGTAGAGCGTTTGACTGTAGACGTATAACATGTATCAAATTGTCAGTGGTTCGATTCCGCTATCCGGGAGCTCATTTTTTTATTGTCGTAGCTGTAAGGCAAGTGCACGCAGTCTTACACCTTTGCACTCCCTTCGGGTAAATGCCGACTGGAGGTCGGCATCTTTGAATGTGCTTAGGTAACTGTCACTAAGCCCGCTTTGCGGGCGACCGTCGGCCACCGTAGGTGGCCTTTGCGACTGATAAAAATACTTTTATATCCGAGAAATTGCCGTTGGCAATTTCACTCCCTACGGGAATAATCAGCGTTTACCCGAAGGGAGTGCAAAGGTTTACACCTTCGGGCATTTTAAATGCCCGAACTGCAGTACCATTGTCACTTATAACTGCTACCCGAAGGGAGAAGTCGGCGTTTTAAATGTCCAAAGGTATAAAAAATATATTATTATGTTATATGCCACCTCCTCCCGGGTTATCTCCTATAGACATGGATGCTTCATTTGAAGAACATGAAAAACCATTCGACGAAGTCATTGATACAATTGTATCATCTTGGGGTAATCAACAAGAAAAGAAACATTTATTTCGCACACAAATCACTCAAATGTATAATAATTTACTTGCATCGCGCGATACACACAAGTCTGAAAATTTTGGCGAGTTAATACAAACCCGCGTTCAGCGAACTGTTCTTTCCCCCTTCAACAGTAGCGACAATACTCCCGAGTTCTATACAATGAATGCTTATAAAAACGATGGTATTTTGTATAAATGTTATGATTTCTTCATGAAACCTGGAGCTTTTATTTTGTTTTTAAGTGAAGTTTTTATGCAAAAATATGCATTTGAAAATGTATCAAAAAGATGTGATGTTGTTATTCCTGTGATTTATGATTATTGGTTACAAACTATACATGGTGATACAAATTATGACTCCAAATTTATTATTAAAATGCAATACTTAACCGGGTTTCGCCCACTTTTAGACGTAAGTGTAACTAATTCTTGCGATTCAGTCGCCAAGCGAATCAACAATATTAATGCTTGTATGCAGCGTGTTTTGTTTTTTCACAATGACTACACTCTTGGAAATATTATGTTTAGTGACAAAGAAAACAAATTTGGTCTCATTGATTTTGCACTCTCTGCATTTGCGCCTTTAGATAGTTTCATTGGTGACGAAAACGATGAAAACGACAACAACAATTTCTATTGTGTCAATAAAAGTTTACGCCGCAGATCTGTTGGATTCGGCGGAAAGTCCAAAAATCGGTTGCGCAAAAGGAACACAAAGAAAAAGAGAAAGAAACGCCGACGCTAAATCAAAAATACATTCTTGCACCCTCTACCAAAACCACATATTTCCATTCGTTTTTGCGTCCATATGTCGCCTCGCATTTCGCCTTTATTTCCGCAACACGTGATAAACTTGCCGTGAAATATCGGGGCTTAAGTTCCGGATGATATACCATGTAACCTACCGGCGTTTTCAATGACTCCAAATGCATCACTAGTTCCGGTGCAGAATGATCATTGAATATTTGATTGAAACCGGTTGTCGACAGCGAAAACCAGGTTTTTATATTCTCTCCAATTATTTCTGCAACCTCTTCCGCCGTGTCCACTTGCCTATTTACATTTTCCTTTTTGCCCGTAAAATCTTTTCCTTCGACAAGGAACTTGCCATTTTCGAAGGTGATATAAAATTTGTATGTCGGACTGCACGCGATAAACATTTTTTTTGGTTTTTGCTTTTATTTTTGAACTAAAAATAATCTTTTACATTGCATTCGGGACACTGCGTGAACCTTTCGTTCACGTTTACAATCCGTCGATCATAATGCAGGCCATTTGTTGCCGACCATCCATACAAATTTGCATAATGTAAAGCTCTTTTTGTATCTTCTTTACATTGTACTAAAAAATACTTGTAGGCATCGCCGCCATCCAAGTTTGCGTCGCAGTGCTTACACACGGAATCAGTCCTTTGTAACATTTCTTCGTTGTTTTTTGATGCTCCGGTTTCGCTTTCTTGAACCGCCCCGTTTCTTTTCAAAAAGATTTCCAAACACCGTTTCGTCTTCCTTTAAATCAAATCCTGGGAAATCTTCGCGCACTATTTTAACCACTTGTTCTTTCTCTGCCGGATTCAAATTTTGCATCACTTGCTGTTTCAACGTCTCGACATCTGTTGTATCTAATTTACGAGCAAATTCAATCACTTCTTGCGGCAGATTTGGGCCAAACTTTCGTCTTGCGATTTCCAAATATTGGTCACTCTTCTTCTTCCCTTTGAGTTGAGCTCCTCCACCCCGCTTAAACTCGTCATCATGCGTCATTATATACCAAAGCACAAACGTCGACGCCGCCATCACTGTAAATACTAATGTTGACGCGATTGTTGAAGCCGAATTAGTCTCGGGTTTAAGTTTTGGTTCTAATTCCTGTTTTAACGGTATCTCTTCAAACTCAAACTCTGTATCCGGATCTGCCTTGCCATTTACAGTATAGTTTTTCCCGTCATCGTACACATCAATTGTCGCCGCAACTTTCCAGGTTGTATCATACTTCATCTCGTTATATTCGTTATTAAAGTTGTCAACAACAAATCGTTTCAAATAAATGTGAAAGTCGCTTACGCTCTTCACTTTTCCAATGATCGGATCTCCGGATTCATCCGATGGAGTTCCATATATTGATTTAAAATTAATATTTAAGTGTGGTGCTGTCTTTGGAATAAATTGTCGAAATGTGTGGCCGTCCATTACCACTTTCGCTACCCTCAAGTCGGCTGATCGATTCAGTTTGGTCGGATCAATATTATGATCTGTTGCCAAACTGTTATCTTCCACCATTGACCCACTTATTGCTTCATAACCAAAATCTTCGCCGCAATTTGGCTCACACACCGACGTTTTACAAACTTTTTTTACTATTTCTCTTGTATTCAACGATTCGCTCGCATGAAAATAGTTTCTCCCATAATCGATGATTTTCGCTAGAAACTCCGCCTTGAATTCGATCACTTTGTTCTCTTTTGTATAGTGATAGCGCATCAGTACGCACTGTTTTCCGGGGAACGGTTTGTATGAACAAATATTGCCAGGATGCAAGTCGTAATGCGTGTATCTGTCTCTTAGTAATGGATGGTCGAGTGCAAAATATACTTGATACAAAAAATTGAAAACATCGTAACCAAAATCAGTATTGTTGCGTATACCTTTTATCATTTCGGATAATGTTTTGAAGTTGTCAAAATGTTGCATCATCATACAAATGCGTTCGCTCTGCTTGCATGACATTTTTAAGAGTTTATCTATGTTGGACAAGCGAATATCGAGTGGTTTTATGTGGTTGACAATCTCCTGTACATTTTGATTTTCTGCAAAGTGTTCTTGAGTTTCGGTATCCTTAAATTCATACAAATCATAGGTTTCGACAAAACACGGCAGCCTTTTCACAAATTTGTTGATGAAAAATTTACCAACCAAATACTCGTAAAATAAATTGTCGGATTGTTTTTCAATTGCGCATTTTAACACGGCATATGATGTATAGTTGTGAATTTGAAAAGGCACCTGGACTACAAACCCGTTTTTCGAATCAGCTCCAATTTTTGTTACTCTGCTTTTGTCCACCAACTCAAAATCTTTGAAATCTTTGAAAATCTTTCGGATGTGCTTCCCGTATGGTCCTAAAAAAATACAATTGCCCGAATTGGGGCACAGCATTTCGATTTGATTAAATATCGGCTTTTTTTCAAGCATTTCAGATACTACTTGTTTTGCAGTCTCGTCCAACTTACCGCCTCGCACCTTCTTCTTCGTTTTCATTGTATATATATAATAACAATGTTATTCACTCGAGTACTCTCTTTTTCTTTTGGTTCTCTTTTTACTTTTTCGTCTTTGTTGTCTACTTTGCGATTCTGTCGATCCTGATTTCTTTGAACTTTTTCTTAATTTTTTGTATCCATAATACAATAACCCGGCCGCTCCAAGTCCAAGCGCTGCCTTTGTGTAAAAAGCCGTGTTTTGTGGTTCCTGCTTTGTCTGTTCCTGTTTCGGTGGTTCCTGTTTCGGCGGTTCCTGTTTCGGCGGTTCCTGTTTCGGCGGTTCCTGTTTCGGCGGTTCCTGTTTCGGCGGTTCCTGTTTCGGTGGTTCCTGTTTCGGCGGTGGCTTTGGCGGCGATTCCTGTTTCTGTGACTGTTCCTGTTTCCTACTTTGCCCGCGTGATTGATTGTATGAAGGTTTCGACGGCTCGGGATGTGGCACTTCTTCTTCTTTTAAATCTTCCTTCGAATTTTCAGTTTCTAACTTAATATCTTTTTTCGGATAAAGTTTATCATAAGCATTGCCAATTATTTCAAATGCTTTTGTCGCGTGGATTTTGTCATTCTTACTAGTATATTTGTCTGGATGGTATAATAAACCTATTTTACGATATTGTTTCTTTACTTCTTTTATGTCGCTTCCTTCTGGGATCATAAGCAGTTCTCTTTCAGTTACACCAGGTTTATTTGCAAGTTTAAAAAATTCTAACAAATTTGATTTGCCGTCTTGAAATCCTCCTTCAAAAATATCTTTTCCATTGTTATATTTAAGTTTGCCTTGCCCATTTGGTTGTCCATTTGCAATAGGTCCTTCATATTCATCCCCATTTGTATACAAAAGTTTGCCTTCGGTTGTTGGCAAACCATTTGCGAATCTTCCTTCAAATACATTTTTGTTTTTGTATGTAAGTTTGCCCTTACCATTTGGCTGTCCATTCGTAATAAGTCCTTCATATTCATCCCCATTTGTATACAAAAGTTTACCTTCGGTTGTTGGCAAACCATTTTCGAATCTTCCTTCAAATACATTTTTGTTTTTGTATGTAAGTTTACCCTTACCATTTGGTAGTCCATTTGCAAGAGGTCCTTCGTATTCATCCCCATTTGTATACAAAAGTTTGCCTTCGGTTGTTGGCAAACCATTTGCGAATCTTCCTTCAAATACATTTTTGTTTTTGTATGTAAGTTTGCCCTTACCATTTGGTTGTCCATTCGTAATAGGTCCTTCATATTCATCCCCGTTTGTATACAAAAGTTTACCTTCGGTTGTTGGCAAACCATTTGCGAATCTTCCTTCAAATACATTTTTGTTTTTGTATGTAAGTTTACCCTTACCATTTGGTAGTCCATTTGCAAGAGGTCCTTCGTATTCATCCCCATTTGTATACAAAAGTTTCCCAGTGTTCGCCGGTTTTCCATTTTCAAAGTTTATTATGAACTTGTTTTCTTTGTTGAAATCCGGTTTCAACTTTCCCAAAAGATTACCTACGGCTCCTCTGTCTTTGAAAGTTGTGAAAGTTCCCTCACCATTTGGTTTTCCATTTGACATCGGGCCTTCATATATGTCTCCGTTTTTGAATATATACAATCCGGTATCTGCCGGTTTACCATATTTGAACTCCCCTTTAAATATATCTCCATTGTCATTGTAATTAAGGGTTCCTTTACCATTTGGAACTCCCTTGATCAGCGGTCCTTCGTACACGTCTTTATTTTTGTATGTAAGTTTTCCTATGCCGTGAGGTTTCCCCTTGGTTATTCGCCCAATCGGTTCTCCGTTTTCCATTAAGCCTTCAAATATATTTCCATTTTTGTATATAACTTTTCCTTCGCCTTGTGGTTTTCCTTTTACCACAAGTCCCTCGTACTTTTCTATGTCTCCGCTGTTGTATTCGAGCACTCCTTTTCCATTTGGTAAACCATTTACCATATGTCCCTGATATATGTCTCCGTTTTTGTAACGATATTCACCTTCACCACGCGGCAGTCCTTTCTCTACTGCACCTTCGTATATGTCTCCATTATTGTATGTAAAATTGCCATTCCCATGCGGCAGTCCGTTTGCCATTTCCCCGACATAAGTATCTCTGTTTTTGTATATCAACACTCCTTTGCCATGCGGTTTTCGATTCGATACTTCGCCTTCATATGTCACATACTTATCCGAAGTGGGGTAATGGATTGTTCCTTTCCTTGCATCTGAACCCTTGACCAAACCTCTAAAGACATATCCTTCCTTGTAGATTATTTTTCCATTGGCATCGTTCCCGTAACCATTATTAATTATTCCCTCATAAACATCCCCGCTATCGAATGTGATTTTCCCCGATTTTTCTCCAGAACTTATTTCAACCCTTCTGCCGTCTGGATACCAAATCTCAACCGAATACTTGCCAGTGTCAATCTCCCCATTTATTTGTCGTTTTGCTGTATCGCTTTTTGTATTTACGGTTTTGCCCGATGTTTCACTTATGTTTTCCAAGTTGGAAAGGTCGACCTCTATAAAATTATTTGTCGCTGTATTGTCGGCCATGGTTTTATTCTTTTCTTTTTCTAACAACGCTTCGACTTTGTTTCTGTTTATTGATTCGATCTTTGACAAAAATTTGCGAACCCGTAGCTCACGTTCGTGTCGATCGTGATGATGTCTGACAGTAATTTGTCCTAAACGCAAGTACCCAAATCCTGTTAAAAGCTCCCCATTTCCGAACTTGCCAATAAAATAATTTCCATAACCGTCTTTCAATATTCCGTGTTCGCCAGCATAGATACCATTTTTGTTTACAAATCCTGTATAATTGTCGCCATTTTCATATTGCTTGTTATATACAATTTTTGTCTCGGCCATTATATATTATACAATAATAATATATAAATACAATACATGGTTTATAAAATCACTTTGTATACACGTCGGAAAGCCAAAGAACTCGGAGTTGTCGTTAAACCGTCCCATGATCCCAAAAAGAAAATTGACATCTTTAGAGACGACGTTTTTATCACCTCCGTTGGTGCTACCGGTTACAAAGACTATCCCACCTATATCAAAGAAATGGGCAAACCTTTTGCCGACGAAAGGCGCCGTCTATACAAAATTCGACATCAGTATGAC
>Ga0129333_10002212_pt1 | contig 18011 bp, 9 predicted proteins | sample CPB6_08_DNA_FD_94474 | JGI IMG/M metagenome (GOLD analysis project Ga0129333, IMG submission 94474) | Freshwater to marine salinity gradient microbial communities from Chesapeake Bay, USA - CPBay_Sum_0.6_0.8_DNA | ecosystem: Environmental > Aquatic > Marine > Coastal | place: USA: Chesapeake Bay...
TACAGTATAGAGGTTGCTCCAGATGCCACCCTTATATTTAGTTATCTGGGATATAAGACAAAAACGCTTAAGGTGGATGGACGTACCGAAATAAATATCCAGTTAGAAGAAGATGTTGCGGGGCTGGACGAAGTACTTATAACCGGATATACTTCTCAGGATAAAAAATCGATTACCGGTGCAATTTCAAACATTACCAGTGAGGATATAGAAAAAGTTCATGGAGGGGCGACCGTTTCTTCTGGTCTTGCCGGTAAAATTCCCGGAGTAAGCTTTAGAATGAATGATGGACGTCCCGGTGCAAGTGCATCCATCCAAATTCGTAATATGGGAGATCCATTATATGTAATAGACGGAGTGCAACAGGATGCCGGTCAATTTAATAATCTTTCACCTAATGATATCGCGAGTATTACGGTGCTAAAAGATGCCTCGGCCGCTATTTATGGGGTTAGGGCGGCAAACGGAGTGGTGGTGGTTACCACCAAAAAAGGAAAAAGAGGAACGCGGAGTGCCGTAAATATAAATGCGTACGTAGGCTGGCAAAACTGGTCTCGGTTTCCCGAAAGTGTAAATGATTCCTACCAGTGGATGTTAGGTAGAGCCGCAGCTGAAATTAATCAGTTTGGATCTACAGGTATCACTGCTGAAGAATTAGAACGATACAGAATTGGTGAAGAACGAGGCTATCAGTCTTTTAACTGGAAGGATTTTATTATTAAGAAGAATGCACCTATGCAAAACATTAATGTTAGCGCAAGCGGAGGATCAGAAAATATTAATTATTACCTCTCTTTAACGCATTTGGATCAGGAGTCTGTTTTAGGTGACGAATTTACCTTTATGCGAGATAATATTCAAAGTAATGTTGATGCAAATATTACAGACCGTCTTAAAGTAGGTGTTCAGATCAATGGTAGGATAGAGAAGAAAGAAAATCCAGGAATCCCGGGATATGATGATTACTGGTTACCAAGATTTGCCATTTTAAGGAACCGTCCTTTTGAACGTCCTTATGCCAATGATAATCCAGAATATCTAAATGATATTGGGCATAACGAAACCAACTGGGGGCTTCATAATTTTAAGACCGGTGGATATTATCGTGATACCTGGAGGGTTTTACAAACTAATTTTACTGGGGAGTACGATATGCCATTTATAGATGGATTAAAGCTTAAAGGCATGTATTCGTATTATATCGCAGATCGTTTTCAAAATGGTCACGAATATACCTACGAAGCCTATACCTATAATCCAGATGATGGCACCTACAAGGTTACCGGAGGAAGTACCAACCCGTTTAGAGAACGTACGGCCGAGAAAGTTTTTAGAAAAACCTATCAGGGACAATTACAGTATAAAAAGGATTTTGGAGATCATGCCGTAGATGCCGTTTTTATAGCAGAGCGATTAGAAAACCGATTTTTAAGACAGTATGTACACTCAGTACCAAGTACGAATACTCTTCCTTTGATTTATTTTTCTGATATGGATCAATATGATGATTCAGAAAATGAAGAAGCCAGGATTGGTTATATCGTCAAAGTGAGCTACAACTATAAAGACAAATATTATCTTGATATTTCGGGTCGTAGAGATGCTTCCTGGAAATTTGCGCCCAATAAGCGGGTAGGCTATTTTCCTTCAATTTCAGGAGGTTGGCGAATTACAGAAGAAACGTTCTTCCAAAATCTGATAGGGAATAACAGCGTCCTGGATAACCTAAAGTTTAGGGCCTCCTATGGGGAGCTTGGGGATGATAATATTGATATTGGAGCTTTTGACTATCTCACGGGGTATAATTATAATCAGGGCGTGGCCATTTTAGACGGGGAAGCGGTTATCGCTAGTCGTGATAAAGGACAGCCTATTACCAACCTAACCTGGTTTAAAAGTAGAATTACAGATATTGGAGCTGACTTTTATCTTTTCAACAATAAATTGTCTGGATCTTTTGATTACTTCTACCGTAAAAGAACCGGTTTAAGAGGTAGAAAATACGATATTCTTATTCCTAACGAACTTGGCTATGGCCTACCAGATGAGAACGTAAATAGTGATGCGCAATATGGTATCGAAGGGGCATTATCGTATTCTAAGAAATTTGGAGAAGTAAGTTTAACCGTTTCTGGTAATGCCTCTTTATCCAGGAGTAAATTTCTGGAATCTTACAAGCCAAGATTCGATAATTCGTACCAAAGATATAGAGCTTCAGGAGAACATCGGTTTAACAATATTTTCTGGGGCTTGCAAGCCATCGGGCAGTTCCAGTCTCAGGAAGAAATTGATAATTATCCGGTAGATATCGATGGACAGGGGAATAGTACCTTATTACCTGGAGATATTATTTACGAGGATATAAACGGAGATGGTAGAATTGGCTGGTACGATGAAAAACCAATTGGTTACAACAGCTATAATCCCATGGTAAATTTCGGGTTTAGTTTAAACCTTGCATACAAAGGATTTGATTTTACTGCAGATTTTTCAGGAGCTTCAGGTTACTCATGGAATCAAAACTGGGAACAAAGATGGCCTTATCAAAATGAAGGTGCTTTAAATACTATTTTTCTAGATAGATGGCATCGTGCAGATCCATTAGATATTAATAGTGAATGGATCCCAGGTAAATATCCGGCAATTCGTTATAACGATGGGGGGCATAGTAATAATAGAAATTCTACTTTCTGGCTACATAATGTTACTTATTTAAGAGCTCGTACACTGGAGTTAGGTTATGCCTTACCAGAAAGCATTCTGGACAAGATCAATTTAAAAAGAGCAAGATTTTACGTGAATGCTTATAACCTGTTCTCTATAGATAATCTTGAAGAATATGGAATTGATCCCGAAATATCTGACGAAAACGGATTGCAATACCCGCAAAACAAGTTCGTGAACGTTGGTGTTAACATTTCAATCTAAAAAACAAACTACAATGAAAAAACTTCTATACATATTAAGTTTTTCTGCTTTACTGGGTAGCTGTACATCAGATTCAGAATTTCTGGATAGAGAGCCCACTAACATTTTAGGGCAGGAAGAGACATTTAATCGACCAGATCTGGTACTTTCTGTATTGGCAGATTTATATAATCGCTATTATGATTTTGGAACGGTAGAAGACTGGTCAACCTTAGCACAATTTAATGTTGCTTTTTGGTCTGAGGCTGGGAGATACGGTGAGTTTCAGAACGGTGGCTGGGGCTACGGCGCCTGGGGAACCTGGGATTATGGATATATACGGGAAATGAACCTGTTTCTTGAACGCCTGGAACAGTCGACCGAGTTAGAAGCTTCAGAACAAGCACGATTTATGGCTGAAGGTAGATTTTTAAGAGCTTCTTACTACTTCACCATGGTAAAAAGAATGGGAGGTGTACCTATAATTTTAGAATCAAAAACCTATGATTTTAGTGGGGATGCGACCTATTTAAGATTCCCTAGAAATACGGAAGCTGAGGTTTATGATTTTGTAATTGCTGAAGCAGAAGAAATTATGAATGATCTTCCGGCAAGTGCAGATGTAAAATCTAGAGCAACAAAAGCTGCTGCTTTAGCAATGAAAGCAAGGGCAGCGCTTTATGCGGGTTCGATTGCAAAATATGGTCAGAATACACCAAGTGTTAGTTTGCCTGGAGGAGAAATAGGAATTCCAGCTTCGAGAGCAGATGGATATTATCAGCAGGCGTTAAGTGCAGCTCAACAAATTATCGATGGAAATGCAGGAAATTATAGTCTGTATCTAAAAGATGAAGCAAATTTATCGAATAACTTCGCAGCACTTTTTTACGATAAATCAAATAATCCTGAAGTGATTTTTGTGGAGGATTTTATGCTTCAAAGTGGTAAAGCGCACGGTTTTACTATTGCCAATCAGCCAAGATTTGGAGCAGAGGAAGAAGAAGGAGGTAGAATAAACCCTGCTTTAAATCTTGTTCAGTCTTTCGAAACTTTAGAGGGAGAATATAAACCCTTACCAATAATGGACGGAAGTGGTGATTATATTTTATATGACGATCCACAGGACCTTTTTGCTAATCGTGATGCGCGATTAGAGGGAACTGTAATTGTTCCTGGATCAACTTTTAAAGATCGTGAAACCGATATTTGGGCTGGCGTTCAGCTTAAAGATGGTACGGTTATAAGTGGAGATTCAAGAGGTCAGCAAAAAGAAGTACCGGGCAGTGACGGGCCTATCCAGGTAGTTGGTTTTGATGGGCCAATCGATGGAGTAGAGTTTACCGCACAAACAGGTTTTTATATTAGAAAATATCAGGATCCAAAAGCGGGTTCGGGGCAACGCGGAGTGCGTAGTGATGTTTGGTTTGTACGTTATCGTTTTGCTGAAGTTCTTTTAAATGCTGCTGAAGCTGCATTTGAACTTGGCCAAAACGAGCTTGCTGCAAATTATATAAACAGGGTGAGAAGCAGAGCAGGTATCACTACTGAATTAACTGCAACAGATATCAATTTTAACCGTATAGCACACGAGCGTTATGTAGAATTCGCTTTTGAAGGGCTTCATTTTTTCGATCTTAAAAGGTGGAGAATTGCAGATAAGGTATTGGATGGAATTAGTATGGAAGTGGATGATTTGCTTTCAAACATTGGTGATGCTACCAAAAGAAGAACTCAGCCTTACGGTTTATGGCCTTACAAATATTTTAATCCAGGAGATCCAAACAATGGAGACTGGCTCTTTAAGATTGTAAAACCAAACCGGGTAACCGGTGCTGATAGATTTCAATTAGGGAATTATTATTCTGAAATCAATCAGGATATACTTACTAATAATCCGCTAATTGTTCGAAACCCTAATCAATAACTTAAAATCGAATATTATGAAATTGAAGTATTATATATTATTCATGGGGTTAGTTTTAAGTCTGGCTTCCTGTGAGATTGACAATTATGAAGAACCACAATCTTTCTTTACGGGAAATGTGGTTTATGATGGAATGCCTATTGAGGTAGGACCGTCCCAGGTAAGATTCCAATTATGGCAACCAGGTTTTGGAGCTTTAGCACCACTTGATGTAAATATTGCTCCGGACGGTTCTTATAGCGGGAGATTTTTTGATGGCGATTATAAACTAAAATTCGTAAACGGTCAGGGTCCATGGATCGCTCAGCAACAAAGCGCACAGGCCGGAGATACCATTTTCTTTTCTTTAAATGGGGATACTATGATGGATATTGAGGTCACCCCATATTATATCGTTCAAAACTCAGAAATTAGCCTTAATGGAGGAAGAGTGAATGCTTCCGTAGATCTGGATCAGATCATAACAGGAGATAATGGAAGGGGAATCGAATATGTAAACCTATATCTTAATAAAACCGAGTTAGTTTCTAATTGGGCAGAATACAATATAAATGATGGTGATCGCTATAATGATAGCGAATCTTACGGTATTGTACAGGAAGGCCCCGGGGATCTTTCAGATATTAATAATATTAATTTATCTGTAAATCTTCCAAATCCAGTAAATTATGAGCGCGATTATATTTTTGCCCGTGTTGGGATTAAGATTCTAGGAATAGAAGATCTTTTATTTACACCAACAGTGAAATTAGAATTATAATCCCATGTTAACCTAAGGAAGCTTGCGGGGCCACTTTAATTGCTCTGCAGCCTCCTTCTCTAAACATCAACAATGAAAAGAAGTTTAAGAATCATTATTTGTGTGTGGATGGTACTTGTTTGCGGACTAAGTTTTGCACAGCAAAAAACCTTTACCAATCCACTCTTGGCCTCTGGTGCCGACCCCTACAGCACCTACCACGAAGGTTACTATTATTACATTCATACCCAACAAAACCGTTTAGTGCTTTGGAAGACTAAAAACCTGGCCCATCTAAAAACAGCAGAAAAAACAACAATATGGACGCCTCCTGAAAATACCATGTATTCTAAAGAATTATGGGCGCCAGAAGTGCATATGATCGATGGGAACTGGTATGTGTATTTTGCTGCAGACGATGGTGATAATAACAATCATCGTATGTACGTACTGGAAAACACTTCGGGAGATCCTATGAACAATAGCTGGAAATTTAAAGGAAAGCTGGCCACTCCCTCAGATAAATGGGCAATCGATGGAAATGTATTTAAGCATCAAGGTCAGTTATACATGATCTGGTCCGGTTGGGAAGGCGATGAAAATGGTCGTCAGGATTTATTCATTGCAAAAATGAAAAACCCAACCACGATGGAAGGAAAAAGACAGAAAATCGCTACCCCCACTTATGATTGGGAAACCCGTTGGGAAGGAGGGCCTCATGTACTGGTAAACGAAGGTCCTCAATATTTATCCAATGGAGAAGAAGTGTTTATCGTATTTTCTGGCAGTGGTTGTTGGACCGATTATTATACCCTGGGATTACTTGCGCTTAAAGGGGAAGATCTTATGGATCCTGATAACTGGGAAAAACACAAGAAACCTATTTTTGCCTGGTCTAAAGAAAATGGAGTGTATGCTCCTGGTCATAATTCCTTTTTTAAATCGCCAGACGGGAAAGAAGATTGGATATTATATCACGCCAATGATAATTCAGGAGATGGCTGTGGCGGAAAAAGATCCCCAAGAATGCAAAAGATAAGTTGGAACAAAGACGGAACGCCAAATCTGGGGACTCCGGTTTCGACGAACACCATCTTAGAAATTCCTTCCGAAGAATAACAAACGAACTCGAATAACAACAATATACAGCAAATGAAAAGAATAGTTTTATTGATCAGTCTTCTTATTGGGATAAACAGCTTTGGCCAACAGGAAGATATTGTATTAAAGAATAGGTGGTCACGAGAAAAAGCGGCCGAGTGGTATAAAAAACATGATTGGATATCTGGTGCTAATTTTATTCCAAGTACCGCCATTAATCAATTGGAGATGTGGCAGGAAGAAACCTTTGATCCTGAAACCATCGATAGAGAGTTGGGGTATGCTGAGGGAATAGGATTCAATACTATGCGTGTTTACTTGCATAGTCTGGCCTATAAAGCCGATAAAAAAGGCTTTAAAGATCGTGTGGATGCGTATTTAGAAATTGCCGACAAGCATAACATCAAGACGATATTGGTGATTTTTGACGATGTTTGGGGGGCTGATCCAAAAATTGGTAAGCAACCAGCGCCAAAAACAGGAACCCATAACTCTGGTTGGATGCAGGATCCCGGTTACCCAGCTTCAAAAAACGAATCCAATTTTGCCGAATTAGAAGTCTATGTAAAGGATATAATCAAAACCTTTGCGGATGATGATCGTATACTGTTCTGGGACTTATACAACGAACCAGGAAATAATAATAAAGGCAATGAATCATTAGCTTTACTAAAGAAGGTGTTTACCTGGGCCAAGGAAATTAACCCTTCCCAGCCCGTATCTGTAGGATTATGGAGCTGGGGATTAAAAGATTTAAATGCTTACCAGGCACTGCATTCCGATATTATCACCTATCATGATTACGAAGGTCCGGAATGGCACCGTAGGGTAATCGAGCTTTTAAAGTCACATGGGCGGCCTATGATCTGTACCGAATATATGGCCAGAACAAGAAATAGCCGTTTTTCGAATACCCTGCCCATGCTAAAAGAAGAAAATGTTGGCGCAATTAACTGGGGGCTGGTTAATGGCAAGACCAATACCATATTTGCCTGGGATACCCCAATAGAACAAGGCGAACCTAACGAGTGGTTTCATGATGTATTTAGAAAAGATGGTACTCCTTACCGTCAGGATGAAGTAGATTTAATTAAGAAATTGAATAAAGATTAGGTTTTTTTGCAGTATTATCAAGCCTTATCGACAGCCTAGTATTAATAAGCGTAAAAAATACGTTAAAAATATTAGTATTATTAAATTAATAATTTTAAATTGCCTAAAAGGATTTAGCTTTTATGGGTTATAGTTTTTATTTTATAAATAAGTAATAAACGTTATTAAATAATGAGAAATGTTAAAAATACATTTTTAGCAACATTCTTGGTTTTACTGGCTTTGGCTTGTAAGGAGAAGCCTTCGGAAGATGAAAAGGGCGTAGCCGAAATTGCGGATCATCCAGAGAATTTCTACGGGTTGGAAAAGGAAAAGTTCGATACCATTATCGACGGAAAAGAAGTAAAACTGCATTGGATTAAAAATGATAATATAGCAGTTGCTTTTACCAATTATGGCGGGAGAATTGTTGGGCTTTGGGTTCCGGATAAAACGGGTAAAATGACCGACGTGGTTGTTGGGATGAATAGCGTATCTGGTTTTGCCAATGCTACCGAACCTTATTTTGGAGCAACGATTGGCCGCGTTGGAAATCGGATCGCAAAAGGAAAATTTACCTTAAACGGGGAAGATTACAACATTCCCACAAATAATAACGGAAATACATTGCATGGCGGTAACAAAGGATTTCAGTATGTAGTTTGGGAGGCCAGGCAGCCAGATGCTAAAACCTTGATGTTAACTTATACTTCCCCAGATATGGAAGAAGGTTTCCCCGGTAATTTAGAGGTAAAGGTTACCTATTCTGTTACGGATGATCAAAGTATATTAATGGAATATGAAGCTACGACAGATAAAGCAACACCGGTGAATCTCACCAACCATGCCTTTTTCAATTTAAATGGGGAGGGTAGTGGCGCCATTCTGGATCATAAGGTACAGATCTTTGCTAATCAGTTTACCCCGGTAGATGCAGGTCTAATTCCTTCGGGGGAGTCGAAAGATGTAAAAGGTACTCCGTTTGATTTTACTCAAGCTCATACCATAGGCGAGCGAATTGAAACTGAAAACGATCAGCTTAAAAATGGCGGTGGGTATGATCATAACTTTGTATTGATCCAGGATAAAAGTGCGGATCAACAAACCACTAAAAATAAAGGGATGAACCACGCTGCAACTTTTACCGGAGATCAATCGGGAATTGTTATGGACGTGTATACACAGGAACCCGGAGTGCAGTTTTATAGCGGCAACTTTATGCAAAGTAAAAACACTTTTAAATCTGGTGTAAAAGACGATTATAGAACAGCTTTTGCTTTAGAAACCCAGCATTTTCCAGATGCACCGAATCAGGAAAATTTCCCCTCGATTATTTTAGAGCCGGGAGATACCTACCATACCATATCCGAATATCATTTTTCCACCACAAATAATTAAACGAATCAAAATCCTAACGATGAAACAAAGATTTCTTTTTGCCTTAAGCCTCCTGGTTAGTGGTTTTATAACCGCTCAGCAACGACAGGCACCAGCCTATCCTTTAATTGCCCATGACCCTAATTTTAGTATCTGGTCTTTTGGAGATAAAATTAATGAATCAACTACCGTTCACTGGACTGGCAACGATCAAAGCCTGGTAGGTCTTATAAAAGTTGATGGTAAAACCTACCGTTTTTTAGGTAACGAGGCCAGAAACTACGAAGAGGTAGTACCTGCTGCCAACAATAAATCATATACTGTAAAGATCAGCGAGTCCAATCCGGGATCAGGATGGGAAAAACCAGATTTTAATGACAAAAGCTGGAAATCTAAAAAAGCCCCTTTTGGTGATAACGGTAAGTATAAAACAAAATGGTCTAGCGATGATCTTTGGTACCGAAGAGCATTCGATTTAAAATCAACCAAGTTTGATGAATTATACCTAAAACTTCATCATGACGATAATGTTGTGGTGTATCTAAACGGGGAGCAAATTTTCAAGAAAGAAGGCTGGAATCACGAATTTGATTACATAAAAATCGACAAAGCTGTTCAGCAAAAACTGAAGAAAAAGGGCAATGTTTTAGCTATTCATGTAAAAAATACTGCCGGCGGACGCTTCCTTGATGCCGGCTTGGTTGAAGTTAAGGAAACTAAAGCTAAGGTTTTAGTAGCAGAACAAACAGCTGTTGATCTTCGAGCTACCCAAACTGAATATAAGCTAAAAGCCGGTGGCATAGCTATAGATCTTACATTTACTTCTCCATTACTCATGGATGATCTGGATCTCATGGCGCGCCCGGTTTCTTACATTTCAGTAAAAACCAGGCCTAATGATGGAAAATCGCATAAAGTTCAGGTGTATTTGGGAGCAGCGTCAGCGGTCGCCGTAAACGAATCCAGCCAGGAAGTTACTTCAGAAAAGGGAAGTACGAAAGACTTGGATTTCTTAAAAGCCGGTACGGTAGAGCAGCCAATATTAGAGAAAAAAGGCGATAATTTAAGGATCGATTGGGGATATATGTACTTCGCAGTTCCTAAATCCGCAAATGCAAGTCAGTCAGTTACCGCAGCTTCAGAGGCTACTGCAAATTTTGCTTCAGGTAAGGATATGAAAACAAAAGCTAAAGGCACCAATTTAATGCTGAATACTGTTTTTGCTGAAGAGACTATTTCCGGGGAAAAAGAATATATGGTCATGCTTGGGTACGATGATATTTACTCAATTAATTACTTCGGAAATAAACTACGACCATGGTGGAACATCGATGGTAAAAATACGATTGAAGCTGAATTGGAAAAAGCGTATACCGAATACGATGATGTTTTGGATGAGTGTGAAGATTTCAATGAAAAACTATATGAGGACGGTGTAAAAGCCGGAGGCGAAAAATATGCTGAAGTTTTAGAAATTGCCTATCGTCAGGCCATTGCCGCACATAAATTAACCAAAAGTCCAGATGGGGAAATCCTTTTTCTTTCTAAAGAAAATTTTAGCAATGGCTCGATAAATACTGTAGATGTTACGTATCCATCGGCGCCTTTATTTCTCATTTATAATCCAGATCTTTTAAAAGGGATGCTTAACGGAATTTTCTATTATTCTGAAAGTGGAAAATGGAAAAAACCATTTCCGGCACACGATTTAGGAACATATCCAATTGCCACCGGGCAAACGTATGGCGAAGATATGCCCGTAGAAGAATCTGGGAATATGGTAGTATTAACCGCGGCAATCGTAATGGCCGAAGATGATGCATCCTATGCTAAAAAACACTGGGAGAGCTTAACCGAGTGGACCAAGTATTTAACCGAAGCCGGTTTAGATCCCGCCAACCAGTTATCTACCGATGATTTTTCAGGTCACCTGGCACGTAACGCTAATCTAGCGGTAAAAGCAATTATGGGAGTAGGAAGTTATGGATATATGGCCGACAAATTAGGGGAGAAAACGGTTGCCCAAGAATATACCACTAAAGCCAGAAATATGGCTAAAGAATGGATGGAACTTGCTGATGCCGGTGATCATTATGCCTTAACTTATGATGATAAAAGTACCTGGAGCCAAAAGTATAATCTGGTTTGGGATAAAGTGATGGATCTGGATATTTTCCCACAGGAAGTTTTTGATACCGAACTGGCTTATTACAAAAAAAAGCAAAATGAATACGGACTTCCTTTAGATAACCGTGCAGATTATACAAAATCAGATTGGGTATACTGGACGGCAAGTTTGGGAAATGATACAAGCTTTAGATATTTTGGAGATCCCATGTACAAATTCGCTGTAGAAACTAAAAACCGGGTACCTATGAGTGACTGGCACTATACAAGTAGCGGTGATCAGAGAGGTTTCCAGGCACGTAGTGTTGTAGGAGGATATTATATCAAACTATTAAAAGATAAATGGGAATAGGCCTTCGCCTATCCCTTTTATCTTATCCGAAAATCATCCGACAATTTAACCACCACCATACAATGACAGGCTATTTTAAAACTTTAGTGGTTGTTCTGGGAATAGCAGGCTTGATATCTTGTAAAAAAGATGAGCAAGCTGAATCTTCTTTTACTGCTGAAGTAGTAAATATTCCAGATACTACTAAAACCAATCAATTTTATAGGGGCAATCGTATGCCTTTACAATCCAGTGTTTTTATAAAACTTCCGGTGGGAGCGGTAAAACCTAAAGGCTGGTTAGCCGAGTGTCTATCAAGGCAGGCCGATGGTTTAAATGGTCACCTTGGTGAGATTAGTGCCTGGTTGCAAAAAGAAGATAATGCCTGGCTTTCCAAAGATGGCTCTGGCGCCTGGGGATGGGAAGAAGTCCCTTACTGGCTAAAAGGCTACGGCAATATGGCTTATATCATGGAAGATCAAAAAATGATCGAAGAAACCAAGTCCTGGATAGAAGCAGCACTTGCCAGTCAACGTGAAGATGGAAATTTTGGCCCTAAGCGTTTTGGCGAAGATGGTACTCAGGATTTCTGGTCGAACATGATCATGTTGTATTGTTTGCAATCCTACTATGAATATAGCCAGGATGAAAGAGTAATTGATTTAATGACGAACTATTTTAAATTTCAGCTGGAAATTCCAGATGAAAAATTTTTAAGCAAAAGTCATTACTGGCAACGTATTCGAGGCGGTGATAATTTATATAGTGTCATGTGGCTTTATAATCGTACCGGAGATAAATTCCTTTTAGAACTCGCAGAAAAAATTCATAGAAATACAGCAGATTGGGGAAAGCGAGACAATACTTTAGACGAAATAAATAACTGGAAAGAAACGCGAGAAGGTACAGAATGGCCAGACTGGTTTGGTGATCTTGTAGACTGGCATAATGTAAATGTAGCGCAGGCTTTTAGAGAACCGGCACAGTATTCACAATTAAGCCATGACAAAAAAGACCTCGAGGCTACTTATAAAGATTTTAAAATAATCCGTGATCATTTTGGGCAGGTTCCAGGCGGAATGTTTGGAGCCGATGAAAATGCCAGACCGGGTTACGATGATCCAAGACAGGGAATCGAAACCTGCGGTGTGGTAGAGCAAATGAACAGTAACGAACAGTTAATAAGAATTACCGGGGATACCTTTTGGGCAGATCATACCGAGGAAGTAGCATTTAATACTTTTCCGGCAACCATGATGCCCGATTTTAGATCATTACGCTATATCACGAGCCCCAATATGGTGGTAAATGACGATAAAAATCATCGCCCGGGGATTATGAATGATGGACCATTTTTAATGATGAATCCATTTAGTTCCCGTTGTTGCCAGCATAACCACGGGCAGGGCTGGCCGTATTTAATCGAAAATCTCTGGATGGCCACACCAGATAATGGTTTGGCTGCGGTAATTTATTCTCCAGGTACGGTAAAGGCAAAAGTTGCCGGTGGGGAAGAGGTCAGCATTACTTCAGAAACTAAATATCCATTTGAGGATCAGTTGCAGTTTAGTATACATACTTCTTCGCAAGCACATAAAGAATATCCATTGTATTTCAGAATTCCGGGCTGGTGTACAAAAGCTTCAGTTAAAGTGAATGGAGAAGAAATAGAAGCAACTCCTGAAGCCGGGAAGTACATTAAGCTAAACCGTGACTGGAAAGATGGAGACCAAATTACACTTGTTTTTCCGATGCAATTGAAAGTCCGCCGATGGGAAAAAAACCATAACAGCGCAAGCGTAGATTACGGACCATTAACCTTTAGCTTAAAAATCGATGAAAAATATATCGAAAAGCGAAGTGATGAAACCGCAATCTGGGATTCTAAATGGCAGGAAGGCGTAGATCAGGCAAAATGGCCCTCGTATGAGATTTACCCGGATTCTCCCTGGAATTACGCTTTGGTCTTAAACGAAAATCCTGAAGATTCTTTTGAGGTGATTAAAAAATCCTGGCCAGCAAATAATTTTCCGTTCACGGTAAATAATGCACCATTGGTTTTAAAAACCAAAGCAAAACAAATCCCAAACTGGACGATAGATCAATATGATTTGGCGGGAGAGCTTCAGGATAGTCCTGTAAAATCATCTGAAGTAATTGAAACCGTGGAACTGGTCCCAATGGGAGCTGCCAGGTTAAGAATTAGTGCTTTCCCGGTGATTGGAGAAGGTGAAAATGCTAAAAACTGGGAATAATTTTATAAAAAATATACATCGAAATTTTAGAATTTCAGCATAAAAAAATAAACAAGATAACATGAATTTACTGAAAAAATCGGCTGTATTTATACTTGCAGGCGTTCTTAGTGTAGGCTGTAAGGAAGAAAAAAAATCAACTGAAAATAACCAGAATAAACCAGAGGCGATCTTAACTACGCGTTGGACCAATAAAGTCGATCCGCAAAATGTTTTACCAGAATATCCAAGACCTATACAAAAGCGTGAAAACTGGGAAAATCTAAATGGGTATTGGGAAGTAAGTTTAGAAAAGACCGATAAAACTACTTTTTCTGAAGCTTTAGAAGATTCGATTTTGGTGCCTTTTGCGGTAGAATCTTATTTATCAGGGATTATGAAAACTTCAGATGATTTGGTGTATCGAAAGCTTGTCAGTATTCCAAAAGACTGGAAGGGAGATGAAATTATGCTGAATTTTGAAGGGGTAGATTATGAAACAGAAGTGTATGTAAATGGTGAGAAAGTTGGCGATCACAAAGGCGCTTTCGATCATTTTACTTTTAATATCACCCCATACTTAAAAGAAGGGAAAGAACAGGAAGTAGTCGTGAAAGTTCACGATACGTCTAACGATGGTTTGCAACCGGTAGGGAAACAGGTAAGAGAGCCAGAAGGTATTTTTTATACTTCTACAACCGGAATTTGGCAAAGTGTATGGATGGAACCCTTAAACAGAAACCATATCGAAAACTTCAAAATCCGTCCAGATATCGATAAAGGTGAAGTAAGTTTTACTGCAGAAGATAAGGTAGAAGGGATGATTAAACTGAGCCTTATGGATGGAGCTTCTGAAGTGGCAACCGCTGAAGGGAGTGCTGGAGAGGCGATTACTTTAAAAGTAAAAGACGCTAAACTATGGAGTCCTGAGCATCCATTTTTATACGATCTGAAGGTACAACTGGTAAACGGCGAAGAAACCACCGATAGTTTTGAAAGCTATGTAGCCATGCGAAAAATTAGTTTAGGTAAAGAAAAAGATAAAACGAAGATATTCCTGAATAACAAGCCTTATTTTCAGGTAGGCGTACTCGACCAGGGATACTGGCCTGATGGTTTAATGACGCCGCCCACTGAAGATGCGTATGTCTGGGATATTGAAACTTTTAAAAAAATGGGCTTTAATTTACTTAGAAAGCATGCCAAAACCGAAAGCCAGAGATGGTATTACCTGTGTGATAAAATGGGAATGTTAGTTTGGCAGGATATGCCGCAGGCCTATCCTCATCCAGACTTTCTGGAACGCTTAACAGAATCGGATAAAGATCAGTTTGAGGCAGAATTTCAAAATATGATCAATGATCTTTACAATTATCCAAGTATCGTAATGTGGGTAGTTTTTAACGAAGGCTGGGGCCAGTATGATACCGAACGTTTAACCAATTGGGTAGAAGGTTTAGATGAAACAAGGCTGGTAAGTAATGCCAGTGGTTGGACAGATCATAATGTAGGTGATATTATAGATATGCACAGCTATCCCGGCCCGGATGTCTATCCAGTTGAAGACGATAGAGCGACTGTTCTTGGTGAATTTGGAGGGCTTGGATTGCCGTTAAAAGGTCACCTTTGGCAAGAATCTAACTGGGGCTATCGTAATATGGCCGATTCTTTAGAGTTCAGAAAATCCTATACCGAGCTTCGGGATAAAGTTTGGGAAATGAAAGAAGATAAAGATGCCAGTGCGGTAGTCTATACGCAGGTTTCGGATGTAGAGGGAGAGGTCAACGGACTGGTAACTTATGATCGAGAAGTGATTAAAATTCCGGTAGATTATTTGCATGATATTCATACCGATAAAATGATCTCTCCGGTAAGTATACAGGCAGCACATAGTCTTTTTGTAGACCATTTAGAAGTAAGTCTTACTTCTAGAAAAGACGAAGCGATCTATTATACATTAGACGGAAGCGAGCCCAACTCATCTTCTAAAAAATATACCGGTCCCTTTACAATTTCCGCATCTTCACAGGTAAAAGCCAGGGCTATAGACGATGATAAAGAAAGTTATGTCACCAGCGAGAAATTTGAAAAAGTAGATCATTATCAAGAAGCTTCAAAAGCTCTTTCTGCTACAATGAAAGCTGGTCTTAACTATTCGCTTTATCAAGGGGAATGGCAAAAATTACCTGATTTTTCTTCGGAAGAAGTAGTGGCTTCCGGACAAACAAAATCTTTGAAAATTTCAGCATTAAGAAAAAGAGAAAACTTCTATGCGTTAACATTTGAAGGATTTGTGAAAGTTGCTAAGCAGGGCATTTATGGTTTTCATTTAAGTGGAGACGACGGTGTACGATTACGTATTGATGGAAAAGTGGTTATAGATCATGATGGTATTCATGGAATGGAACTTAAAAAAGCTGAAATTCCGTTAGCTGCAGGTTATCATACTATGGCTTTAGAATATTTTCAGGGAGAAGGAGGTTCAGGTTTAAACCTTGAAGTGATCGATCCAGATGGCAATACACTAAAAACTGAAGATATTTTTGTTCACGAATAAAGCATTGCAACGAATACTTTTAAGTACTCATGAGAGGGAAACTATATAAAAAATAAAAAGATATTTTATCGAATACTGGAGTTGTAACCCAGTTAGTACCGTGTAATCTACATTACAGTTAGTTTTTTTGTTGATGCCTGTACCCGGTTGGTTTTAGATAAGAGTAAATTCCGGGTGCAGCGTTTTTAGGAGAGATGGCATCAAATTAATTTTTGATGCCATTTTACTTGATAATCAAGGTTTTTTTAAAAGCTAAGGATGAAATATTCAGATCAAAAAAATATAAAATGATAAACCGCTTTTGGTTGTTTTTAAGCTTTGTTTTTTCACTGCAATTATATGCCCAAAATTCACAAATTCTTTTGGCAGATCCAACGATATTCGAAGAAAACGGTACCTATTATTTATACGGGACAAAAGAAGATCATAGCATTCCCGGAGAAGGTTTTCTAGTGTATACTTCTAAAAACCTGAAAACCTGGGAAGGTCCTTTAGGGAAGACTGATGGCTATGCGTTAAAAAAAGGAGATGCATTTGGCACCAGGGGTTTTTGGGCTCCACAAGTCTTTAAGCAAAATGGACATTATTATATGGCGTATACTGCTAACGAAAATATTGCCATAGCATCAGCCAATAGCCCTTTAGGCCCGTTTAAAAACAAAGGAAAAGCTTTAGAAGCTACGGTAAAGCAGATCGATCCTTTTGTGTTTTTTGATGATGGAAAAGTATATCTATATCATGTAAGATTAACTGCTGGGAACAGAATTTTTGTTGCTGAAATGACCGAAGACCTTAGCGCGATAAAGCCTGAAACTTTAAAAGAATGTATTGCAGCTAAAGAAACCTGGGAAAATACCACGAATGCCGAATGGCCGGTAAGCGAAGGACCAACAGTTTTTAGAAATGCAGAGACCTATATCATGCTATACTCGGTGAACGATTTTAGAAACCCGGATTATTCAGTTGGTGTTGCTACGGCTAAAAGTCCTTTTGGACCCTGGAAAAAATCAGCCTCAAATCCGTTAATATCAACAGCAGATATCGGGAGGAATGGCCCGGGCCATGGTGATTTGTTCAAAAATAGAAATACATTGTATTATGTACTTCATACGCATTTTTCACAGAAAAAGGTGAGCCCGCGTAAAACAGCAATTGTTAAACTGAAATTCGATAAAAAGAAGAATGTTTTTAAGTTAAAGTCACATTCCTTTCAGGATCTAAAAAAGTAGAATTTAGTGCTTAAAAAGCAAAAAGATATTGTATAAAGTGTTTAAAACCTTATTCTGAATTCATTTAAGGATTTTAGCACGTAGATTTAAATAAAGTTATTTTTCCCCGAATCAATTTCAATAGCTATTGGAACTGGAAGACGAGAGCTCATTATGATTTATTATATTATGTAAAAGTGAAAAATCCGTTAGTTTTGCTAACGGATTTTTTATAGCACTGCCAAAGGATTTGATACTCAAGGCATACTTTCAAATGCTAAATTTTTCATTTTATACCCTTTGGGCGTTGTGGATTTCCGGATATTTATCTCATACGATATCAACTAGTTTTTCGAATACTCTTGCTACCATTTCAGCACCGGGATCAGGGATACCCTCAAGGCTAGATTCAGA
>Ga0129333_10002213_pt1 | contig 18011 bp, 13 predicted proteins | sample CPB6_08_DNA_FD_94474 | JGI IMG/M metagenome (GOLD analysis project Ga0129333, IMG submission 94474) | Freshwater to marine salinity gradient microbial communities from Chesapeake Bay, USA - CPBay_Sum_0.6_0.8_DNA | ecosystem: Environmental > Aquatic > Marine > Coastal | place: USA: Chesapeake...
GGCCAGCGCGGCGCCCTCGGCCCGCCGCATCTGGTCGTAGCGGGTCAAGGCGGCATCGAGCGCGTGCGACACCAACGGCCAGAGCCGCTCTCCGGCGGCCGAATCCGCCGGCTCATCGGTGAGCAGCCCCGGGAGCGCGAGAAGACCGTCGACCGACTTCGGCACCGGCAGGTCGTGGCTGGCGCAGAAGTCGGCGAGGTCGTCGAGGTAGGCGGCCAGTTGGGCCGTGTCGAGCCGCCGCGCTGGAGCGGCGGCGGAACCCGACAAGTCGACGGTCGCCTGCACGGTGCCGCGACGCACGCGGCCGCGGACGGCGGCCTCGATCCGAGGCTCGAGCGTCACGAGCATGTCACGGGCGCGAAGCGAGAGTTTGAAGTGCCGGTTGTTGACGCCCCGCAGTTCGACGCGGCAGGTACTGCCGCCCTCGCTGGCGACGCCCTCTCCGCAGCCCGTCATGCTCAGGGCCATCGGATCACTTCGCGTCGGTGGCCGGCGTGGACGCGGCCGGCACGGCCGGCACGGCCGGGGGTGTGGTCGTCGCCGCGGCGTCAGACGGTGCTGCCGGCTGGACCGGAGCGGAGCCGTCTGCACCGTCTCCGGCGGGAGCCCCGGCCGGGGGAGTGGTGGACTGGGCGGGCACGGCCTGACCGGCTGCGGTTCCGAGGGTCGGATTGAAGAGCGACTGCCGCCGGCCGAGCACGTTGATGGCGAGGATGCACAGCAGGATCCAGCAAGCCGCCACGATCACGGTGATCCGCGTGAACACGTCGCCCGCCTTCGTGCCGAACGCGCTCTGCCCGCCGGCCCCGCCAAACGCGCCGGCGAGCCCGCCACCACGGCCGCGCTGGATGAGCACCAGCGCGATCAGAAACAGGGCGGAGAAGACCAGGAAAAACCCGAGGCCGAAACGAACGAGCGCGGTCATGGACGAGAGGGGCTCCGAGCACGGAGGACGGGGGCACCGAACCGGGCCAAAAGAGTAGCCCAAGCCCGCGGGAGCGGCTACCCCAGCGTCGTTTCAGCCCCGTTCGTGGTTGTCGGCGGCCGGTCAGCCGCCGAAGGCCTTGGCGATCCCGAGGAAGTCGTCCGCCTTGAGGCTCGCTCCGCCGACGAGTGCGCCGTCGATGTCGGGCTGTGCCGCCAGATCGGCCGCGTTGTCGGGCTTCACACTGCCGCCGTACTGGATGCGGACCTTGTCTGCCACGGCCGGCGAGGCGAGCCCACCGAGCAGGCCGCGGATCAGGGCATGAACCTCCTGGGCCTGCTGCGGCGTGGCGACCTTTCCGGTGCCAATGGCCCAGACAGGTTCGTAGGCGACGACGGTCTTTTCGAGGTCGATCGCCGAAAGCCCCGCGAGCGAGTCCCGCACCTGCGTCGTCACCACGTCGCTCGTGCGGCCCGCCTCCCGCTCCTCGAGGGTCTCCCCGACGCAGACGATCGGGATGAGGCCCGCAGCCAGTGCGGCCTTGGTCTTCGCGTTGACGGTCGCATCGGTCTCACCGAAGAGCGTCCGGCGCTCGGAGTGGCCGAGAATGACATAGCGACAGCCGAGGTCGAGCAGCATCGGCGGGGACACCTCGCCGGTGAAGGCGCCGCTCGCCTTGTCGGACATGTTTTGGCCGCCAAGCGCCACCGCCGACTTCGCGGCCGCGAGCGTCGCGCCGACCGTGTCGACGTAGAGCGCGGGCGGACAGAGCACCAGTTCGGTCGCGCCGGCCTCGGCCGCCCGCGCAGCGACGGCGGCGGTGAGTTCCTTGGCCTTCGCCCGATCGAGGTTCATCTTCCAGTTGCCGGCGACGATTTTCCTGCGGGATGCGGACATGGGCGCTCCTGGGTCACGACGGGGGCCACCCCTCGGCCGCCATGGCCGCGGGGGGCAGGCCACCGGTCGGGCGGCCCGCCGAGGACGGTACCCGAGGGCAAGGCACGGGGAAAGCCCGGGGCTGCAGGCACGCCGAGGGTGACGGTGATGGCATTGCCATCACCGCCCCGCACGGGCCGCCGCCGAAGATCGTCGGGGCAGAGCACCCCTGGGATGAGGTGGCGATCGATCGGCCGCCGAGTTCCGACGGGATCGACATCGACAGTTCGCAGGACGTCACGACGCGTCGTAAAGCCCCGCCTCGTGCGGTCAGCCGACCAGCCCATCGTCTGCCGCGGCGTCACGGTGAATGGCGCCGCCTTTCCGGCGAACGCTACGCCGACCACGCCATGATTAGCCGACGGCGATTAGCCGACGGCGGCTGCCGAGGCGTAAGATCCAAGCACGACGACCCGCTTGCATTTCTTTTCGAGGGCGGCGATCGCGCGGCGGAGCCGCAGGTCGCTGCGATGGCCTTCGAGCTCCACAAAGAAGATGTAGCCGCCCATCTCGCCGGGCATCGGGAACGACTCAATCCAGGTGAGGTTGAGCTTCTGCCGCTTGGGGATCGCCAGGGCGTCGGCGAGTCCGCCCGGCTTGTGCTCGATCTCGAACATCAGCGAGGTCTTATCCTTCCCCGTCCGGCTCGAGTCGGCGTGGCCGATCACGGCGAAGCGGGTGGTGTTGCCGGCGATGTCCTCGATGTCCTCGGCGAGCACGGACAGCCCGTAGTGCACGCCGGCCTGTCGGCTGGCAATCGCGGCGGCATCGGAGCGACTCGCGGCCATCTCCGCGGCGGCACTCGTGCTCGTCACCTCGACGAGGCGGGCCGACGGCAGGTGGCGGGCCAGCCAGTTGCGGCACTGCGAGAGCGCCTGTGGCCGGCTGTAGACCTCCTTCACCGCCGACCGGTCGCAGGTCGCCAGCAGCGTGTGGTGGATTCTCAGCGGAACCTCGGCGCAGATCTTCACGGGCAGTCGCGAGAGGTTGTCGAGCGTGTCGGCGATGCGGCCGTCGGTCGAGTTCTCCAGCGGCACGACGCCAAAATGTGAGTGGCCAGCCTGCACCTCTTCGAACGCGGCGGAGATGCTGGCGACCGGCACGAAGTCGACGGCGCTGCCGAAGCGGTGCAGGGCGGCAAGGTGGCTGTAGGTCCATGCCGGGCCGAGATGGGCCACGCGGAGGTGCTGCTCGATGGCCCGCGAGCCCGAGATCAGCTCGCGAAACACCGCCTTGACGCTCTCGTTGGACAGCGGGCCGTCGTTGGCGGAGGCCACCCGCTCGAGCACCGTCTCCTCGCGGGAAGGATCGTAGGTCTGCTGGCCCGTGGACTGCTTCACGTGGCCGATCCGGCGGGCGATCTCGGCCCGCTGATTCATCAGGCCGACGAGTTGTCGGTCGAGTTTGTCGATCTGCGACCGCAGGGTGGCCAGCGAGGGCTTCCGGTCGCCGTCAGCTGCCGAATCCCGCGGTGAACCGGTGTGAGCCATGACGACTGGCGACCTGAAGCGGCCAAAATGGCAGACCCGCCGGATGATGCCGCTGATGCCGGGGGCGAAGACCACAACTGTACCTTCGGCCGGATCGCCGTAAATACGGGGTTTTCTCGGATTTTTCCCCCGCGGTGCAGGTTTGTCGGGACATGGGGTGTGGCACCCGCGAGGATGGCACGGCCTTTGCATTTCCGTTGGACACGAGGCCGGACGGCCAAAAATGGCTCGGGCGTGGCCCGACCCGGAGGGCCGCCGGAACACGACCGATCACACGAAAGGGGACCGCACACCATGGCAACCAAGCAGGGCGAGAAGATCATCGGCATCGACCTTGGCACCACCAACTCGGTGGTCGCAGTGATGGAGGGCAAGGAGCCCAAGGTGATCGCGAACAAGGAGGGAAACCGCCTCACACCGAGCGTGGTGGCATTCAACGACAAGGGCGAGACGCTCGTGGGCGACATCGCCCGCCGGCAGGCCGTCACCAACCCGAAGCGAACGATCTACTCGATCAAGCGGTTCATGGGTCGGCGGCACAACGAGGTTGGCGGCGAGGAGAAGATGGTGCCCTACGAGGTCGTCGGCGGCCCCGAGGACTACGTAAAGGTGCGGGCGGGCGACAAGGAGTTCACGCCCCCCGAGGTGTCGGCGAAGGTCCTTCGCGCCCTGAAGGAGTCGGCCGAGGCCTATCTGGGCCACAAGGTCAACAAGGCGGTGATCACCGTCCCGGCCTACTTCAACGATGCCCAGCGGCAGGCCACGAAGGACGCCGGCCAGATCGCTGGCCTGGAAGTGATGCGGATCATCAACGAGCCCACGGCTGCCGCGCTCGCCTACGGCCTGGAAAAGAAGGCCCAGGAAAAGATCGTGGTGTTCGACCTCGGCGGCGGCACCTTCGACGTGTCGGTGCTGGAGGTTGCCGACGGCGTGTTTCGCGTGATCAGCACCAATGGTGACACGCATCTCGGCGGCGACGACTTCGACAAAACCCTCATCGACTACGTGGCCGATCAGTTCAAGAAGGAGCAGGGAATCGATCTCCGCAAAGACACGATGGCCCTGCAGCGGCTTCAGGAGGCCTGCGAGAAGGCCAAGAAGGAACTGTCGACCGCCCAGAGCACCGACATCAATCTGCCGTTCATCACGGCCGATGCCAACGGCCCGAAGCACCTGCAGATTACGATCACGCGGGCGCAGTTCGAGCAGATGTGCGATGCACTCGTGGAGCGGTGTCGCGGCCCGGTCGTTCAGGCTCTCAAGGATGCCAAACTCGATCCGAAGGAGATCGACGAGGTCGTGCTCGTCGGCGGGTCGACCCGCATTCCGAAGGTGCAGGAACTCGTCAAGAAGCTGTTCGGCAAGGAGTCCCATAAGGGCGTGAACCCGGATGAGGTCGTGGCCCTCGGGGCCGCGATCCAGGGTGGCGTGCTCGGCGGTGACGTGCAGGACGTCCTGCTGCTCGACGTCACGCCGCTGTCGCTGGGAATCGAGACGGAAGGCGGCATCTTCACGAAGCTCGTGGAGCGGAACACCACCGTCCCGACAGAGCGAAAGCAGGTGTTCAGCACGGCCGCCGACAACCAGACCGCGGTGACGGTGAGCGTGTTCCAGGGCGAGCGGCCGATGGCCCGCGACAACCGTCTCCTCGGCCAGTTCAACCTCGAGGGCATCCCGCCGTCACCCCGGGGCACGCCGCAGATCGAGGTCAAGTTCGACATCGACGCCAACGGCATCCTCTCGGTAAGCGCGAAGGATCTTGGCTCCAACAAGGAGCAGACCGTCCGGATCGAGCAGTCGAGCGGCCTCAACGAGGCGGAGATCGAGCGGATGCGGCGGGACGCCGAGAGTCACGCGGAGGACGACAAGCGGAAGTATCGGCTTGCCGAGGCCCGCAACCGCGCCGAGGCGCTCTGCTTCCAGACGGAGAAAGCGATCAAGGAGCATGAGGCGAAGTTGTCGGCCTCCGACAAGGCTCCGCTGGAGGCTGCGATTGCGAAGGCACGCGAGATGGCCAAGGGCGAGGACGTCGATGCGATCACGTCGGCACACGACGCGCTCGAGCAGGCTGCGCACGCCCTTTCGAAGGTGCTCTACGAGACCGTGCAGCGCGGGGGTGCGGACGGCGATGCCGCGACCGCCCAGTCTGGTCCCGCCGATGACACCATCGACGCGGAGTTCGAGGTCAAGAAGGACGCGTAGGCGGCGCCTGGCGAGGACGACGGAGTCGCACTCACCGCGAGGCGGATCGGCGATCGATAACGACAGACGAACAAGGGGACATTCTGGTCGCGTCCACGCGGCGATCGGAATGGCCCCTTTTTCACGCTTCCGTGCTGACACGAGGAGGATGACGCATGGCATTCCGATTCGACAAGTTCACGATCAAGGCGCAGGAAGCCGTGCAGGCCGCCATTGAACTGGCGGGAAACCGCGGCAATCCGCAGGTGACGCCCGTGCACCTGCTGCACGCCCTGCTGAGCGAGCGCGAAGGGATCGTGCGGCCGCTGCTCGAGAAGATCGGCACCGACCGCGGCCACCTCGAGCGGATCGTCGACGCCGAACTCTCGCACCTTCCCAAGGTTTCAGGGGGTGCCCAGCCCCATCCCGACCAGGAACTGATCCGGGTCTTCGAGACCGCGACTACCGAGTCGCACCAGATGAAGGATGAGTTCGTCTCCACCGACCACCTGCTGATGGCGCTCGCCAAGGTGCCTTCGAAGGCGAAGAACGTGCTGCAACTCGCGGCCGTCGGCGAGAAGGAGCTGCTTGCGGGCCTCCAGGCGGTTCGGGGCCAGTCGCGGGTCACCGACCAGAATCCCGAAGAGAAGTTTCAGGCGCTCGAGAAGTACGGGATCGATCTGACGAAGCGGGCCAGCCAGGGCAAACTCGACCCCGTGATCGGTCGGGACGCCGAGATCCGCCGCGTGATCCAGGTGCTCTCCCGGCGCACCAAGAACAATCCGGTGCTCATCGGCGAGCCCGGTGTCGGCAAGACGGCGATCGCTGAGGGTCTCGCCCTGCGGATCGTCCAGGCAGACGTGCCGGAGAACCTCCGCGGCCGCCGCGTGGTGGCCCTCGATCTCGGGGCGTTGATCGCCGGCACCAAGTACCGCGGCGAGTTCGAGGACCGTCTCAAGGCGATCCTGCGGGAGGTGGAGGCGGCGGCCGGAAACGTCGTTCTGTTCATCGACGAGTTGCATACCGTCATCGGTGCAGGGGCCGCTGAGGGTGGGTCCGACGCCGCGAACCTGCTCAAGCCGGCACTCGCCCGCGGCGAGCTGCGGTGCATCGGCGCGACTACGCTCGACGAGTACCGCAAGCACATCGAAAAGGATGCCGCCCTGGAGCGGCGATTCCAACCCGTGATGGTTGGGGAGCCGAGCGTCGAAGACACGATCGCGATCCTCCGTGGTCTCAAGCCCCGCTACGAGTCCCATCACAAGGGCGTGAAGATCAAGGATTCGGCCCTCGTCGCAGCGGCCGAGCTCTCGAGCCGCTACATCGCCGATCGCTTCCTGCCCGATAAGGCGATCGACCTCATGGACGAGGCGACCAGCCGGATCGCCATGGAATTGCAGAGCGTGCCGAGCGAGATCGACGAAGTTCAGCGGCGGCTCGTGCAGCTTGAACTCGCCGCCCGCCAACTCGCCGAGGAGACCGAGGAGCACGCCAGGGAGCGGCTCAAGGAGATCGAGGAGGAGTCAACGCATCTTCGCAAGAAGCTCGCCGACCTCCGTCAGCAGTGGGAGGCTGAGAAGCTAGGCGTGGGGAGCGCCCAGGAGCTCCGGAAGCAGCTCGAGGAGGTTCAGCACGCCTTCGATCAGGCCGGCGTCGCCATCAAGGAGCGGCAGGCCTCTGGGCAGCCAGTCGGCGAGGAGATCTACCAGAAGCTGTACGAACTCGACGTGCAGCGGAAGGCGTTGCAGCAGCGGCTGGAGCAGGAAGGCAGCGAGAGGGACCATGCAAAAGAACCCGGCAAGCAGGGTGCCAAACGGCTCCTGCGGCGGGAGGTCGGGCCGGAAGAGATTGCCGAGGTGGTGAGTGCCTGGACGGGCATTCCAGTGACGCGGCTCGTCGAGAGCGAGCGGGCGAAGCTGCTCGTGCTCGAGGATCGCCTCCACCAGCGGGTCGTCGGCCAGGAAGAGGCGGTCGGGGCGGTGAGCGACGCCGTGCGCCGCAGCCGGGCCGGGCTCCAGGATCCGAATCGACCGATCGGCTCGTTCATCTTTCTCGGGCCGACGGGCGTCGGCAAGACGGAACTCTGCAAGGCGCTCGCCGAGGTGCTGTTCGACGACGAGAACGCCATGATCCGCATCGACATGAGCGAGTACATGGAGAAGCACACGGTGGCGCGTCTTATCGGCGCGCCGCCGGGCTACGTGGGCTACGAAGAGGGGGGCAGACTCACCGAGGCCGTCCGTCGGCGTCCGTACTCGGTCGTGCTCCTCGACGAGATGGAGAAGGCCCACCGCGACGTGTTCAACGTGCTCCTTCAGGTGCTGGACGACGGCCGACTCACCGACAGCCTCGGCCATACCGTGGACTTCACCAACACGATCGTGGTGATGACGAGCAACGTCGGCAGTCAGGCGATCCAGGAAATCACGAAGGAGGGCGGCAGCGAACAGGAGGTCCGTGACGCGGTTCGCGAGGCGTTGCAGGCCCGCTTCCTCCCAGAGTTCCTCAACCGCATCGACGAAACGATCGTCTTCCACCCGCTCGACCAGAAGCACATCCGCCGGATCGTGCTATTCCAGGTGCAACGGCTGGTGGACCAGGCCGCCAGGGCGGGAATCACGCTCGAGTGCACCGAGACGGCGATCGACGAGATCGCCCGGCTCGGATACGACCCCATGTACGGCGCGCGACCGCTGAAGCGGGTGATTCAGCAGCAACTCCAGAACGAGCTCGCCCGCCAACTCCTGGCGGGCAAGTTTCCGGAGGGCAGCCGAGTGCGGGTCGACTTCGTCCAGGACGGGTTCGTCTTCGAACTCGAATCCTGACGCTCAGCCGCGCTTGCGGTCCTCGAGACCCATCCGCGTGATCAGAACGTCGCAACCCGTCGTCATCTTGCGGAGCTTGTCGGCCATCACCAGCTTCTCGCTGGTGGTGGCCTTCTTGAGCTTGGTCTGCATCTTCGTGAGCTTCTGCCTGCGATGCCGACGCCGCTTGACTTCCTTCATCCGATTGCTGATGCCGCCCATGGAGATTGTTCCTTTTCGGGTGTGCGGGGGAAACGAAACTCTAGGAAACGGCGGGAAAACAGTCAAAGCCACCCCCGTTCGCGGCGTCGATCCGATAGACTTGAGGGCTGGCACGCGGGGTTTCTGTCGCTCCGCGGCCCTCCGGGATGGGTGGCAGAGCGGTTGAATGCACCGGTCTTGAAAACCGGCAGTCGCGTAAGCGGCTCGTGGGTTCGAATCCCACCCCATCCGTTGTGCCGGTGCAAGCTGGCTCGGGGGCAATCCGCTCCCGCCGCGAGACCTGCGGTCAGCCCGGACGCCGGCCGTCGAGTTCAGCCGACCATGAGACCGCGTCTCGCAGAGGTGTGGCGACCGGTTGAGAAATCTGAGCGGGTAGGCGAGGGCGTCGGCGAGCGCCCGAGGAGCCTTGGCCGAATCTTCACCCCCGGCGGCGAGCCTGTTGCCGTCTATTCCTCCGACACCGACCGATTGTTGGCTTTCTCCCGCCTGTCCGCGGATAATCCACATGCAGGGGCTCTGCGTGGAGGATGCCATGCGCGACACACGCATGGTCGATACGCGTGGTGAGACGGCCATCATCGGCTTGGTCGCCGCTGGCCTGTTGTTGAGCGCCGGCGTAGGGGTCGTGCACATAGGAAGCCACCTCGAGCGCGAATGGATTCGGCTGCCGCCGCCTACCCCCGCAGGGCAACGCCCTCCGGGCGAATGGGTGACGCTTGCTCCAGCGAGGGAGGGTTTCCAGGTGTCGCTCCCATGGGCTCCCGGACCATGGGTGGACCCCGAGCGTTCTGCCACTCATCCGGTCACGCCACGCCGCGGCTACCGCCTCGTCGAGTTGGCGTCCGCCGATCGAGACACGGCTCACGAGTACACGATCGTGATCACGTCGAGCCCAGAGGGCGGCCTGCTCGATCGCGGGCATCCGCTTCCAGCACCCATGCTCGAGGCAGTGATCGCCGCGGCCGCCCTGCCCACCTCACGAGTACTGGGCCGTCGCCCGCTGATGGAGGCCGGCTGCAGCGGATATGAGGTGACCGACGTGCATCGGGAAGCGGGCACGGGCGACATCTACACCCGTCGGCAACTGTTCTGGTCGGGACCGCACACCTACGCCTTCGCCTTCTCGTCATCGAATCGGGCCGACCTCACAGGGATACGCGCATCGAGGTTCTTCGGGTCGATCACGATCACACGGTGACGCCACGAGTTTGCGGATGGAGGCGTCGTCGCGTGGGCTGGACGTCCGGCGTTGGGCTTACGTCCCATCCCCATCGCTTACGCGATTGGGCTTCCTGGGTATCAATCGTCCGCCTTGTCGCCGTCCTTGATGACGAACCGGGCCTGCAGGCGAGCCACCTCGCTGGCCAGCCCGGCCTGCTTCACGCTCCGCAGAACCTCGTCGAACTCCTTGTAGGCCGCCGGGGCCTCATCACGGGGATAGCTACGGCAGTTGGTGAGGATGTCGGCCGCGGAAAGCGAGTTGTCGACGCTCCGCTGATCGAGCTCGCGGATCGCCCGCTTTCTGCCCAGTGCCCGACCTGCTCCATGGTTGACGCTGTAGCACGCGATCTCCGCTCCGGGGTCGGCGACCATCACGCACGAACCGGCCTGCGGGTTTCCTGGCAGCAGAATTGGATGCCCGGTCATCTCATATCGCGTTCCCTTCAGTCCCGGATGACCGGCAGGAAAGGCACGGGTCGCCCCCTTGCGGTGCACCCAGGCGAGCCTTCCCCCGACGATCTCGCGGCGGGCGATGTTGTGGCTGATCAAGGAGACCAGCCGTCCCGTGACACCGGGGATCACCGCCTGAAATGCTTCCAGCACCAGCGCGTTGATGAGCAGGTGGTTCACCGTGGCGAAGTTCGCCCCGAGCGCCATGTCGTCGAGGTAGGCGTCGGCCTCCGCTGATCCAAGTGGCGCGTAGACCAGCTCTCGATCGCCACCCGGCAGCGGGATTCCCCGCTCGGCGAACTTCCTCTGCAGCGACGCGAACTGGCCCATGGCGAGTGCGTGGCCCACCCCGCGGGACCCACAGTGCGACAGGAAGGCGACCGCACCGTCGCGAAGCCGGAACGCTTCCGCAACATGCCGGGCGCGGTCGTCGTCGGCCACGCGGACGATCTCGCACTCGCCAAAGTGGTTGCCGCCGCCATAGGAGCCGAGTTGGCGAAGCTTGTCGTCGAGGTTTTGCAGCGATCCCCGCTGTTCGTGCCCGCCGAGCCTCGCCGCGAGCGCCTCGGTGGTGTCGTCATGCCCGCGATGCCGGGCATCCTCGCAGTGATCCGCCCAGTCGCGGGGAATGCCGAGCGCGTCGCAGACCGCGGCCGACGCGCCCTCCACGAGTGCCTGTCGCCCGACATCCGCGGCGACCGGTCTCGACTTTCGCGCATGCCGTTGCCCACGGCCCGCTCCGGTCGGTGTCCGCTCGCAGATTGCCTCGATCAGGGCCCGTCGCACCGGACGGTCGGCCACCGCCTCGGCCGGCAGGTCGAGTTGCAGCAGGCTCATCGAGCATTTGATGTCCACGCCGACCGGACCCGGATAGACGTGGGATGGCGACACGAGCACGCAGCCGATCGGGGCACCGTAGCCACGGTGGCCGTCGGGATTGAGCACCACGTCGGTGACGCCCGGAGCCATCCGGGAATTGATGGCCTGCTGGAGGCAGACCTCATCGAACCCGGCCCGAATCGGGGCCGTGCCGATCACGGTGACCGGGCTGGTCGATCCGCCCGTCGGCAGGATCGCGGTGGCATCGGATGTGGGAATCAGCTCGTGGGGCATGCGGCGGCCCTCCTCGCCGCACCGCAGGATGGGAATCACGTGCGACATCAGGATTAGACTCAACGGCGGCCGGTCCGCCCACGCCTGCCCTGGAGCCGCCATGCACCCCGCCGCGCTCGACGATGCCACGCTCCTCGACGACTGCGATGAAACGCGGACGCGCCGGAGCGGTCCTGGAGGCCAGCACCGTAACAAGGTCGAGACGGCGGTGGTGCTGCGGCACCGACCCACCGGAATCACCGCGGAGGCCTCCGAGCGACGGTCGCAGGTCGAGAATCGGGCGGTCGCTGTCCAGCGGCTCAGGCTCCGGCTGGCCCTGGAGCATCGCGAGACGGCGGGCGACGGGCCCTCAAGCCTCTGGCGGTCCCGGGCGGCGGACGGCCGCCTCGCGATCGCCATCGGCCACCACGACTATCCGACCCTCGTCGCCGAGGCACTGGACCACCTGCAGGCCACGGGCTTTCGGACAGCCGCGGCGGCGGCGGCCCTTGGGGTCACGACAACCCAATTGATCGGTCTCTTTCGGCGATCGGCGTTGGCTTGGACCGCGCTCACCAGCGCCCGAGCGACGGCCGGCCTGCCGCGGCTGGCCTGACCGCGTGCTGCCGATGGTACGCCGCTCGGGGTTCAGGAAGCCCAATCGCGGAAGCGATGGTGATCTTGCGATCGCCGCCGCTCGGGGCCGCCCATGCCCCGTCGCCGGACGTTCGCTGCGAGCATCCGCCCTGCGCTCACTCGATACTGGCTGCGCTGCGCCATCCAGGCTGCGCTTGCCAGCAACGCCGGCCCCGGGGCACGGGCAGCCCCTCGCCGAATCTCTGCTTGGCCCCACGCCTCACGGCGTTGGGCTTGTACGGATCATGGTGAAAGCCGACGGCCGTGCGGCCGCGGGCCTGCTCAGTTCGACGCGGCGTCTCGTGGCGGTTCGCCCCACGCCTCACGGCGTTGGGCTTCGACGATCGGCCGCACGGGACTCACGCGGAACGCGCGGAATCGGCAGAAAAAAAGGGCTGCAGGACGTTGCGGGCAACGCGCAGCGCCCGCTTGCGGCCTTCGAGAGACTTGCCGAAAGTGTCATCCTCGACCTCGATGCAGACCGGGCCGTCATAGCCTACGCGCATCAGTTCGCCAATGAAGCAGCCCCAGTCGATCTCTCCGAATCCCGGAATCCGGGGCTGATGCCAACGGTTGGGGAAATCGAATCGCCCCACCTCGGCGATCGCGCGCGCGTCGAGACGAACGTCCTTGGCGTGCACGTGGAAGAGCTTTCCGCGGAACTCGTCGAGCGACGCAAGCGGATCCATGCCCTGAATCACGAAGTGCGATGGATCGTAGTTGAGGCCGAAACAGGAAGAGTCGATATCGGCGAAGGCCCGCCGCCAGATCGCCGGCGTGGTGAGCAGGTTCTTGCCGCCGGGCCACTCGTCCTTCGTGAAGAGCATAGGGCAGTTCTCGATCCCGATCCGCACGCCATGCTCTTCGGCGAATTTGACCAGCGGCCGCCAGGTGGCCAGGAACCGTGGCCAGTTGTCGTCGACCGTCTTGAGCCAGTCGCGTCCGACGAACGCGTTGACGCTTCGCAGCCCCAGCAACGGCGCCGCGGTGATCAACCGCCGGAGATGCGTTGCGGCCGCGTCGGCCACCGCCGGGTCGGGATCGAGCGGGTTAGGGTAGTAGCCAAGTCCGCTGAGGGCGACGCCATGCCGGGAGCACGCCTCGAGGACGGCACCGGCCTTGGCCGGCGTGAAATCGGAGACATCCACGTGCGTGACGCCTGCGTACTTCCGCTCAGCGGTCCCCACCGGCCAGCACATCGCCTCCACGCAGGAGAACCCCTCCGCGGCGGCGAACGCGAGCACCTCGTCGAGCGAGAGTTCTGGCAGGATCGCGGTCACGAAACCAAGACGCATGGTCGGCCTCTGGTGCGACTGAGGACAATGGTCGGGCTGGAGCCGCGACCAGTGTGAACCGCGGCTGGACATTCTGCCTAGGTCCCTGCGCTGTCGCCCCACCGGGCCGAGCTGGCGGGTGGTACAACGAACCGGCAAGCACACAGGAGTCGCGATGAACCGGCTGCGATTCGGAGCCACGGTGGCGGTGATGTTCGTCGGCGTCGTGACGACCGCCACGCGGATGGCGAGGACCGCCGAACCCTCGGCTGCCGCCGGCGCCCCCCCCGGTTCGACCGGCGACGTGATCCGGCAGGTGGTGTCCGACCTGGGCTACGACCCGGTGGTCGGCGAACGCTGCGTGGCGTTCAGCCGCGTCCTGCCCGTCGACCGCTGGAGGGCCGCGATCGACGCCGCGAGGGACGACGCGCACACCAGTGGCGCGGCCGGGCTCCCGGCGGTGGAAACGAGGGTCATCGACGAGCTTCAACGGCGGCTTGATGCGGTGATCCGCCAGGCAGACGGAGACACCAGATACTGGAACCTCCCGCTCGTCCTCGCCGATCGTCAGGCGCAGTGCCTGGGCAACTGCCAACTCTGGTACGTTTTCGGCAGCTCGGTCGGCCTGAACGTGGGGGCCGTCGAGGTGTCGCGACCGGCCGCCGGCGAACTCGGCGAGCATGAGACGCACGTTGCGACCTTGATCCGGCTCGCGGACGGACGGGTGTGCATGATCGACACGCGGTACGGTATCGAGAGCGATCCATTGCGGTTTGGCGAGGTCTATCGGCGGGATGGTGCGTGGTGGACGCGGGCTGACCTCGCCGGCCACCGAACCCTCCACCGCCGCGTGCGGCCGCTCGACCACGCTGGGATCGAGGCGGCGATCCTCCTCAATATCGGCAATACCTACCGTCGGGCGAGCCGCGATCGTGACGCCTCGCCGATCTACGACCGCGGACTGTCACTCGATCCGCAGTCGCCCGCACTGCATCTTGCCGCTGCGGAGACACACCTCCGCAATGGCACGTGGGACGATGCGGAACGTTCGATCCGCACCGCCATTGATCTCGACCCGCAGAGCAGCGACGCCCACGCGGCATTCGCCAGGCTCCTGATGCGGCGAAACCAGTGGGCCGACGCCGTCGCCTCGTTCGACCGCGCGCTCGCGCTCAAGCCCCTGTCGCCGGACGCGATCCAGAGGCGGGAGGAGGCCGTGCGACGTCGTGACGAGGCGACCTGCGATGGCCTCCCTTCCGCGGTCCCGACGCCATAGCTCACCGCGAACATCAGCCCCCAGGAGCACGCCGTCCATGAATGCCTCCCGAGCCGAGCGGCTCCGCGACGCCCATCTCTGGGCCGACCTCGTCAGCAAGGTGCTGGGCGTTGTGGCCTTGGTCGTCGCCGGCTGGTGGACGTACACCAACTTCACGGTGGAGCGGACGCACGATCCGACGATGGAGGTGAGCGTGGAGCCCTCCGTGCACCCCCTCGACGGCAGCCGCATCCTCCTCAACGTGGACGTCTTTCTCCGAAACGCCGGCAAGGTGGCGATCGTGCCCCGTTTTCCACAGGGTGACGGTGACCGCGACGTCGGCTTGGAGATCTCGATCGTGGAGATCGAGCCGGCGGTGGTGACGGATGGCCGACCCGTGGCGTCTGCAGAGGCGGGGACGGACCCCGCGGTGCCGTGGTTCGACTGGACCAGCGGCGACGGACGGCCAAAGGCGATTCTGCTCAAGCGGAATCTCCTCGCCTCGAACGAGGACTATCGTCACCGCCGCTACCAGCTCAACCCGGGTGTCCGATCGCGGGAGCCATTCGCGTGCGTGGTCGAAAAGGACCGGCTGTATGCCATCCGGGCCCGCTTCTGGACCGACCAGGGTTCGGTCGCCGATCTCGTCTATGTCGACACGTTTCGCGTGACCAGCGCCGGCCACTGACACACCTCGCCGTCACGACCTGCGCATCCGGACCAGAATCGGTCGCGCGAGCGGCGCTGGCCGAATCTCTGGCCTATGGTTGCCCCGTCGGAACTACGCCGAGGGAGCAGCCTGCCATGTCCGCATCGATCGCGCTGTGGCTGATCGTCATCTGGGCCGTCCTCGGGTGTTGGTTGATCGCATCCGCCTTGAGGCCGGGGGCCGATCGCCGCTGACGTGATCAGCCCCGGCGACGGCGGCAGGCGGCAACCGCGACAGCCGCCGCCACCGCCAGGAGGGCGGCAGACCCCGGTTCCGGCACCGCCGCCACCGCTGCGGCGGAAGCCGACGGGTTGTACGGCCCGGCGTCGAACAGCCCCGTGGACAGGAAGTCGGCGGCGTCGAGGATGTCCACCACGCCGTCATAGCCGAAGTCGCCCTCGTTCCACGTGGCCGGCAGACCCGAGTCGAACTTGCCGCCCGCGAGGAAGTTGGCCGCATCCAGGATATCGACCGTCCAGTCGAGGTTCGTGTCGCCCGGCGCCGCGTAGCCGAAGGTCACCGACCCGTCGCCGTTGTCGAGCCAGCCCACGGTCCGTGGGATGCTCTGGGAGAGGGCGGCGGCCGCGGAACTCGACGTGATTCCGCTGGTGCCGTTCCACGACCCGTCGCCCCGGCCAGCCAGGAGCGCCGTGAGCATGTCGGCGACCGGCAGCCCGGCCGCGACGGTCACCATGCCGGTGCCGACGTCGGTGAGGCCTCCCGCATTCGCGGCCAACCCGCCCACCGTCGTCTGGAGCGCCGGCGTCAGCGTGACAGTGCCACCAGCAAGCGGGACCACCCGACTCGATGCCAGGGCAGCGCCGTTCGCGAGTTGCAGCTGCCCCTGCTGCACGGTCGTGGATCCGGTGAGCGTGTTGGCCTGGTCGACGACAAGCGTTCCGTTGCCCGTCTTGCGAACAGGCGTCGCTCCCGAGAGCAGTGAATACCCCGCCTGCGTCTGCGTCTGAGTGCCGGTGGCCACGTTGATCGTGATCACCGTCTGCGTGCTGCTGGTCGTGAACACGAGGTTCAGGTCATTGCCGCTCTGGGCGATCGAGAACGTGCCGCCTCCGAGCGCGTTGGCAAACCCGCCGGTGCCGTTGGTGGCGGACGTCCGGATCGCGAACTTGTCGGCCGCGAATCCCGAGATGCCGCCGCTCGCCGAGGCGATCTTCCACGTGTAGTTTTGGCCGGCGTCGAAGTTCGTGGCCGATCCGCTCACGTCGGGCAGGACCGCCGACAGCGTCCAGAGATTGAGATTGAACCGATCCGACGACGTGGAGGCGATCGTCAGCGCCCCGCTCGTGGTCACGAGGTCCCAGCCGCCGGCGGAGCCGGCGGTCCCGGTGGCGCTGAGCATCTGCCAGTTGTAGTTGCCGCCAGAGCCGAACGTGACGCCTTGCGTGAAGTTGAGCGTGCCGGGACTCGCTCCGGGCGAAACGGTCGCCCCGGCCGCAAAGGTGGCCCCGCCGTTGACCGTGCCGTTGCCGCCGACCGTCTGCGTGGACGGCACGGCGTAGCCGCCCGCCTGCGAGGTCACGTCGAAGGTCGCGCCCGCCGCCACGGTGACCGCCGAGGACGTGGCGATCGACCCAGCCGCGGAGAGCGAGAGCGTGCCGCCGGAGACCGCGGTAACGCCGGTGTAGCCGTTGCTGGCTGCCAGCACGAGCGTGCCGGCGCCCTGCTTGACGAGGCCGCCGCCCGTGCCGCCGTCGGCGAGCGACTGCGAGATCGTGACGCTCGTCCCGTTGGTGTCGAACTTCGCCCCACCGGCCAGCACGGTGACCGAGTCGAGCCCGCTGAGGAAATCATTCCGGGCTCCCGGCCCTGCGCGGAGGACGCCGCCATTGAGGTTCACGACGGCGGCCGATCCGCCCTTGCGGACGTACGGCACGGTGAGCGTACCGCCGTCGAGATTCACCGTGCCGGTGCCGATTCCGAAGTTGCCCAGCGTCAGGCCGCTCTGCGTGCCGCTCACCGCCACGCTGCCCGATCCCGAAACCGTCAGCGTGCCGGTGCCGTCATAGCCCACGATCATGCCAGTGCCGGTGCCGCTCTGCGTGAACGAACCACCGGAGACGGCCAGCGACCCGATCGAGCCGCCAAACCGCCCCAAAACCACCTCGGCCGTCGCGCTCGTCGAGCCGCCCGACTGCGTCCACGAGCCATCCCCGTTGCGGCCGATGAAGAAGTCGGAGCCGGCGGATGCAAAGGATCCCCCCGACATGACCACCGTGCCAACCGCCTTGGAGCCACCGGATTCGTTCTTGCCGAGATACACCGACGACGCGGCGACCGACGCGTTGCCCTCGACTGTGAGCGAGCCCACCGAGCCCGCGAGATCGGCCACGTTGAAGTCGACGGGCACGTTGACCACGGCGTTGTCGCGGGCGGTGAAGGAACCGCTTCCGGAGTTGCCGATCGCCAGCCATCCCGAGGTCGTAAACGTGCTGCTACCACCCACGACGACGCTCCCGACGGCGCCGGCTTCGTTGCCGATTCTCGTGCCGTTGTCTGAGGTGAAGCTCGACGTTCCGGAGAGCACGAGGGATGCCGTCGAGCCCGCGCTGTCGCCGATGAGCGAGTCACCGCCGCTGGCGAGTGAGGAGTTCACGAGCGTGACGGCCTGCGTTGCGACGTTTGGCGTCACGCCGCCGTTGGAGCCGATCGCGATCCCGGCCGCGCTTACGGCCGCCCGGGTGAACGTGGCGGTGGAGGTGACGCCCGTATCGCCAGTGCCCCGGCCGACCGCGAGGAATCCAGCGGCGTTCAGCGTGGCGTCGGTCACCGTCAGCGTGGCATTCGTGCCAGGCACA
>Ga0129333_10002216_pt1 | contig 18006 bp, 9 predicted proteins | sample CPB6_08_DNA_FD_94474 | JGI IMG/M metagenome (GOLD analysis project Ga0129333, IMG submission 94474) | Freshwater to marine salinity gradient microbial communities from Chesapeake Bay, USA - CPBay_Sum_0.6_0.8_DNA | ecosystem: Environmental > Aquatic > Marine > Coastal | place: USA: Chesapeake Bay...
ACCGACGAACAAAACTTTACCGAAGACTTGTTTTGGTCTGTCAGCGATTTGTTTTTGGAAAGAATAGGATACAGGCCAGACTTTATCAGTGTCATTAACTACGACAACGAAGACACTGCTATAGACAATGTCAAGCTGGCCAAACGTATGAATGTCGAGTGCAAACTCAACTATGCCATGGCCAGTGGTGTACAATCTCGCCCTTATCAACTAAGCAAAATCTATAAAACTTATGTTGACATATACGAGCAAGGACTATGGCCTTGGGAATTCAACACCAAGCAAATGATGAATCGTCTCAATGGTGTGTCAACTTGCTGTCCTCAAAACAGAAAATGCGATCAAGGAATTAGAGCTTTCAACCCATCGGGAGACTACTATAGCTGCGGGAGCATGGGCGACGATCGCATTTATCCCATTAGCTTCCAGAAAGAAATGCAAGGAGAGTTTATTACTCCACTGCAGAATGCTCCCGAACTGTTGTGCCACAAGGAAGAATGTTTAACATGTCCTATGTTTGAAATTTGCAACGGGTGCAAAAAAACTATTTTGGATCAAAAGAACCACGGCATGGTCGAGCAGCACTGCTCGTTGATGAAACAAATTGCCCCCAGGATCATTGAGATTAACAAAGCAAGCATTGGCAAGAACGTAATTGCAATGCGCCAAGGAAAAAGAACACATGAACACGCTCATTGATTTACTGCTAGAGAAAAAACGCGATCGAACACAAGAGATTTCAATTTACTTTTTTGAAAACTGTAATCTTCGATGTGCATTTTGTTGGCAGGATCACGAAGCAAGAACAGGTGTTGACACAGTTAGAGAAAAAGTATCTTCTATAGAAGCATACTTCAAAGAAGAAAAGCGCGATGCAGTTAGTTTTGCAATGATGGGCGGAGAGTTATTTTCCGATCAAGTGTTCGACGATGATTTACTAAACGATTTCAAATACGTAACCGACTGTATCAAAGACCTCAGTATCAAGTACAACAAAAAAGTAAAGATATCCTGGGTCACAAACTTGGTTACAACTCGTTTGGACAAGATTAGAAATTTATTGCAACATGGCAGAAATTTAGGAATGGCAGTGGATATATCAACCAGTTACGACTTTGCTGGAAGATTCAACATCAATCAGTTTTTGATGTTTAAAACAAATGTGGAACTGATGTGGGACGAAATTAGCACATTTAGTTTGACCATGACCCGGGCCAACTGTAAGTATTTCTTGGAAAAAGAGGATCCCTACTTTGATTACTTGTACATCAAAGGAGCATATTTCTACTTTGACTACTATATGCCAGATCAGGAAGCCGATAGACAATGTCCCACAGATACCATGCTATACGAAGTGTTCAAAAAAGGCATCGAAAAATATCCACGCATCGATCCATGGAAGTCATGGCTAACCAGCGACAGTAACTATGCGTCATGTCGTAGCAGTAGAATGATCAATCCAGATAACTCAAGAAGCAACTGCGGTGCCATGGTCATTGCGCAAAATGAAGCAGCCGCTGACAAAGTATACACTGTGAAATTGCACAACAAATCAAACGCTGTAATCGAAAATCACTTCCTTGAAAAATATAACTGTATCTGCTGTGAGTATGTAGAGCGATGCAGTTTTGGTTGCTTCATGCAACACGCATCTACAAAATTTGTAGAAGAACTTGATGATTGTGTTTATAGAAAAACATACAAGTTCATGGAAGAAAAACAGTTAATTCATTACTGACATGAAACATTACAAACTTTGGACTGTTCCAGTGACTGTTGCTGATGACTTTGTTGACGATCAATCATTGTTGCAACAACTCAGATCTGACTCACCAGTTACCGCTCCTGTAGTCGGACTCAATGCAACTATACAATGTCTGGATACAAAACAACTAACGCCAGCACAACAAAAAATATTGTCTTTGGTAACAGGTGCGGTTGCCAACTATTGTGTCGAAAACTCAATGGATTACAGTCGTCTTGAGTTTTCAAATTTTGTTAGAAGCTATGTGTACGAGTACACACAAGATTCTGTCAGCAATAACTCATATGAGCCGCATCATGACATGGTAGAAGGAAACTTTATCACTGCTTGCTTCTACTTAGACAGTGCTTGGGATGGCAAAACTTGGTGCGGTGGCGAATTGGCAATTTATAGAGAGTTTACTTTCATTACGTATCCTTCAAACAGTATAAACATTGAACCGAGGCCTAATAGGTTGGCAATCTTTCCAGGATTTGTACCCCACCGAGTAAAACCATACTTTGGCAAGACCCCAAGGATAAATTTAGTGTTTGCCTGGTCATTGCCGGATGCTGTTGACTGTGCTCCAACAATCATTTGATCATGAACTTTGCTACTTACAATGGGCTGTTGGTTGTGCCCCAACACTTAGAAAGCTATCTGTCTGCAGATGGGCTCAGCAAAGACTATTGGAATCGCACTGTAACTGTCGATCAATACCAGCAGTTGCAACAACAAAGCCTGGCGTACTTTGGTATCGAATCGTTGGAAATACCACCGTTTAAATTTGAAATCAAAGTGGAAGATCTTGACCAATATTTTCCTAGGGTGCCCAGATACCATGACCGACAAGGTCTGATATTCATTTGGTCCATTGACTTAAACGCCAACAACAAAGAACTGCCTGATCAAATTACGAACTATGCCAACGATGGGCTTCAGTTTAAATCAGAGTTGCAGCACATCAAAAGTTCAGTGTCGCATTTTGTTGAGCTATGTTGCGCACAAATATATATTGAACAAGATTATATTTTTGTAGGTATACTCAAAACTCCTGGATGGTTCAAACGCTGCGACCAGTCTATAGTAAACAGTTATTATAAACTGTTTTGGAAAAACATAATCAAATACGCAAAAAACAAAACAGTTATTGTGCCCACTGTGTCATACATGAACGACGTCCAGAAACATCTAAATCAACGTACGATTTCGTTTGGGCCGTATCATCAAAAGATAATGCATAGATCTGGTTTCAGAAAACAATTGCTAGGTCCGGGTTATAGCTCAATTCGAATTTTGCCTACACAAGAGATTTGGTATCATGGTAATTAGTCTGGCACCCAGTTTTCACTGTAACTTTAGATGCCCTTGGTGTTATCTCAGTGTTGATCAATTAAGAGACAAATCTTTGCTGGATTTGTCTACCCTAGAACAAAAGTTACAAGAAGTTGCTCCTATAGATCACGTAGACATCTATGGCGGAGAACCAGCTACTTTGCCAACACACTACGTTGAGCAACTGCTGGAGGTATTGCAGAAATACACAAAAAGTATCAATGTCATTAGTAATTTTTCTGTTGTTCCAAAATGGTTTCACAGAGCAGATCTCTCTATCAGTGCCAGCTACGACTGGACGTTTAGAGAGCACCACGAAAAGGTAATCAATAACATCATTGGCTTTAGTCGCCCAATACCTATCTTGATGCTGGCCACCGAAGAGTTGTGCCGCGTTGATCCAAAGGAAATTGCCAGTGTCTTGAATGCAATTCAAACAATCAAGAGCCTTGAGATAAAACCTTACAGTACAAATCAATTCAATCAACACAACATGGACTGGACAGTGTTTGAAGAATGGATCAAGCAATGGTTAAATTTGGACTTGAAATTTGAATTAGTTAATCGTTCATTGCTTGAAAGATCCGTACAAAAAATCTACAACGCATACAGTGACAATCATCTTTATCTTGGTCCAGATGGTTCGTTTTCTGTGCTAGACTTTGATCTCAATGACCAAGAATATTTTAGACCCATGCGAGATCTAAACGAGTACAAGCAATGGATTGCTAACGAACGAAAAATGGTCCAACAAAATGAGTTTTGCTCAACCTGTCAGTGGCAAGGACACTGTGCAACAGAACACTACAGAAATGTAAAAAGCATTGATCGTAGTTGCAATGGATTTCGTAATTTACTGGACTGGTATGCAACACTGGAAGATTAATCAACGCATTTTTGATGCCCTGGGCACCAAGAAAGACATACTAGGTGTACACATAGACAATAACAAAATCATCAAGAAGTACGACAACCTAGTAAACGTCATACAACAACAGTTCTATGACTTGGATAATATTTTTATTCCGGCCAAGAGTTACTGTGTTGCATTGGTATATGCAACAGAGCTAACCAAAGATTTTGGTGGCAGTGTGCTAGATTATCTCAATGATTCTGAGCTATTGCTCAACGACATATACTTTGTTCCTTACAACAAAACTCCTGACGTCTATAACTATTTTTTGACAAACACTGCATGGCAATCAAGTCCGATGTCTGATCGAATTAGGCAGTATTACCGAGAAGAAATACATTTAGAAGGTATGATAAATGAAATCTGAAATTTTAAGTCTCTACCCAACTGAGGTCATGATTGGACAATTTGATGAGAGCATTGTTGCACCGGTTGCACAAGAGCTTCTAACCAAAGCTGATTTTGAATCCGGAGGCGATTTGTCTGATGAAAATCTACTAGGCGAAGCACACGATTTGCCTGTGCTTAAAAAATTCTTTAAGGATTACGGATTTAGAAAATTCAATGAGTACACAGAGCAAGTATTCAATCATACGCTAGATCAAAAAGAATACAAGTTCAAAGCTTGGGCAAACAATGGTGCTGGCAGATACAGTTTGGGTTTTCATAATCATTCTGGCGCACAGCTTAGTGCTGTGTTTTACTTACTGGTCGAAGATTCAAGCAAGCATGGTGGAAAATTTTTATTTCATGACCCTAGATTCAATGCCAACAGAGGAATGACAAAAGCGTTTGCTCATAAGCACCAGGATTTTGAAATGTCTCCAGTGTCTGGCGGTTTTGTAATTTTCCCGTCATACTTGTATCACAGTGTAACAACCTTTTATGGTCGTGTTAGATTGTTTCTTCCGGTGGATATGTTCAACAAGGAATAACAAAAATGGCCCTTGCGGGCCATTTTTTTTGGTTACTTAATTGTAACAATTGCTTCAACAGTACCAGGACCGTCTGAAAGCTTGTCCACCAAGGATCGTCCAATTACGTTGAACGAAGTGGCTTCTCCGGGTGCTGCTGCACGAGCCTTGCCTTCGCCAGCACTTACTAGTCTGTCACCCTTGCGGATTTGTCCAATTACCTGTACTGGTACACGACCAGTCATAGCAACTGCTGGGTGGGTGTCATCATCGCCTGCGCCACCGTTCATTGTGTAAGCAGGACGAGTACTGATAACACCAAATACTGTTTCAGTCAATTCAGCTTTGGCGCGGGTAATTTCATTGACACCGCCAAGTTCGACAACTGTTCCTGGAGACAATACTTCATCGGCTGCAAAACGTTCTGCAACGTCAGCGTACAGTGCGCTGGTTGCTGTAGCAAAAATGCGATTGAAATAACTGCTTGCCGATCCAATGTTACCAGTAGCGTTTGTACCAACGTGTGTAATACTGTTAACTTCCAATGGTCCATTGTCCAGAATTTGAACTGTGGTTGCAATCAAGTTATTGGCAACAACATTACCTGACGAAGAAATTAAGTTTGTGGCCAGAACGTTGACACCGTATATGTTACCGGCTGCACTTACAACTCCGCCAGTGATCAAATTACCAGTGGTTGTGGTTCCGGCAACTGATAGACTCGAAAGAACACCAATACTTGTAATGTTGGGTTGAGCATTGGTTGTAATAGTACCTGTCAGGTATGTACCAATTACGTTTCCACTGGTTTGAATGTTGTAAGTGGTGTTGATTGCAGAAAGAACGTTGCCGCTTAGGCTCAGTCCTACTCCGTTTAGGTTTCCACCAACAACATTGCCAATGGCACTAACTGATCCGCCGGTATTGATATTACCGCCAGTGATATTACCTGTGGCACTGATAGCTCCGGTAGTGTTAAAGTTGCCGCCGATTACGTTTCCGGCAGCACTGACGATGCCGCTAGTGAGAACGTTACCGCCAGTGATATTACCTGTGGCAGTAACGTACCCGCCTGTAGCAATGTTACCGCCTGTAATTGTGCTGGTAGCAGTGACGTAACCAGCAACGTTTATACCAGTCGATGTAACAATCACTACGTTTGATGCTCCGGCTGCACTGATATACAAGTTGGCACTGTTAACAATGTTACCAGACATGAAAGAATTTGATCTAACTGTGGTTCCTGTATAAATTTGAGGGAAGCTAGAAACATACGGAGCTTGTGGAATAAATGCAGCGTCGGTATTTGTAATCGACACCAGTGTTCCAGCAGCATAGATGCCAGTGACAACGTGTGGCACACTGGCAATATCTGTTATGTCAATTGGGAAGGCACCGGTAACCCCTTGAGATCTGGTATACACAGGGCCAGCGATTTTCCAAACGTTTCCGCCGTCGGTGCCGCTCCAGGTTTTTAGTTGGTCATTTGTAGTATCCCACCACAGATCACCAACAATATTTCCTTGCGGGCCAGGGTATGCAACTGCTGATGCACCCGAAATTGTTTTCCAGTATTCGCCGCGGAATACTGATAATCTTGAATTAGTGCTGTCGTACCAGAGCTGACCTGTCAAAGGGGCAGTTGGCGCAGTTCCGTCTGAAAAATTCTCCAACATGTGGATGAAGTTTTCGTCAAGAAATTCACCGTATCCAGCATAATTCTTGCCCACCAGTGTAACGCTACTTGCGGTGTTAATAGTACCATCAGCTACTACAGCGAAAATTGTGCCGTCTGTAAGATTAATTGTATATGCCATGTTAATTACCTGTTCCCATCAGTTATTTTATTTATACAGCATTGATGTTACTCAGCGTCTGTATACGAAGAGTATAATCAATTTGAATTTGTCTGTTAAGACTCTTTTGAACTGGATGAAAAATTACATGGGTAATCAAACGCAGGTTATCAGCCGAGCCGTTCCAGCATTTCAAACCCAGTTCATCAAATACAAATTCTCCATTAAAATTGGTAGAATTGTCAAAAGCTTGCTGGGTAGGCGGCTCGCCGTAGTCCAACAAACATGTTACTAAAATATCAGTGTACATCATCCCAGATGTATGTAACACAGTCATATTGTTTGCTTCTGGATCAGTATCTGCTGCGGAATTATCATTGACCACTTTGAGATATGTTTGATTGTATAGTTCTGCTGATTGTCCATTGACATTGGGCGGCAAATAAGTTATTACACCAGTGGGGTCCACACTACTTCCGCCGTTGCCAAAAGCCATTGCATAGATCCAGCCACCGCCTTGAGCACTAGTACGGTTGCTCAATGTTTGAGCCATTGCAATACTAATGTTTTCATAGTGGATGGCATTTTTCTTATCCACAAGAACTTCGCCGCTCTTAGGATCGTGAATCTTTACAAATCCTTCAATTTTACACAATCCAGGAACTATCATGCTCTACCCTCTACGTATACCTGCTTGGTAGCAGGGTCAAATATTTTAAAATGCGCTTGAACGCTAATGTGGCCAGATTCATTTGGCTTTCGCACAGCAGGGCTGGGCTGCTGTGTGACGTTCTTTTCTGGCTGTTTTGGCTGTATATTTAACATGGTCATTTATTTACCTTAGGTTATACCGCATAGGAATCTTGCAGCTGGGTTATCGGTTTCTTGCAGTGCAAGACCGTTGCTGGGCTCGTAAACACCAGGTGTATACCAAGATTTTCCGTGGCGTACCAACAAAGTAACCATTTGTCCGTCTGGCGGAGGTACATCAAATGTCACAGTGATAAACGGGCTCAATGGTTCAAAAGCAACACTGTATCCAGACAATTGTCTAATTCCGCCAATGAATACTTCAATGTACTCAGCAGGGCTCTTGCCATAATCATAAGATCCAGGTTCTCCATTGAACGCATTGGATGCCGGCGAACGCACCCATTCTCCATCTACGTATTCGTAAATTCCGGCGTAATCAAATGGTTCACTGCTGAATCCCTCAGTTGGGAAGTTTGACAATTCTAAGTTGTCAGCAGTAAAGGACACAGTTGATCCATCGCCTAGCTGATTGTCAACGTCAACATAATCTTGCCATTGTTTCATCAACAAGTTTCCGCTGCCCATGTCATAGACTTGAGACCCCACTGCATGATTGGCTGCGCCAGTACCTGCGGTTCCACGGAACAATCCTGTTATTGCACCGATTTCAAAGTCTCGGTTGCGGTACATGATTCTTTCTCCGTTGATAGTGACCACTCCAAACACTCCATTGGGTAAGTTAGGTTCGGTAAGATCACTTAAATTATCAACAAAAATTGTTTCGTCGGTTGCCAATACTTCTTGCGAAACAATAGCAGTAGATTTTTGTGTAATGCGATAAGTTATTTGAACACCACGCATGTCCTGGAATATACGGAAAGCTATCGGATTAGGAGTAACGCTGTCAGTAAACTCAGTGACTGCCAAAATTTGTCCTGCGGTGATTACTCCAGAGGCCAAAATTAGGTATTGTCCTTCGATAGTAAAATCTACGCCGTCGAACAAATAGTTTCCGTCAAGTGTAACCCATAGTCTAGATGAGTTGATGTCTGAACGATTCAAGAAGAATTGGTTAACATCCTTTTCGTAACCCATTGAGTAATCGTAGCTTTCTGGTAGAGGATAAAGAGTAATAACCTCCCAGTAGCTTGGATTGCTGATGTTTACACCCGATGGTACTGACTGCAGGGCTTTGTAAAACACTGGTAAGTTACCTGGCTGAGGAACTCCTGGCGATTCATAGACCTGTGTAAACACCACAGCATTGATGTCATATGACTCTAATGTATCCCATTCGGATGCTTCAGGCAGTGGCGAGTAGTCAGTGCTGCTGTATGGTTCAACGTCGACATAACCAGTTTGAACTGGTCCGTTGAATACCAATGTGCAAAGCTCTTGCTGAGTGGTATCGTTGAACGTTGTTATTCCAAATACGTCGCCAACGTTGGGCAGTATATTTAGATTAATTGTAGATGTTTCACCAACTGTTACAGTGTAATCAGCATAGGTACTTACAGAAATCAATATAACTGTGTCAGCGTCAGGTGCTGTGTCGAATTCAACCTGTCTAACAGTGCTGCCGTCCCAGGCAGATACTGAATAGTCAGTTCCTTGCTCTTGAAGAACATTGTCAACCCAGACTTGAACATCTTCGTCGTTGATTCCGCTTTGTGGACCAATGCGGTCTGGCAGAGCAAATGCTGTTGTAGATCCGTCGCCAATCCATTCAATGCCGCCGGGCGGAGTCAATCTTAAACCATTGCGATTTACAATCAAATTGGCTGGGTTCGTACCTTCCAGGCTATTGGTTGGGTACAGTATGCGAGTTGTTCTAATTGTCAAATCTGCAACAATATACTGAGTAACAGGGACGCTCCAGTTATATTGTGTAGGAGTAGTATAACCCATTACTAGAACAGACACGCCATCGGTTGCTGTTATACCAGACGGCAGCTCAAAAACACTGTTTCTTTTTGCACCTGTGAACTCGTAGTAATATTCAGGTGGTGTTTCTGGGTCAAGCACAGCAGATTGCCAGTACTGATAATTGTTCAATACAATACCTATTGGAACTTGGGCTATAGCATGGTAATAAATTACCTGTCCTGTAAAGGCCACGCTGGCAACAGTTTGGGAATTGTTAACAGTATAGGTGCCTGTATTTCCTGAGCCGCCGATATAACCAACTACTATTGTTCCTGGCGCAATGCCTATGCCGTTGATTTCTGTACCATACGCAATGACACCTGAAGTGACTTCACTCACCGACAAAGTTGTGCCAGATATCGATGCAGTACCAGCAGCTTGTGAATAAACCACATCATTGAAATTGTATGCCAAAGTCACATCCCACTCGGTAGCCGGTGCATAGTACGGATTCCAAGATTCTACGTTAACTGGCTGTCCATTGACAAATAGTACAATAGATTCGATCAACGAAGATTCTGCGGGAACAACAATGCTGTCTCCAGATTCTTTTTCGCTATAGTAAGCCTGGTACAACTGATTGCCGCCACCGGCTTGATAAACTGCAATATCAAATACGTCATTAAATGACACACCCGACACAATAGAAATTGTTTGATTAATCCAGTCAACGGTATAATTGACATCTGGAATCAACAGCGTCTTGGTAGTAATATTGCTTACTACCAATTGCATTGGAAACTCAACAATGTCTTTCCAGCTGTAAGAAGAATTTACATCAATTTCTAAGTAAGTGATTCGAGCTGATCTAAACGCAAAGCCATGGCCGTTGCCTTGCCAATCAGAACCAGAACGTGTGTACACCTTGAAATCCATTGTGTCAAATTCTGACCCGTTGACCAACTCCTCGGGAGCGTGTCCTTCATATGCGTCAACAAACTTGCCACCTTCGACATTTATGTCAATCAAACGATCCGACGGATATGGCGGATTCGGAGGAGTGGTGTATTCAGAAGGATCGTCTGGATTGCGTACCCCAAAGTAACTGGCATAGATTGCATCCAATGGTTCTGGGACCAGCACAGTGCCTGTCATTGGTGTTGGATTGACTATTTCTTCCCAGTAAGACGGATTGTTAATGCTGATACTTGGCGGGACGTCTATCAATGCAGTATAAAACTTTCCTTCGAAAGTTACCACAGAATTTTGACGGTATGCAATTGGGTACTCGTTCCAGTATAGAGTATTATCAATGCTTATGTTGCTGCCGGTCGTAACTTCACGAATAGCCTGTCGTATACTTCCATTAGGAGCATAAACTACATCATTGACAGCATACGAGTTACTGATATTCCATGTTGAGGCCGGAACTTGTACCCATTGGCTAGAGTACAATTCAAATTCAACTTGATCTTCATCAGAGCTGTCCAAGCTGATGGTGAATTTGGTAGGATCTACGATTCGGAAAACATAGTACAAATGGTTTGTTACAATGTTGCCAAATACTGTACCAGTAAACGAAATTGGCATACCTGGCACTAACAATTCTGTAGTGTCACATACAACCAAGTTAAGTGCGATGTTTGAAGATCCTGGTGGGATGCCAATGGTTTCTTCGATGGTTACAGTTATCTGGTCTTCGTGTTGCGTAAAGTTGGGACCAAATACCTGTACGCCAGGATAACTTATGCCGTCAATCAGCAATGGTAGTTCCAGGCCAGGCATGTTGATTCCCGGCACATAGTAACCCATTGTACGATCGGCAGCATTGAGATCGCCTGCGGGTACTAGAACCCAATCGTTGAGTTCAAAAGTTGGGCCTACCACAGCAGAGCTGCCGTCTGAGCTATCTGCACTCCATACAGCATCATTGTGTCTTACTCTAGTACCGTTTTCGTATGTACCATCTGGGCTCCACTCAATGATTGAGCTGTTGAATTCGCAGCGGTCATACTTGATAATGGTCTTGAAGCTACGCACCAGACCGTTGGTCATCACTGGGTAGCCGACTGCTCCCGAACCCAGTGCGCTGTCAAACACAACTGTTGGGGTTTCGGTATAGCCAGAGCCCGGATCTGTAACAATAATAGAGACCACGTTACCTATTGAGTTTACAATGGCAATAGCAGTGGCTGGTACTACTGCATCTCCTTCGATAGTAACAACTGGCGGATCAGTATAGCCCGAGCCTTGGTTGACCACCTTGATAGATTCCAGTGACAAGGTGTAATTTGATATCCATTGTGTGTAAGGCCACTTTGACCAAACTACACTGCTCAGCGGAGTATCACTTACTGTGTTGAATTCTTGTGCAGTTGCATGAGCATATGGTAACAAGATAGGACTGACATACTGAGGGAACAGCAAGTCAGCATTGTAATATGCCGGAACATCAAAGTCAGTTACGTCGCCAGGGTATTCATCTTCGCCGTTGTAAACAAGATTAAACTCTCTAACTTGTACGTGATAAGGTTTGACTTCTTGCAAGTAGTCAGACACAAAGTACTGATTGTCCTGAACATAGTTAGGGAACGGCAACAGTTGACGAACTACGTGATTGACATCGATCAAGCTGGTCTTGACCAGCCACTCGGGTGCCTGGAGCTCGCTTAGAATAAAATTAAACATCAAAGTCAAAGCTTTGTTGCGCTCAATCAATAGCTCATCAACAAACAGTTGCTCATTGATAGCTTGAATAATTTTTCTAGTTTCAGTCTGTGGTTCGTAATCAAAGGGTTGTGTATCATACGCTTTGTTACTGTATCCGAAATCGCCAAGTCCATAGTTGTAGAGCATGGCAGAAATTTCGATTGTTCCGTCTTGCAAACCAACACGTTCCCAGCCTAGATCGGTCAATAGATATATTTCCCATTTTCCTTGTGCATTTGCAGTGACTTTGGCGCTGGCGCCAACATTGGCACCCAAGTACTTCAGGTTAACATAGTTAGGAACTTCATAAGATACTTTGGTTGTTGGGTTGTACCCAGGAAGATACCAATCAATGTAGCTCCAATAGTTATTGGTCTTGTAACTTTGAATTCGAGTTAACTGTAGAATACGCAGGTCAGCATCTGATGGGTCTACTTTTACTGTGTAGGTTGTCCAGAACCCGCTGTAATCGCTGTCTGATTCAACCAGGTAAATGTAACCCAGCGGAACTTGATAGATATTTTGATATCCTAAAATTTCAAGGTTAGCACAGGCATAGTTCCAAGCACCCGAACCAGCTGGCGGGATAGGTTCTTGGCTATTCAACAATGTGAAACTTCTGGTTTCACTTATAGGATACAATTTCAGTACAGAATTTGCTCGAGTAATATAGTTCTTGAGTGCCAAGAATCTATCAGTGAACATACTCTGACGAGGACGGAACTGTACTCCGTAACGTTGGCTCACTGGCAACGACGGGTCAGGAACCTGATTACCCAAAGAATCTGCTCCGCACAAGCTGTCCTGGAACTTGCGATACAACATATCGCTCATGAATGCATCCGGACGACCTTGTGCAATTAATTCGTATTCGGCATGTACGTTGGCATCAGTGTAGGTCTTGTCAAACTCAATGCTGATAATAGTATCTGCTGCATCAATGTACTGAAGTCCGTTATAGATAGCTATTGTGCTAGAATTAATAGGTGCAATATAAGCAATACCACTTGCCTTTGGACTTTCAATGTACTGTGCAACCACAGACGCACTGAGTGTTTTGCCGTCCTGAGTGTATGTCTCAGTGACATCCTTGACCCAGAAATAATAAGTTGTACTAAACAGTCCAGTGTTGTTTAGTCTAGTACTGATTACATAGCTGTCGTTGTTCAATGGTGTACCAGATCCAACATAGCTAGTAGGTGGTGTAGTACTTTCAACCCATTGATATACATTCACTGTGCTACCTGGGAACAGTTGTCCCCAGCGACGACTGGCGTAAACAATGTTGTCTTGGTTGGTATCAATAAAGCGAACTGAACTTATGTCCCACCACATCTCTCCAACATGCTCTGCTCCCCATGTGTTACCACGGTTGTTTACATAACCTACATTGTAAGATGCCGGGTCCACTGCACCAATGTAATCTAGGTTTTGCTGAGCTGCACCTAAAATTTTACCTTGCAATGGATCAAAGAAGTCAAAGAACTCTGTGCGTTCTGATGTTATGCGATCATACATGAACACAGAATTAATCAAGCGAATATCAACCACAGGTTGTTGTTGATGTATCACAGTCCATGCAGGAGTCAGTGTTGGGTTTTCAAATGCAAATGCAGCGCCGTAGTTTTCGCCTTCGACATCATTGTCGTTGCCCGGAGCCCCGATTATCAGTACACCGGATCCATAGCTGAATGACGTTCCATATTGATCATATGGTCTGACTTTTGTGTTAGATACCTGTTGACCAAAAGTAAACATTCCTGGTGTATCAATACTGTCAACGGAACTTGGCAAGTAGTCATATGTATAAACCGCCCCACTCTGCTGAACAGGTGAGTAGAAAGTAGTGCTGTTTCCGTCGAATGTTGTAGCAGGCTTTGGAGAATTTGGAGAATAATCAAATGTATTCGGCAGATACAATGTACCTTTAGGAGCACCAACAACCAGGCCCAGTGCAGTGTCGTTTATGGACAACGATGATCCAAACGCTGCATAATCAACTGCCAATGGACTTTCGATAGTTTGTGTATAAACAAAAGTTTCAAAGCCAAGAGCCGTAAAGGTATTTCCAATGGTGCCCGGAGACACTTGTAGCTTGTTGCCAAACGGTGCCGATGTGTTGATCGCAGAAATTGTCAAGTAACCACGTGAATTTATTGAGGCTTGTACATTAGGAACTCCAGTTTGACTGCCATCGGCATACCCATTGATTGCATCCTTCAATCCACTTACTGTGTTGTTAGGAGCTGCAGGAACAGATATATCAATATTGTTGATCCTAATAGTATCACCAGTTACCAGATCGGGATCTTTCATAGTAGCCGTGATAGTACCATATGTTCGTGCCTGCGCTACACTGCGTTGAACAATGCCACCTTTCCAAGCAGTAGTATTGTCCTGTGGTGCGCCAACATAGAGACTACAGTTGTAAGGACAAAGGTCTACGGCTTGCCCAAAGTTTACAAACTCAGAAACTGTGTCTTGTACTACTTTTTGTGCCAATGCAAATTGATTAGTTTCAATTTCTATGACATCACCAACGTTTAACGTAGCATTGATGGTAATGTTGTTGCCACTCACTACAAAGGTATTTGTAGCACCGACAATTCCATCTTGTTCGTTGGTTAAGAATTGGTTATTTACTAACACGCTGATTGGTGCAACCGGAGTTCCAAGAACTGTGTATGTGTTACTAGAATCATCGTTCTTTATAAATGCCTGAACATTACGATCAAACACATAAACACTGCCAGCTTCTGTCAATGTGGCCACTTCAGACACAGTGATTGTTAGATCATTGACAATGTCGACGCCGCCAATGCTGCTGCCACGAATTAAAATAGAATCATTGATTGCATAGTTAGAACCCGGATCTGCTATAGTAACAATGTACGAATTGTTATAGCAGGTAACATCAAATTTAGAACTTGAGCCGCTGCCCGAAGTTGAATATGGTGTAACGTCGTTGAATACTTTGTAACCGCGGACTGCGACTCCCGAAGAGCCAATGGTTTTAATTGTTCCGGTTGCCGAGTCATTGCGGGCACCAACAATTACTTGACGACCATCGGTACTGCATTTTACGCTGTGTCCGAATCTGGCATCAACTGGAATGCCAGCAACAGTAAGAGTATCCACATACTCAAAGTAAACTTCAGCGTTGACTATCACAGTAGACTGCGCAGGTGTTGCAGTTACAAACACCAGATTGCCACTGCTGAATGTGTAATCAATTCCTGGGCGTTGTGTCTGATTGTCAACAGTCACAGTAAATGAGTTAATATTATCAACTGTGAAGAAATATGGTGTTAACGAATATGTTGATGTGCCGCCAGCAAATGATTTGCGTGTGACTCTTGCAACAATTATGTTAGTTCCCACTACCACAGGTGTTGTGAAAGTCACAGTTGTAAAATCGCCTGATACTTGGTAGTCAGTTCCAGGAGTTAGTACAACTCCATTTAGAGTAACTGTCAACTGTAGAGAATTGTCAATCTGTATTGAGTCTGAAATATCCACACTGGTCACAGGCTCTGATGCTGTAATCAGCACTGACTGCAGATCGGCGTCAACACGACCGTAAGCATATACTTCGTTGAGACCCGGAGCTCCGACATAGATCCAGCGCTCGTCGTCGCTGACTACCACAGAGTAACCAAACTCACCAGGACCTGGAGTAGTTGAACTTGTTGTTCCTGGCATTGTTAGCAATTGCCAAATAGAGTATATGTTAGTGACTCCAGTGCTGACTTTGCGAATTACTGCTGCGTAACCGTTGTTGGCTTCGCCGTTTGGACCCAAGCTCTTGCTGGCTCCTGCTGCTGCCCATGTTTTGTTTCCAAAGTCAACTGAGTTACCAAACCCTCTGACTCCGGTGGCTGCCAAAGTTACAATTACATCTACTCCGATAACAGGAGAATCTGGAACAAAACTTGTGTTACTGGTGTTAACATAAACATAGATACCGCCCACAGCATTGCCGCCGGATGTCAGTGCAGGACTGCCTACAAAAATCACACTGTGGTCAGCATCTTGTGTTATGCTGGCACCAAATTCTTCATTTGATACAGTGTCAACAGGTCTGAGTATTTTTCGATTAACAAATGGATCTTGCTTTTCTAAGACTTCCCATCGTCCTTGGCCATCGTCATCTACCCATACTCTTGCGCCCGGTAATATTTGTTTTGTGTAAGGCAATGTTGATACATCGCTGGCCTGTGCCACACGCATTGTTTGCATTTTAAATCCAATGCCGTTGCCATTTGCCACAGTTCGGCCGCCATCGAATGTAAATGCAATGTTGACAGTGTTGATATCAACCACGCCCAGAACTTTGTAAACACCATCAACTGCGACGTCAAAAAATCTAATAATCAACTGGTCGCCAACCGAAAGACCGTGCTCATTGGAGAATATAACGCGACTGGTTCCATCTAAGTTATCGCATACGTGCTGAATAGATCCAGCAATACTTTGTGTACGATAAATGTTCCAATCATAATCATTTACTTTGGCCACCCAAACACTGCTGCCATTGTGTATGCTGCCTAGGTTGGCACTCAAAGAAGCCGGATCTGTGAGTTGGAATACTGTTATGTCAACGTCGTCTAGATTTACATAGCCGGCGCTGGGTAATCCAATGTCGGTAACTGTGGTAGTGGTGGTAGGAAGTATGTCTGGCGTTGTTAAAACAAAACTACTTTTCCATACATCACTCAGCATTATAGTTTGATCAGCTTGACTTGGTTGTTGCGGCACAATTATTTGCACCAATGCCGGATCGCTGGTCAGGTACTGTTTGTCTAATCGCAGATCAAAGAAGTTTCTGTTGGCGTTTGCACCATAAACAGATCTTTGAAGAGCCCAGTTTTCATAGATAGTGTATTGCCCGGCATCTTTTCCAAACTCGGTATTGCTGAACAAATCTGTACTGAGCGTGGTGCCTTTGGTATCAATAAACTGTCTGTAAACATTTAACTGGCTTACATCGTCGAGATTCAGATCAGTCATGTACTGTCGTGGTCTAAATCCAATCAAACCATAACTTAACAAATCGTTATCGGATTCCAGGTTAGCTGAATTGATGTTGTAACTGTTGGCCAGCTGGTTGGCTTTGTTGGCAATGTTTGGTAGCAGCCCCAGTTCGATTTGTGTATAATCACTTTGGTTCCAACTGTTGTAATCAAACTTGATGCTTGGCTGTACAATAGTTGCCGCACTCCAATATTTTCCTTTGTACTTGACAAGCTCGCCTTTTGGATAGGTTTTCAAACCTGTCCACTCTTCTATGTTGTCTTGGTTGAGTACAAAGCCAGGTGCATTTACACTGCCATTCCACTCAGTGCTGGTCGCAGCAACAATCTTTAATCGATACTGACGTGCACCGGTCACTGGATCATATATCAAATCTCCGAACAAGCTAGAATTGTTTAGAACAATCATGTTTTCGTAGCTTGTGTATCGCATGTCAATGTAACTGATAGTTTGATCGTTCAAAGACTCAATTGTAAATGTGTTGTCAAGACGAACAATGTTGAGATTTTTGGTAGAAAACTCTCGACGGTTCTGGTCCAGTATAATGTTTTCAGCAGTTTGTGCCTGTATCGAATCTACAATTGCTTGTTCCTTGGTAACAGATAATCTGTCAGACAATGGATTTAAATTTATCAATGACCCAATACCCCAACCTTGGTTAACCCAGTACATGAATTCTTGAACCATTTGATCCCAGTCAAGAACGTAACCATTGGTTCTATCAGTGAATGTAAAACCAGATTGTTCCAAATACTTTCCATAAGTCAACAGGAAGTTGGCCACAGCGTCTTGTGTGGTAAAAACAAATCCGTAGGGAATGTTAGCAACAGTCTCGGTATAGAAAGTAGGAACTTGTACAGTATTGTTGCCTACAGTGAACTTTCTGAATTGTCCAGTTGGCAAAGATGTCAATGTACTGAAGTATGGACGAGTCGTGCTGTA
>Ga0129333_10002217_pt1 | contig 18002 bp, 20 predicted proteins | sample CPB6_08_DNA_FD_94474 | JGI IMG/M metagenome (GOLD analysis project Ga0129333, IMG submission 94474) | Freshwater to marine salinity gradient microbial communities from Chesapeake Bay, USA - CPBay_Sum_0.6_0.8_DNA | ecosystem: Environmental > Aquatic > Marine > Coastal | place: USA: Chesapeake...
AAGCGACGAGGACATCAGGATTCAGCTGTATTTCAGACTGAGACGACGCACCACCCACTGGGCCATCATATTGACCACCAGTGTGAGCAGCATCAGAACCAGAGCGGCATACATCAGTGCGGACACCTGCTGGCCATCGGCTTCACCAAACTGATTGGCCAGCATTGAGGAGATGGTGTTGCCCGGAGCCAGAAGACTCAAGCTGAAGTTGGTGGAGTTGCCGATGATCATCGTCACAGCCATGGTTTCACCCATGGCGCGACCCAGGGCCAGCATCACACCACCGGTAATGCCGGAAATGGCAGCTGGAAGGATCACAAGCAAGATGGCATCCCAACGGGTGGTGCCCACGCCATAAGCAGCCTGCCGCAGTTCGATCGGCACCTGCTGCAGGGAATCACGGGCAATCGCTGTGATGATCGGCAGAATCATCACCACCAGAATCAAGATGGCCGGAGCCATGCCAGGCCCCTGAGGTTCGGAGGAGAAGAAGGGAAGCCAGCCCAGGAGTTGATGCAGGCTGGTGAGACCAGGCCGGATGAAGGGCTCCATCACGAAGATCGCCCAGAGCCCAAGAACCACCGAGGGAATGGCTGCCAGCAACTCCACCATCACCCCCAGAACCTGACGGATCCGCAGGGGGATCAGATTTTCGGTGATGAAGATCGCTGTGCCGACACCGAGCGGGACAGCGATCAGCAGGGCCAGAAGTGAGGTGACGATCGTGCCGTAGATGGCCGTGAAGGCGCCATAGCGATCTGCGGACGGATCCCAATCCGACGTGACCAGGAAGCTCAGACCGTAGGCCGAAATCGCGTCACGCGATCCGAGCAGAACGGTGAACAGGATACCCAGGAGCACCAGCCCGACCACTGAGGCGAGAAGGATGGTGAGTTGCCGAAAGCTGCGATCCTGCAGGCGCTCCAGCGGGGGGCGTCGGCGCTGGGAGAAGGGATCCAGCTGACCATGGCCATGAGGGGGAGATCCCCCGGACAACGATTGCCCCAACTGGACGAACCCTCAAACCTTCCAACCCCACGCTCTCATGAGCAGGCTCGCCTTGATTTAAGCCACGGTTAACGCTTGGACAGCAGCCGGTTAGGCTTCGACCATTAACCGACCGAGACAACAAGCAAAAAAGGTACACAATTTCGAACAGGCCTTGATTAAACACTCCTTAACGCCTGAGTGAACAAAGCCATTCAGATTGGCGGCAGTCTGATGCCCATCGCCGTGATCCTCACCCGATTGCCCATGGCCACCTGGTTAGGCCTGACCTCAGGATCCGCCGTCGCCCTGAGCGTGCTGATCACCGGCGGTGCGGTCTACGCAGAAACCGCGCAGACGGGCAGCAGCGTGGTGCGGATTGAGGGTTCCAGCACGGTTCACCCCTTCACCCAGGCGGCGATCCGCCTGTACAGAAGCCGGGCCGGGACAGCCATCTCGTTCCGCTCGGAGCCCACCGGCACAACCGCCGGGCTGCGGGTGTTCTGCCGCGGCGGCATCAACATCGCCGCCGCCTCCAGGCCGATGAACGCCAGCGAACTGAAGGCCTGTGCCGACAAGGGCATCCGCTTCCTTGAGCTGCCCGTGGCGTTCGATGCGATCAGCGTGGTGGTGCCGGCCTCCAACACCTGGGCGCGTCAGATCAGCACCGGCGAACTGCGGCGCCTATGGAGTCGGGAGGCGCAGGGGCGCGTTCTGCGCTGGCGCCAGGTCAATGCTCGCTGGCCTGATGAGCCGATCAGCCTGTGCGGCCCAGGCCAGGACTCCGGCACCTACGACAGCTTCAACAAGGCGATCAATGGCAATGAAGAGAACGCCAGGCAGGACTACACCGCAAGCGAGGATGATGAGGTTCTGGTGCGCTGCGTGGCCAACAACCCCTTAGCCCTCGGCTACTTCGGCTATGACTACTTCCAGACCAACCGCAATAGCCTAAGAGCCCTGGCCATCAACGGTCCACGCGGGCTTGTTCTGCCTAGCGAACAATCGGTCCAGCAATCCCGCTACCAACCGCTGTCGCGCCCGCTCTTCTACTACGTGAATGACCAGCAGTTGCGCAGCAACTCAGCACTCAGACAATTCGTGAATACCACCCTGCAGAACGGTGGGCGCATCGCCCGGCAGGCTCGCCTGATTCCCCTGCAGGATTCCACCTACCGACTGGTCACCAGCAAGATGTACAAACGGGTGCTGGGCAGTGCCTTTGCTGGCCAGCTGCCGCTGGGATTGACCGTAGGCCAGATCCTCGAACGCAGTTTCGACGCGCTCAAGAAACCGGAATACCGGTGATAGGGGACACATCTGCTGGTGATCCACAGCCTGGTGACCTGTTTTTGCGTGAGAGTGGCCGTAGGCTGGTCTCTCTGGTTTGAGAACAATGCTGATTCGAACCGGTCGTGGCAGCATCAGCCTGGTGGCGGGGTGCTGTTGGGTGAATTCAGTCCATCAGTCTCCACCAGGGCGCCATCACGACACCAACGATTCAGCGCTGAGCACCGTTCTGATCAACACAAACCAGGTCGGTCTGCTCAGCAGCGAGGCGGATCCAGGCGATAGCCAACCCCACGAACTGTGATGAACAGCTGGGGCTTGCCTCCAGCCACATCAAGCTTGCGGCGCAACCAGAGCACGTGCACATCAACGCTCTTGCTGTCACCGCAGTAGTCCGGACCCCAGACCTGTTCAATCAGTAGTTCACGGCTCAAGGCCCGCCCCGGGTGCAGCATGAAGCACTCCAGCAGGCGAAACTCCCTCGGCGTGAGGCTCACGTCCTGGCCATCGCGTGTGACCCTGCACTGACGACGGTCCAGTCGGATCGGCCCCACCTCCAGCACGGCCGATGAAGCGAACCCCGCCACCTGACCAGCGGGTTCTGCACAGCGCCCAGCACGCCGCAGAATCGCCCGGCAGCGAGCCACACATTCCCGCAAGCCGAAGGGCTGGACCATTACATCATCGGCGCCGCCATCCAGCAACGAGGCGCGGGTTTCCTCATCCGCCTGCTCCAGCAGAACCAAGAGCGGCGTGACCGGATCGCTGCGGCGCCAGCGCTGCAGTGCCGCCACAGCGGCAGCGTGGTGGCAGGCGGCCGCTGGCCAGACCAGGATCACCAGGGCAAACGCCTGGGCCTCTGGTGCCGATGGCAAGGGCTGGCGACCATCAGCCGGGAACGGGCGCTGCAGAACCGCCAGGCCATCCTCCAGCAGGGACTGAACCAACTGGGCCCGCTGCTGCGGTTCCTCGCCCACCAACAGAACGCTGGCGATCGGCTCGGATGGCGCCATCAGGCCGACACAGTGTGGCCAGCGACCCGGAAAAAGGGGGGCTGGATCAGCCCCCCCGCCAGGATCAAACCGTCCAAGGATCAGGCGCCGATCCGGGCCACAGCGGCCTTGGCCCGCTTGAGGATGTCGCCCTTCAGCGGCACGTAGCCCAGCTCATCGGCCTGGTTCTGGGCCGGACCGAGCAGGTGCAGCATCGCCTTGCGGATGGCACCGGCCTTGGCACCGTTGCCCTTCTCGTAGGCCAGGATCCAGGTCAGGGTGGAGATGGGATAGCTCCGGGCACCGGCGGGGTTGGGATCCTCACCGGCCAGATCGGCATTGAGGCGGATGTTGTTCAGGGCGGCGGCACCACTGGCCAGGTTGGGCAGCACGAAGTTACCGGCCTTGTTCTGCAGGGCTGCGGCCTTGATCGCACCGCGCACATAGCTCTGGTTGAGGTAGCCGATCGAGCCGGGCGTATTGGCGATCACGCCGGCCACACCCTCGTTGCCCTTGCCACCCACACCCACGGGCCACTTGACGCTCTTGCCCTCACCCACCCTGCTCTTCCACTCGGCGGAGAAGGCGCTCAGGGAGTTGGTGAAGGCGAAGGTGGTGCCGGAGCCATCGGAGCGATGGGCCACGGTGATCTTTCCCTTACCGCACTTGAGCTGATCCCAGGTCTTGATGTTGCCCAGGAAAATGTCGACGGCCTGCTTCTGGGTCAGCTTCAGACCTTTGCAGTCAGCCTTGTTGTAGGCGATGGCGATGGTGCCGCCAACGGCAGGGAACTGCACAACGCCGCGCTTCACCTTGGCAGCTTCAGCATCCTTGATCGGCTCATCGGTGGCGCCGAAATCCACGGTGCCGGCCACGAACTGGCGCACACCGGCGCCGGAGCCGACGGACTGATAGTTCACCTGCACGCCCTGACCGGACAGGGCCGCGAACGCGCGCTGATAGAAGGGGGCGGGGAAGGTGGCACCGGCACCGTTGAGGGTGCTCTGGGCCGAGGCGGAGGCGGCAATACCCAGAGTGGCCAGGGTGCCGATGGTGAGAGCCTTCTTCGCGAAGGTCATGACTGCGACCGGATGGGAGCAATCAATAACTAAGCAATGCCAGTGCAGCGCAAGTTAGGGAACGGTTAAGACGGCGTGAACAGTTGGTTTACTACGACATGTTGACGTGCTGCAGGGCACATCGCAGACCACCTGAATAGCAGGCCTAGGATCGTGTGTTGTATGCCGAAGGGGCATGACATCAACGCTTGCCAGCCTGCACCCCAATCCTGGATGGGCTTCAACTGATCAAACTGATCGCACCTCTGCCGGATGCGGCAGCCAGGAGTCGTCGACGTCACCCGTCGGCAAACATTGCATTCTCGAGCTGTATGGCTGCGATCCGGCCAAACTCGACGACGAAGCCTTCATCAGGAGCCTGATCACCATGGCGGTGCAACGGGCTGGTGCCACGCTCCTGGATCTGATCACGCATCACTTCGAACCCCAGGGCGTGACAGGACTGGCCCTGCTGGCCGAGTCACACCTGTCGATTCACACCTGGCCGGAGTCGGGGTATGCCGCCGTGGATGTGTTCACCTGCGGGGACCACACCATGCCGGAGCAGGCCTGCCAGATGCTGTGCCGCGACCTCGAGGCAACGAACCACAGCCTGCGCAGCTTCCGCCGCGAGACACCGGTGAACCTTCATCAGCAGCAGCGAACGCCTGGGTGAAGCCGCGCGCCGTGCCAACTGCCTGAGCGGTTGCCATCAGCCGGCAGGGCTGCTGGCCAGCGGCGCGAACAGATCCCGGATCTGGCGACTCCTGCTCGGACAGAGCACAGGCACGTGCTGGGCCAGGGCCAGATCCTCAACCTGCGCAGCCGTGATCCCTGAAAAATCGATGCCGGCCTGCTGATACAGACGGTCCAACTGCATCTGCAGCTTCGAGACGGGGATCGCATCCCCCACCACGCTGCAGAGCAGCTGGCCATAGAGACGGGCCGCACAACCGGGGTTGCCGAAGCGTGCGACGCAATCCTGGGGTCGTGACTCAAGCGGCACGGGTGGCGGTGCGGGCGGCAACCACTGAGCGCCAACGGGGGGCGCAAGCAGGGCCAGGAGCGTGGCCACCGACGTTGCCGCTCGACAGCGACGGCCGCTCATGGGGTCGGCCTCAAACCACAGCCTCCCAGGCGGTTCAGGCTGGTCCGATGGCGCCGCAGGGCAGCAGCGGCGGTGGCCTGCGCCTGCCGTGCAGCGTCAAGTCGCTCCCGCCGTTGTCGCTGCCAGAGGGCCTGACGCTGCAGCTCCCGCGCCTGCCACTGCACCAGGGCCTCGTTGTATTGCTCCTGCTCCACCTCCTGGTCATAGATGGCCAGCCGCCGCTGTTCGTCCGGATCCAGGGGCGGTGGGGCCGGCGACGGCCGGTAGACCTCGCGCTGCAACCGCAGCAGCTCCTGCTCGCTGCGCTGAAGAGCACGCTGCAGCCTGGGCAACGCGGCAAGCTCCCGGTCGCAGGATTGCTGCAGCGCGATGCGACGCCTGGCCTCGGCCTGCTCGGCCGCGGGATCGGCTGACTGGCGGGAGCAGGCGCAAACCGCGATCAGGGTGGTCAGCACAACCGCGACCGCCAGCGGGCAATGGCGTCTCACACGGTCAAGCGCTCACCGGACCATGTTGCCAGGCTGGGCCGGATGCCGGCGCGACTGCCCCCATTTGGGGGTATCGACGGCCGGGTGAACCGCCGTAGGGGTAAGGGGTACCGGCGGCAGGGCCACAGCACCGGTGCTCCGCTCGCCAGCTCCAACCATGACCAAGTCAGCCAGCCTCACGATCGGCGAACTGGAAGCCAACTATCAGCTTTACTGTAAAGCCTTGAAGATGCTGATAGCCGAACAACGAAGCCTCAAGAAAATCCAGCGCACAGTGTGCTGGGACCGACTTGAGATTCTGCATCACTGCCTACCAAGGCAATACAAATCACCCGACTATCTGTACGCACAACTGCTGGTGCAGCACACGGGTCAGCGAACGGCGACGGAGTGAGGCAGACCTCGGGGCTCAACCATGGAGGACCGCAAGCTGCCAACGACAAGCGACCCAGCGGCAGTCGCCAGGCGCCAACATGGAGAGCACCCGCCGCCCCGGCCAAGCGGATCCACTGACGACAAACGCTCGCCCCTGAGCGATGGACCTCACGCCCTATCTGCAGACCCTCAAGGGCGGCAACCTCGACGAGGTCCTGCTTTCGGTGGCGGTGAGCGGCAAGGTGGCCCTGGCGGTGAAGGGACGCTTCTTCCTGCGTTGCCTCTGCGACAGCTTCAACGAAACGACACGGATCGGCTGCGCCGTGACCGACGAGCCGAGCTGCCTGCACTACCTCCGTCAGGAACCCTATGAGCTGCTCATCTGCACGGATTTCCTGGAGCGGGGCAACGGCTTTGAACTGGCGCGCAAGGCCCGCACCCTGCAGCCGGATCTGAGAATCGTGGTGCTCGCCCTTGGTGATGCGATTCCGGTGGAGTACAGCGAAGCCACCTGGCTGGAGGCGGTGGTGGCCGAAGCCGACTTCGTGGAGGACCAGAAACCGCTGGAGGCGGCCGTGATCGCTGTGATGGGTCGCCACTCCTACCGCAGTCCTTCGCTGCGCTCGGGCCAGCTGCCTTACCTGAGCTGTCCTCGTCTGACCCCCCGCGAATACGAAGTACTGGATCTGCTGGCCAGCGGACTCACCGATCGGGAGATCGCCGAGCAACTGGTGGTGAGCGAGGAGACCGCTCGCACCTACACCAAGAGGCTGCTCAAGACCCTGGAGGTAGGCAACCGCGTGCAGGCCGTGCTCAAAGGGATGCGCTGCGGCATGGTGCAGCTCTGAACGGTCCAGCTCTGAACGAAGCTGATGCGGCGCAGCCCAGGCTGCCCATACTGAGCCCGTTGCCACTTCGCGACTGCCGGCATGATTCGCACACCTCTGGCGCGACGCGGCGCCACGGCCTTGACCGTATCTGCATGCACAGTATCTGCATGCACCGTGTCGGCATTCACCGTATCGGCACTGACCGTGACGGCCTGGAGCACGGCCGCAATCGGCTCCGCCAGCGCCGCCCCCCGGCAGCAGGCCACGAGCGGTGCATGCCAGGTGCCGCGGCAGGGCCACTACGCCGTGATGGCGATGGGCACGCTGGTGGCGGGGAGCGGCAGCACGCCGGAGGCACGCCTGATCGAGGAGCGCTGGCTGGCCGGTGGGGCCCTGGAGGGGAGGATCGTCGAACGGCTGGGGAGTGAGCTGCGCAGCGGCACCTACCGGGGCAGCGTGCAACTGGTCGGACCGTGCCTGGCCCAGGTGCGGCGTCAGCTTCCCTGGGGATCGCAGCTCTCCGAAGCGGTGCTGGACAGCAGGGGCCGCCCCCTCTACAGCCTTGATCGCGGCAGCGGCACCGTGATCACGGCCCGCTGGCTGCCGATGGCCTCCGGCAGCTGTCAGGCTGCGGATCTGAATGGGGTCGTCCTCAGCAGCCAGGTGGGGCTGAACCGGCGCAGCGGGGCCCAGGGGTGGAGTCCCAACGCGGTGATCCAGCGCGAGCAGTGGCGCGATGGCCGTGTTCAGGGCCTGGCCCTCTCCAGCCATGGCGGCGTGGGTGACACCGCCGCCTACAGCGGCAGGCTGCAGCTGGAGCCGAACAGCTGCTGGGGAGATCTGGTGGAACGGGACGCCCGGGGGGTCGACTACACCTACCGCGCCCTGATCGTGCCGGGCCGCAACGGAGCTCGCGGCTACCTCTATCTGCAGCGCGATGCCAACGATCTCAGCGTGGGCTGGTTGGTGCGCGACTAAGCGGCCACGACCCTGCCGATCAGGGCCGCTTCGCTGAACCCGGCGCCGTGCAGGGCAGCCAGGGCAGCCGGACCCGCCGCTGCGGGCAGGGCCACCAGCAGCGGACCACAGGTCTGGGGGTCGATCAGCAGCTGTTGCAGGAGCGAGAGCGCACAGCCCGGAGCCCCCTGGAGCTGCACCGGGCCATCGGCATCGAGCAGAGCAAGGCTGGCGGCATTGGCCGGCGCCAGGGTGCTGGCATACCCCTCAGCCAGCAGGTCCAGCGCACCGGCATGGGCCTTGATCGACCCGCTCTCCAGCAGCACCCGGGTGCCGCCGCCGAGCATCTCGCCGAGATGACCCAGCAGCCCGAAGCCGGTCACATCGGTGCAGGCCTGGCAGCCGTGATCAGCCAGCACCTCAACCAGAGCGGATGAATTGCGCTGCATGGCGGCGAGAGCGGCATCGAGCCAGGCGGCGCGACCGGCGCCGGCCATGGCGGCGGCAAACAACACACCGCTGCCGATCGCGCCGCTGAGCAGCAGCACCTGGCCCGGCCGCACAGGTCCCTTCGGCCAATGGCGATCAGGCGGCACCTGGCCATTGACCGTCAGCGCCAGGGCCAGGCCAGCCCCGTCGCGGCCCTCCAGGGTGTGTCCCCCCACCAGCTCAGCACCAAGGGGATCGAGCACCGAACGCACACCAGCGAGGGTGTGCAGCAGCAGCTCCTCCTGCAGGCGAGCAGCCGCCACCGGCAGGGTCACCAGGGCCTGAACAGTGGTGACAGCGGCGCCGCTGGCCCACAGATCGCTGCAGGCATGCAGGGTGGTGAGCCGGCCATTGAGCCAGGGGTCATCCAGCAGGGCAGGAAAGCCATCGACGCTCTGCAGCAACAGCTCGCCAGCCGAACCGCGCCCGATCAGGGCGGCATCCTCCGGAGGCGGAGCCGTGCCATCCGCCTGCAGACGCCCCAGCGCAGCGGTCAGGGGAGCAGCGGCAAGCTTGGCGGCGCAGCCCCGGCAGGCCATCGGCTCCGCCGCGGCCATCGGCGTGGGTCGGAAGGTGGCCATGAACCGGCGATCGATCCGATCCTTCCAGCGCCAGATCCAGGCGGCGGGCCCGACGGCCAGGGGCCCAAGACAGGCCAGGGCCCGGGGCGAGCGCCCCTGAAGCCAGCCTCCATCGCCGAGCAACTGCAGGGCACGGGCCTGGGGGCGCCAGGGGCGCAGCGGGCGTGTGGGTTGCTCAAGGCTGCGGCGCAGATTCTCCGCCAGGAGCGGCGCCGCGCGCACGGCCCAGACACCGGAAGGAGGGCGCGGCGCCGCGGCGATCACGGCACAATCGCCAGTGGCAAACAGCTGCGGCAGCCCCTGCACCGCCAGCGTGGCCTCAGTCAGCACCCGGCCGGAGCCGGGGTCCACCGGCAAGCCGCTGGCCGCCAGCCAGGCCGGAGCACGACTACCGGTACAGGCCAGATCAGCTGGCTGATCAGCCGCCTGGTCGCGGCAGATGCGGATTCCGGCCTCAGCCAGCATCCGCTCGCCCCGCTGATTGGCGGCCGTTGAACCCAGATGCAGGGCCTCACCACGCAGCAGCAGCTCCACCGCGGCGCCGCGGCTGCGGAAGGCCAGGGCCAGCTCAACGGCAGCCGCACCGCCGCCGCGGATGCGCAGTGGCTCGGCGGCACCGCGAGCGGCAGCCCAGTCGAGGAAGGGCTCCAGCGGCTTGACCGGCTGCTCCGCCGCCGCGTCCGGCGCGGGCGTGACGGAGCCGAGATCAAGACTGAGGCGATCGAAGCGCAGCGGTGGCCTGCCCAACAGCCGCAGTTCTCGGGAGGCGAGATCGAGGCCCGTGATCTCCGCCTGAATGAACGTGACACCGGCCTGGAAGCAGAGCGGCCGCAGGGCGATTGAGGCCTCGTCGCGGCTGTACAGACCGGCCACCAGGCCCGGCACCATGCCGGAGTAAAGGGCGGTGCTGTGGCGACTCACCAGCAGCACCAGGGTGCGAGCGGGCCGCAGCTGGGGCCGCATCGCCCAGCGCCGCAGCAGCAGGGCATGGCTATGGCCTCCACCGGCCAGCACCAGCAGCTGGCGGTCGGGAGCGGCGGTGGCCATCAGCCGCGACAACGGGCTCAGTCGATGTGGAGCTGGCCGTCAGAATCCCAGCTGAGCAGGGAGGGCAGACCACTGAGATCGGCGCTGCCATCGACCCTGGTCACACGACCACGCCCGTTCATCAGTGGAATCAGCCGGGCGATCTGATCGGTGATCTGATCCGTGATCGCCTCGGTGATCGGCTCGCCGGCCTCAGGCAGGGGACAGGACTCGACCATGGACGCGACGGCGGAGGGATGACATCACCGCACGGAACTGTAGGCAGCGGCCCCGCCGGGCTCGGCGCTGGGAAGGCTCTGCTGTTCGCCACCGGTCTCCAGCTCAAGGCCGGCACGGCTGAGATTCCAGCGGTGGGTGGCTACCGCCTGAGCGGTGCGGGCCAGCTGCAGATTGCGCTGGGCCAGCAGCAACTCATTGATCGACACGATGCCGGCGCGGTAGCGCAGCAGGGCATCGCGGACCGCCTCCTCACCGGCGGCGGTCGCCACCACCGCCGCCGCCATCTGCGGTCCGGCGGCCTGGTGGCTGGCGTACCAGCTCTGGACGTTCTGGACGATGGCCTGCCGCGCCTGATCGAGGGCCACGGCGGTGCGCTCGGCACGCCGCTGGGCCAGCTCAGTGGAGGAGCGGCTGATGCCACCGTCGAAGAGGGGCTGGCGAAGACTGAGCACCACGCCGTAGTCGTAGAAGTTGCCGGAGGCCTTGCCCGCCATGTTCACCCCGGGCAGATCGACACTGGCGCCGTTCGCCCCCAGCTGCGTGCTGGCATTCAGCACCGGCACGTTCAACCAGTCGCCGCTGATGCCGCCACCGAGCAGCAAACCGACGCTGGGCAGGCGCTCGGCGCGGGCCAGCTGCACGCGGGCCAGCTGTGCCTGACGCTGCTGCTCCAGCACCGCCAGGGCGGGGCGCTCGGACAGGGAGCGCTCCACGGTCGGCCCCAGGGCGAGGGTCCAGGCCGGCCAGGCCTGTAAGGGGTCGCGCGTGGTCACCAGCTGATCCGCAGGCAGATTCAGAACCCGGGCCAGGGCGCTGCGGGCGATCGTCTGCTGGGCCTGGGCCTCCGCCAGTCCAAGCAGGTCGGTCTGCAGGAGGGCCTGGGCCTGAAGGGTGTCGATGCGGGCAGCCAGGCCGCGGCGGCGAATGGCCGTGGCATCCCGCAGCAGCGTGGTGGAGAGTGCCACCGACTTCTGCCAGACCGGCACCTGTGCATCGGCCAGCTGGGAGAACAGGTAGGCGCTGATGATGTCGAAGCGGCTGCGCCGTTGCTGCTCGCTCAGCTCGGAGCGGGCCGCATTGAGCTCGAAGCGGGCAGCCCGCAACTGCGGCGTGCGGCCGAAATCGATCAGTGGCAGCCGAAGAGTGAGACCGGCATTGAGGAAGGTGTTCTGCACCACGGCGTAGCCGTCGCCGCCGAGATTGAGGTTGAGATCACCGATGCTGGGCAGGTTGGAGACAAAACCGACACTGGTGCCGACCTGGGCCCATGTACCCAGGCCGACCATGTCCAGCTTGGGCAGGAAGCGGCTGCGGGCCAACCCCACCAGCGCCTGACCTTCCTGAACCCCCAGGGCACTGCTGCGCAGGCTGAGGGAACCGGCCAGGCCGAGATCAAGGGCCTGCTGCAGGCTGAGCTGCAGGGGAGCTGGCGCCGCCGCCGCGGACGACGAGCGCACCTGGGCCTGAGCCGTGGTGACCTGGCCCCTGAACAGCAGGCCAGAGAGACCGATGACCTCGGCCAGAAGCAGCGTCGCCGTCAGTGCCCGAAACCCGGAGCGGATCCCGCTAAGGATCCAACGCTGTCCAGGCCCTTGCACGCCCCATTCCCTGCAGTGGCCGGTACCCTAAGGCCACTTCTGATCGTTGAGCGAAGGCGCCATGGCCGCAGGGGACAGTGCGCCGCGCCTCCTGCCGATGGCAGCGGTCACCATCCTCAGCGCCACCTGGGCGGTCAGCCCCCTGATCGCCGTCAAGGTGGAGGGCAGCGCCGTGCTGCTGGAGCCCGACAGTCGGGTGGGCATCTACGCCCGATCGCCGGGCCAGGTGCAGCGGCTTGAGCACCGGGTGGGCGATCGGCTAGAGCAGGGCGACACCGTGCTCGTGCTCGATCGGATCGACCAGACCTCGAGCGGCTCCGGTGCCGTGGGCACCAACCCGGATGCCCTACGCCGCCAGGGCGCGGCGATCAGCCTGCAGAAGCAGGCGATCCGCGAACAGATCGAACGCCTGCAGACCGACAATGGCCCCGTGGGCCAACAGCTCAAGGCCCTCGAAGCTCTGCGGCGCGAGGAGGTGATCCCCCTCTACAGCCCGCTGTGGGTGAGCGCGCAGGACCTCTACCTGCGCAATCTCGGCAATATCAAGGGCCTGGAAGGCCAGCTGGCCCAGCTGGATGTGGCGCAGGCCCAGCTGGAGGCGCAGCTGGACAGCCTGGAGGTGCTGGCTCCGCGCAGCGGTGTGCTGCTCAGCCTGAGCGTGAACGCTGGCCAGGCCGTGCTGCCCGGCCAGAGGCTGGGCACGATCGGCGCCGGGCCGCAGCAGCGCGGCCGACCGCGCACGGCGGTGGCCCTGTTCAGTGACGCCGATGCCGCCCGGCTACGGCCCGGCAACACGATCGAGCTCGACGTGCTGCTCCAGAGCCGCAACCGCTACGGCGGCAGCGCCGAACGCTGGGGACTGATCGAGGGGCGCATCCTGCGGCTTTCTCCCAGCACGGCCGATCTGGCGGAGGTGAGCCGCGTTGTCGGCGACCCGGAACTGGCGGCCAACCTGATGGCCCGCAGCCGCCAGGCGGCGGTGGGTGAGGGCGGCGATCCGATCGAGAACAGCACCGACAAGCTCTCGGCGCCGGTGGTGCTGGCGGTGCTGGAACTGGAGAGCGCCGACACCCCAAGCGGTCTGCGCTGGAGCAGTGGCCGCGGCCCTGATCTGCCGCTGGAGAACGGAACCCCCGCGAAGGTCAAGGTGGAGGTGGAGCGCCGCTCGGCGCTGAGCTTCCTGGCGCCGTTCCTGCGCTGGCTCGGCGGCGCAGAGCGCTGAACACGCCAGCGGGGGCCCCGTCCTCCCGCCCCTCGTCCCGCTTGATCTCCCACCCGTCGCTCTGGTTCTGATGCCACACCGTGCCCGCTGGCTGCGTCCCTGGCTGCAGCCGGCCCCCTGGCTGGCCCTGCTGCTGCTGTTGATCACGGCGGTGAGTTCGCCGCCGCGGATCTGGTTCTGGCTGGCCCTGCTGGTGGTGGTACTGCTGGTGGGCTGGGTACAGGCCCTGCGGCCACCCCAGGGCTGAATGCCGTGATGCAGGAGGCCGTGGGACACGGGCTGCGGGCGGCCGTGGTGATCGGGCTGGCGGCGGCCCTGACGGCCTCGGTGTGCGGTGGCGTGGGGATCAGCGGCAGCGCCGTGGCCTATGGCGCCGTGATCGCTGCCCTCATCGTGCGACCGGATTTCCAGCTCTGGCCGACGCTGCTCTACCCGGTCCTGCTGGGGGTGGTCGGCCTGGGGATGGGCATCGGCGTGGCGGTGGGGCTGGCGCTGGCCGACATGCCGCAGGTGCTGGTGTTCGGCTTTGTGGCAGCGCTGATGCAGCTGCTGACCCTGCTGCTGCCCGCCAAGCTGCGGTTGCTGTCGGGGGTGATGGGGGTGGTGGGCGTGCTGCCGCTGCTGAGCCCTTCCCCCAGCTGGCGCGACTGGGGCAATGAGATGGTGGCCCTGGCCCTGGGGCTGGCGATCGGCACCCTGCTGCAACGCCTGTTCACCCCGGCGGCAGTTGCGGCCGGCGACCGATCGGGGCGCGCACCAGCGCAGGGCTCGTCAGCAGAGACGGCGGCGAAGGCGCCTGAACCGATCGAGCCACCAGTGGCCGTCCGGCTGCGGCGGGGCCTGCACTCCCCCTTTTTCTGGCGGAAGCTCGTGTTCGCCAGCCTGGCCCTGGCGATCGGTCAGGGGCTCGGCGCCGTGACACCCAAATACGTCTACTTCGGCGTCGTGCTGCTGCTCAACGACAGCATCGGCGCCACCCTGGCGCGGGTGCGCGACCGGATGGTGGGCGTCAGCCTCGGGATTCTGATGCCGCTGCTGGTGTTCAACTGCCTGGGCATGAGCGAGCTCTCCACCGGGCTGGTGATGGGCGGCACTGCTGCGCTGGTGACGGCCCTGCGCTGCGGCGAGCACCTGAGAACGGCGCTGATCTCCAGCGGTGTGGCCTTCATCGGCTACGGCCCGCTGGTGGCCTGGTACATCCCGAACCGCTGGATCGACTACCTGATGGGCTGCGGCCTGGCGCTGATGGTGGGACTGCTGCTGTTCCCCAGCTCGGCCCTGCGACAGTTCAATGCGCTGCGCGATGATCCCGACGCCAGCGCCGCTGAACTGGCAGCCCTGCTACCGGCGGCTCGGGAGGAAGCCCGCTGGCTGGGGTTGCCGACTCCCGAGCTGCCGCAATGAACCGATCAGCCCGAAGGATCCGATCCATCCGATCGATCCAGGACCGGATCGCAAACCGCAGAGGGCGCCTCAGGCAGCGGTGGTGGACCTGGGGAGCAGCGGCAGGATCGGCGTTGGCAGCGTTCATGAGCGGCGGTGCGGCACAGGCCGCGCAGGCCACGCCCCCAGCGGGATGCAGTGGTCTCTGGGCTCAGCTGGCGCTGGTGGTGCTGATGCTGACCCTCTCCTGCATGGTGCACGCCCTGGTGTCGGTTCTGCAGGCGGAGCTGACACGCCGCGGCAAGCTTGCCCGCTGGTGCGGACCGCACAGCAGCGGCCGGCTGGTGCTGATCGTGTCGATGGCGCTGCTCACTGGGCTGGCGCTGTGGATCGAGATCCTGCTGTGGGCGCTGCTCTATCGCGGCCTCGGCCTGCTTCCCACCCTGGAGGGAAGCCTCTATTTCTCGGGCATCACCTTCACCACCGTCGGCTACGGCGACATGACCCTGCCGTCCTGCTGGCGCCTGCTGAGCGTTGGCGAAGCGGTGAACGGCGTGCTGATGGCGGGCTGGAGCACAGCCCAGCTGATCACGGTGGTGCAGCGGATGATGGAGCTGCGGCTTCAGGCGGAGGGTTCGGTTCAGGCGGACGCTACGCCAACAGATCACGATCGCGGGTTTCCTGACGGAACCACCAGGTGATCGCGGCCCCCAGCACCGACGTGCAGGCCAGCAGGGCCAACAGCAGGCCGGCACCTTGCTGCTGCAGCACCAGGGGACACACCAGCGCGGTGAGCACGGCACCACCCTTGCCGGCAGCGGCGGCCAGGCCGGCACCCACCCCCCGCAGCGGCGTCGGGAAGAGCTCGCCGGCGAGGAGATAGGTCTGAGCGTTGGGGCCGAGGTTGGTCATGAACTGGAACAGGGCCAGGCCGAGCACCAGCAGGGGCAGCCCTGGAGCCATCGGGCCGAGGGCGAGACCGGCCAGGGCAAGGCCGGCGGCACAACCGATGAAACCGGTGATCTGGAGAGGGATCCGGCCCCAGCGATCGGCCAGGGCAATGGCGGTGCTGATGCCGAGCACCAGCATCAGATCGATCAGCACCGAGGCGCCGAGCGCCGACCGGTCCGCGGCGTTGGCGGCGGCCAGCAGCAGCGGCAGTGACAGCCCGATGCCATAGGTGGCCAGATCCTGCAGGAACCAGGGCAGACAGGCCAGGGCGGTGGCCCGCCGCAATGGCGGCTGCAGCAGCAACCAACCGGAAGCCCCGCTGCCAGCGCCCGGGGACAGGGACAGACGAGCCAGCTGCAGATCTGCACGGCCCAGCAGCCAGGGGCTGTGGCGTGGCAGCAGCAACCGCCCGAGCAGCACCAGCACCACCGCCGGCAGCGGCAGCAGGTAGAGCAGGCGCCAGCTGACGGGCTCGTGCGCCTGCGGCAGCAACAGCGCCGCCAGGGCTGTACCCAGCAGAACGCCAACGGCCTGAAAACCAAACGCCGAGAGCACCATCCGACCACGAATGGCCACCGGCATGCACTCAGCAATCACCAGATGGGCAACCGGATAGTCAGCGCCGAGAGCAAGGCCGATCAGCAGCAGGCCGACGCCCACCCAGAGCGGATCGGGAGCGAGCACCACCAGCGCCAGCCCGAACACCAGCAGCCCCATGGCGGCAATGAACAGGGGGCGACGGCCCAGGCGATCGGCCAGGGAGCCGAGGACGACGGCCCCGACCAGGATGCCGACCAGGCTGGCGGCCCTGAGAGCTCCCTGCTGGAGGCCGCCGAGCTCGAACTGCTCAGCCACCACGGGCAGGGTGAAGGCGCCAAGGAACACCACCATCCCCTCGAAGAACTTGCCCGCCGAGGCGAGGGCCCAGACGGCCCAGCGCGTGGCGGCACCGGCGGGATCCACCAGCGCCGGTGCCGCCGTCATCAACCGATCTGACTGAGGAACTGACGGCTGCGCTCATGGCCGGGAGCCGTGAAGAACTGCTCCGGTGGCGCCACCTCCACCACCTGACCATCGGCCATCAGGGCCACACGGCTGGCCACCTGGCGGGCGAAGCGGACCTCATGGCTGACCACCACCATCGTCATGCCATCGCGGGCCAGCTCCTGCATCACCGCCAGCACTTCCTGCACCATCTCGGGGTCGAGAGCGCTGGTGGGCTCATCGAAGAGCATGATCCTGGGCTCCATGCAGAGCGAGCGGGCGATCGCAACCCGCTGCTGCTGGCCGCCCGAGAGCTGGCCGGGATACTTGTGGGCCTGATGCTGGATGCCGACCCGATCCAGCAGCTCCAGGGCCTGCTGCTGCACCTCAGCCTTGGGGCGGCGCCGCACCAGCACCGGCGCCAGAGCGACGTTCTCGAGGACGGTGAGATGGGGAAAAAGATTGAACTGCTGAAACACCATGCCGACCTCGCGGCGGATCGCATCGATCTGGCGGACGTCATCGCTGAGGGTGATGCCATCGACCACGATCGAGCCCTTCTGGAAATCCTCGAGGCCGTTGAACGTGCGAATGAAGGTGCTCTTACCGGAGCCCGAGGGCCCCATGATCACCACCACCTCCCCCTGGTGCACGCTGAGGTCTGCACCGCGCAGGGCCTGAAAGCCGTTGGGGTACCACTTCTCGACCCCACGGGCCTCGATCATCAACGGAGTGGTCATGCCTTGTGCGCGGAGGTGTTGAGGGCGACGGTGTTGGGGTTGAGGCGATGCTCCAGGGCGCGGCTGCCGAGGCCGAGGGCGGCGCAGCAGCACCAGAACAGGATGGCCAGCACGAGATAGACCTCAGCGTTGCGGCCGAGGAAGGCCGGATTCGCCATCACGGTGCGGGCGACCCCAAGCAGATCAAGCAGGCCGATCAGTGACAGCAGCGTGGTGTCCTGAAGCAGGGTGATGAACTGACCAACGGTGGCCGGCAGCGCCACCCGCAGGGCCTGGGGCAGCACCACATGCATCAGGGACTGGGGCAGGTTCAGGCCAAGGGAGCGGGCCGCCTCCAGCTGGCCGGGAGGCAGGGCAGCCAGACCGGAACGCACCGCCTCGGCCACATAGGCCGCGGCGAAGAAGGTGAGCACCCAGGCCGCCCGCCAGACCCGATCCGGGGCCAGCCCCCCCGGCAGCAGGAAGCCGAGGATGTTCTGGCCAAGGAACAGCAGGGTGATCAGCGGTGCACCGCGGATGAATTCGATGTAGACCACCGAACCCCAGCGCAGCAAGGGCAGGGCACTGCGGCGACCCAGAGCCAGCAGCACTCCGAGCGGGAAGCAGAGCAGGATCGCAAAGCTGGCCTCCACGAGGGTGAGCAGCAAGCCCCCCCACTCTGCGGGGGGTACCGGCATCAATCCCAGGCCGCCACTGATCAGCA
>Ga0129333_10002218_pt1 | contig 17993 bp, 12 predicted proteins | sample CPB6_08_DNA_FD_94474 | JGI IMG/M metagenome (GOLD analysis project Ga0129333, IMG submission 94474) | Freshwater to marine salinity gradient microbial communities from Chesapeake Bay, USA - CPBay_Sum_0.6_0.8_DNA | ecosystem: Environmental > Aquatic > Marine > Coastal | place: USA: Chesapeake...
GGTTTCGGAATTGGTGTTCTTTCAGTAGGTATCGGCGTATTGAAAGAGCGCAACAAACTTGTTCGCTATTATAATTCTGGAACCGAAATTTCTGGAAACATTATTTCTAAAGTAGGTCGTACTGGTGTATTCATTGGTTATGAAGATGGAGCAAAGATTTCTCGCAATAAGATTTATAATGTTGCTGGAACATTTAATGCATTGTCATCAGCAACTGCAACAGCACCAAGTACATATGTTTTCGATGAAGTGTCAGGTATCGAAGCTGGATTGTGGACAGATACCACATCAACCTCGCTTGGTTACAATAATATCAATACTGAAATCAGCTATAATGAAATCAATGATGTACGTGGTTACTACCATTCAAGAGGTATTCTCGTTAATCAAAGCCAGAACAATTTCTCACAAACTGGTATCCTTGAGAATGTATTGCAACCAAATGTTCCTGAACGCACAAAAATATTTGGTAATGTGATTTTTGATTTGCGTAGAGGCGTTGTTATTGCTAGTGGTTCGATATTTAGAAATTCAGTTATGCATAGAACCGGTATTCAGTTGACAACAGATAGAAACTCAGGTTGGACCTCAACAAATAATGCCACTAACTTGAATTCTTTGTTGAATCCACGCTTTGCATTCAACTCAACAAAAGATGCTCGCAGATACTTTACTCGTGAAGATTTCATTGCAAATAACACAGTATTGATTCAAGATGACTCATTGAGTACGCTTGCTTCTTTTGTACGTGGTGCTGCAATGGGTATTTCAGTCATCAATGCAGTTAATACAAGAATGATGAATAATGCTGTTGCTGTTACAGCGCCTTTGCATACAGCTTCAATTACTGCTGGATACCCAAATACTGCATTCTTCCACATTGGCTTGCTTCCAGCATACAATGGTGGTCTTAGATCAAACTTCAATGCAGTATGGCCAGCAGCTTCACCATCTCCTGGTGTATGGCAACAACAAGGCTCATTTATGAGATTTGTTGAAATCGACACATTGAGCCAAATTCTTCTTGCAAGCTGTAGAGATGAATATCAAACAAGAGATCAATGGTATAATTGGACTGGACAAGATAATCAGTCATTCGTTGGTAACTTCTTCAATTCAACAACAGATCAAATATTGAGAATTGGAAATGAACCAGTAGTTCGTTTGCGTCAAGCATCAAGAATTGGTTCAATGCTCAATAATGCAGGTACAAATCTTACAGAAGTACCGAATGATATTGATGGTGATACTAGAGGTTCAGCTGGTAATCGCTACGATATCGGTGCTGATGAATATGATGCAATACCATATCTAAACGATGTTGAAGTTATGGCAATCGTTGCTCCTAGAGCTTATAGAAGCGGTACATGTTCATATCCAGGCGGAGTTTTCTCTGATGTTGAATATATAACTGCAGATACAAGTTCAGTTCCTGTAATGGTTCGAGTACGAAACAATAGCACATTGAGTCAAACAATTAATTTGACTGGTTCAATTGCAATGGAAGATGCTGCAACTAGTGGAAATCCAACACCAACCTATGGTATACCTTCAACAATTAACACAGTTTCGGTTACCATTTCCGGTGGTGAAACCCGTGATGTTATGCTAGGAAGAGTAAATCTTCAAACATTGCGTCAACTTGGAACAGGTTATACTACACCTTCTTGGATGAGTCAAGCAGTAGAATCTACAATGCGTCCGAATGTTACTCCACGCTATCTCTTTAGAGCATTTGTGGCAACATTCAATAGCGATGAAAATAGATTCAATGATACTACACAAGCTGAATCAAGATTCTATATTCGTCAAGCAAGCGCAACTAAATTCATAGTATCCGCAGAGTTTACAGGTTATCCTCATACAACAACACCTCCAAGCACAACAGGTTTTGTACCTTCAGCTATTGCTCGTTTGAACTCAGACAGTTTGAGAGTAGCTCTTGATACCCTTGGATTCTTTAGTGATCCATTGAATAATCCTAATAATAGACCATTCCGTTATGACATTTTTGACAGATCAGGATGGGAAGCAAAAACATTTGACTATACACCATATAAGATGTTGCTTTGGTCAAATGACAATGCCGGTCTACTCAGAACAGAGCGCGATCAAATACGTAAATACCTTGCATCAGGTACACAACAAACAAAGAAAAACCTCATTATTGCATCAGAAGCAATTGTTGGAAACCATATTGGTTTGAATGCAACTAATGATCAATTCTTTGTTCGTGAACAATTACGTGCAAATGTATCAACTACAAATGCAGGTGCAGTTCAGTCAACACCATTTGCATCGGGTTATACTCCTTCAGTTGTTACAAATGGTCAATCATTCATCGATGGAGTTTTTGTACAGCGTGGTATTCCAGAACTTGTAAGAGCTACAGGTTTTGTTAATACAACATGGACAGATCCAAATCCAAGACCATCCATGATGAAGATTTATACTGACATGAATTCAAAAGGATTTGCTCGTCAAGCCTTTAGATATAGAAGTATTGAAGCATCTGTTGCTGTAAAAGATAGTACAATGGGTATCACAACTACATCACCAACTACAAATGTTATCTTCTATGGTATGGACTGGAGACATGTTGCAAAGAATGGTCCTCGCACAGGTCTTGAGCGCCTCCTTCGTGCTTCATTCGATCATGTTCAATTCAATGAAGGTCGTGTAACACCTGTAGAATTGGTTGCATTCGATGCTCGTCGCACAGGTTCAGCAGTTGCTCTTGATTGGGCAACAGCATCTGAACAAAACAGCGGCTGGTATGAAGTCGAAAGAGCAGTTGCAACTGGAAATGAACTCGCATTTGAAAGAATCGAGACAATTCCTGCAGCTGGAAATAGCACAACACGTCGTGAATACAATGCAGTTGATAACAATGTTCGCAACGGTGCAACATATGTTTATCGTCTCCGCATGGTAGATCGTGATGGTACATTTGAATACAGTGATGAAGTTGCAGTTGTTATTGGCGACAATTCGAACAATGCAGTTTCAATCAGCGAAGCTAGACCAAATCCTGTATCAGGAGTTGCTAACTTCGAATATACAATCAATACAACTGGTTCTGTTCGTGTTGAACTTACAGACATGATTGGTCGCGTTGTTTCAACAATCTTTGAAGGCAATGTATCAGCAGGTACACATGGTCTTGAAGTTTCTGCTGAAAGCCTCGCAGCCGGTATGTATCAGATCGTTATCAAGTCAGGTGATAATGTAGCAACTCGCTCCTTGCAAGTTGTGAAGTAATCTCCAACTATAAATGACATAAGCCCCTCAGAGTTTTTCTCTGAGGGGTTTTTTTTAGCATAAATAAATCAAGAGAAAAACATGGAATTATATATTGATTCAGCCAATCTTTCGGAAATTCAGCACATTGCAAATACAGGAATTATTAGTGGTGTAACCACAAACCCTACCTTATTGGCAAAAGAAGACCCAACATTGGATGTAAAAGAATTGATAAAACATATTTATGCAACTATTGGTGGACATGTTTCTGTTGAAGTGGTATCATCTGATACGAAAGGAATGCTGAAAGAAGCAGATGAAATTCTTGAGTGGTTTCCTGAAGCAACAATAAAAATCCCCATGATTCCCAATGGTCTTTCTGCAGTAAAAGAATTGTCAAAGCGAGATATTCCCACGAATGTCACCTTGATATTTTCACCTGGACAAGCCTTGGCTGCAAATAATGCCGGTGCAACTTATGTTAGTGTCTTTCTTGGGCGACTTGATGATATTGGAGTTGATGGTGTAGGTGTTGTTAAAGAAACATGCGAGATATGGGATAGACATGGTTTGGAGTCAATGATAATTGCGGCTTCAATCAGACATCCAATACATGTTCTGGAATGCGCAAAAGCTGGAGCTGATATTGCAACAGTACCATTCAAGATTCTTCAACAAATCATGAAACATCCTTTGACTGAATCAGGTGTTGCATCATTCATAGCAGATCATGAAAAAATGATGAGCGCAAAAGGAGGAAAGTAATAGCATGTCTTCACTATTGAGAGTATTGTATTCTTATGTACTTATAGGAATGCTTTCAATGTCATTGTTTGCCGGTGGTATAGGACAAAAAATTCCAAGCTTTACAATGGAAGATCAAAATGCAAAAGAAATTCAGTCAAGTTCTCTGAAAGGGAAACATGTACTGCTGTTTCTGGCAGATCGAACTGGAAGTAAATTGACGCCTAATTGGACAAAGGTTCTTGAGCCTAAGTATCGATATAAAGTAACATTTGTTGCTGTTGCCAATGTTAGCTCGGTTCCATTTTTCTTAAAGAGTTTTATAAGAGGGAAATTCAAAGAAAATTATTCTTATACAGTACTCATGGATTGGGATGGAATTCTCTGGGATCATTTCTCTTGTAAGAATGATGTGACAACTGTCGTTCACATTGATCCGCAAGGAATTGCAAAATTCAAAATATCCGGTACAGGTAGCGAAAAAGAACTTGCTCAATTGCAATCACATTTGGATACTCATTTCTAATGACACTTGATACTGACAACATATTAAAAGCGCTAGAAGTGGTCTGTGATCCTGAAATTCCAACAGTGTCTATTGTAGATCTTGGAATCATTACCGGCATTCAATGCAATGGTAATTCTGTTCATGTAACAATGACACCAACATTTGTTGGATGTCCTGCCATTGATGTCATGAAACAAGGCGTTGCCGATGTTCTTCAAACAATCACTGATTCATTTTCGATTGATGTTAATTATGATATCCCTTGGGATTCAAACAGGATTTCGGAAAAGGGGAGAAAAGCATTGAAAGATTTTGGATTGGCACCACCGCCAACTTATGATTTAGTTTTGGATTTGCAAGTATTGCATCAAGTTGCTTGCCCATATTGCAATAGCAAGAACACAGAGATGCAAACTCCTTTTGGACCGACATTATGCAGATCAATTCATTATTGTCATTCATGTCTACAAGCTTTTGAACAATTCAAACCAGTATAAAAAAAGGGTCTCCAAATGGAGACCCTTTTTGCATACTATATGTCTGGAATTAATTCTTTTTAACTTGGCTTATCACACCTGAACCGATAGCCTTAAGAACAATATCTCCAATTTCTTTAGCAAGCTCACCACGGATATTCTTTTCATCTGATAGATAATCGCTCACTGCTTGACTAACTTTCTGCTTAATCATTTCGGAATTACCTTCAACCAAAGCAACTGCAACTTTGTGCATGTCTTTTGAAACATCTTCCAAAGTATCAAGTTGATTTCTATTAGCATCTTCCATCTTCTTGAGCATACGATCCATACGCTCTTCTTCTTGTGTATAAAGAAGCGTGAAAGCCATCAATGCAAGCATTGATCCTTCAAGGAAGATAGCACCAAGAATAAGTGAAGGACGAGTTGCGGGAATAAACTTCAAACCACGGATACCAATGATGATAATCAAAATCGCCGCACCGAAATATGCCAATCCGGTTACGGTGTTGGCATAAGATTCTGTAAAGTGATGTGACATATACAGACGCAATGCTTTGAAGATTGAGAATTGATTCTTTTCCCATTCCTGACCAGAAATCGTATCATGAATTTCTTGCACAACGAAGTCAGAGAAAAATTCTCTCATGCGCAAGAAAAGCATTTCATTTCTAAACAATACAACATCAGTGTTTTCATCAAAAACAGAAGTAAAGCGAATGCTTGTGGAACCTTCATTATTGTCTGTTCTGTCCCAAACTTTTTTGAATGCAATCTCGATTTTTCTTCTGTCATTTTCAGCCAATTCAGCCAAACGTGCATTTGGTAAAGCAAGGATTTCAACGATATCGTCAGAAAAACCTGTCTGCAAGCGAACTTTTGATTTAGCATGGTGAATTTCGCGGCGCACTTTGATCGCCATATATCCCAAGTGTGGTGGTAATACAAAACTAAATAGAATAGATAGTGCAAAACCAAAAACCAAAGCCAAAATAGAAAATCCTAATGCAGGCTCGATAACAATTGCCGCTTCCCCCAATTTGGGTGCTTTAAGAATCCACTCGCCTGCAAGCTTTGTGTAGCCATCGGCAAGTTCAGAGCGGCTAGCATCTGTTAAATCAAAGATATATTCATTGTTGATGACTCCCTTCAAAGGTTTATTTGCACCCTCAACAAATTTATCAGCCTCTGCTCCTGCTTCAGAAATCACACCATCAAAACTCACCAATGCTTCATGCTTTACATGTTCCTTATTCGAATGAGCTTTGTATTCACTAAATGAAATGGTATGTGTAACACCATCCGGTTTGAACAAAAACAATACAGCGCTTCTAACTGCATTGGGTACGACAAATGAATACACACCGACAGAAATCGCAACGAACATTCCAAGCAATACCATGTAATGCGTTGATGTTTCTTTGTAATCGTTGTGTCCACCATGCTTTTTGTCTTCTGACATGGCAAAGGCTCCTTCAAGAAAGGTTTATGGTTATAAATTCTATAATTTTCAACAAAATGGAATGCAAAATACGCACCAAATTGCCTTTTTCCAAAGTTATTCACAAAGAAATAACGGCAATAAGTAGTCTTTTGGCGGAGGAACTGCATTTGAGTAATTTGTTGCCATGAGAAACAGAACACTTTCTGCAAATTCCCTCCTTTCCGAGGGTGGTACGATTCGGGGAAATTCCTTTGAATCTTGTTTTGCTTTACGTGATGCTCTACTTGCCATCGTTTTATACTCTTCGATCGTTCCCCTTTGATTCAGTAGTTCTTTGTACAAGCAAGGAGAATGAAGTTTCGTCCGAACTTGTTGGTCTACTTATTAGACAATTTTCTACACTACATCCTTACTGAATTCTTGAGGAATATTATTATGTCTACATATACACCAAAATATGCTGTCCAAGCTGGAGAAGTATTGCAGGAATTGGGTAAATACATCCTGGCAGATGGCTTTGAAATAGTATTTGATGAAACGGGAAGTCATGGATCATATTTAAAAGATGCCAAAACCGGCAGGGAATATTTGGATTTTTTCACTTGCTTTGCTTCCACTCCCATCGGAATGAATCATCCTAAAATGCTACATCCTGATTTTATTGAGCATTTAGGCAAAATATCTGTAAATAAGCCATCGAATTCGGATTTGTATTCAGAGTCCATGGCAAGTTTCGTGAAAACATTTTTCACAATCGCTGTACCAAAACCTTTCACCTATAGTTTTTTTATAGAAGGTGGCGCCATGGCAATTGAAAATGCTTTGAAGATTGCAATGGATTGGAAGGTGAGAAAGAATTTCTTGAAGGGATATAAAGAAGAAAAAGGTCATCAGATTTTACATTTTAGGCAAGCTTTTCATGGAAGATCGGGATATACTATGTCATTGACGAATACCGATCCCACAAAGACTGCTTTATATCCAAAATTCCAATGGCCCAGAGTATTGAATCCCAAGATGAAATTCCCAGTGGAATCACATCTTGATGAGATTATCAAAGCTGAGCAGGAATCGATTGCACAAATCAAGCAGGCATTTCATGAACACAAAGATGATATTGCTGCGATCATCATTGAGCCGATACAAGGCGAGGGTGGTGATAATCATTTCCGACCCGAGTTCTTGCAGGCACTTCGACTAATTGCTGATGAACAAGAAGCATTGCTGATTTTTGATGAAGTGCAAACCGGTGTGGGGCTTACCGGTTCAATGTGGGTACATGAGCAATTGGGTGTTACGCCGGATATCATGGCATTTGGAAAAAAGATGCAGGTATGTGGTGTTGTTGCGACGAATCGCATTGATGATATTCCTGATCATGTATTCAAAGTATCATCAAGGATAAATTCCACATGGGGTGGAAGTTTAACAGATATGGTGCGTGCAACGCGTTATCTTGAAATCATAGAAGAAGAAAAACTCATACCTCATGTGCAAGAATTGGGTGTAACATTGCTACAATCTTTGAATGCTTATTGTGAGGAGTTTTCACCAATCATGAGCAATGCAAGAGGAAGAGGATTGTTTTGTGCTTTTGATATGAAGGATGCCAATACAAGAAATGCATTCAGAAACAATTGTATGGATTCAGGTTTGATTATTCTGGGTTGTGGAGATCATTCCATTCGATTCAGGCCACCATTGACATTATCTCATGAAGAATTACAGAAAGGATTGTCAATCATTCAAGAATCATTAAAGAAGATTTCATAAAAAAAGGTCGCCAAATTGTGGCGACCTTTTTTTATTATTTCAGCAAGTCATTGATGGTAATCAGTAGAAAGAGTATGAGCAATAAAGCAACTCCAATCTGTTGCACCATCATTTTAATTTTTATTGGGACTTCTCTTCCCATGATCCCTTCGATGATGATGAATACCAAATGACCACCATCCAAAGCTGGAAGTGGAAGTATGTTAATCACTGCAATTGAAACAGATAGAGAAGCAATCAAAAGGAGAAAACTTAACCATCCTTGTTCAGCTTGTTTGCCCGCGATTTTCGCAATTTTTATTGGACCTCCAATGCTGTCCGAAACAGACATTGTTCCTTGAAAAATTCCGGTGATGGTTTTGAAGAAGAGCGTGACATTCAATACAGTTTGATCAAGACCTATTCCGGCGGATTCAATCAAAGAATAATCAATATGTTTCGTGGGGCCCAAATATTCCTCTGATGTTTGCACGCCAATGCGATGCCGATTAACAGAGCCATCATATTTTGGGATAATCGTATCATTCAATTCTTTCGACCCATGTTTCCAAGTCAAAGCCAATGGTTTGTCTTTATTCCATTGAACCATATTCACAAAATCTTCTGCACCCGACATTATTTTGCCATTCACTGTAAGAATTGTGTCACCTGCTTTTAGACCCGATTTTTCAGCAGGTGACATTGACTCCACAGCTGCAATCACAACTCGAATTCCCTCGGGAGTGATTCCCAATCCTTTTTTCTGGGTGATAGCATCTACAAGTGCTTTGCCATCTGCATTGAGTGTCACTTTTTGAGAAGATCTCATTATGACTAAGTTTCTATTCTCACCAAAATTGTCGAGTGTCAATGCTTTGGTAACATCTTCCCATGATTCCATCTGAGAACCATTGATTGAAAGAATCTTGTCGCCTCTTTGTAATCCTGAATTGGCGAGTACAGAACCTTTTTGAACGGCTGCAATCGTTGTGATTGTATTTACATTTTTCCCTTCGGAAAAAGTAACACCCGAATAAATCAAAAAAGACAATATGAAATTGAAGATGACTCCTGCGCTTATGACAGCAGCTTTTTTCCATGCACTTTTTGATCTGAACTCATAGGGTTTGGGTTCGCTGTGCATTTGCTCTTTATCGAAACTTTCATCAATCATGCCGGAAATTTTTACATATCCGCCCAATGGCAAAAGACAAAATCTATAATCTGTATGATCACCGCCATCCCAATCTTCTGGTAATTCACCGAAGGTGAATCCATTTATTTTATTCCAGCCAAACAAACGCATGCCCATACCTATCGCAAATATCTCAGCACGCATACCTGTTGCTCTTGCAATCAAAAAATGACCAAGCTCATGAATTGAGACGATGATCAAAATTACTTTTGCGAATTGTATCAATAAATTAAGTGATTCCATGAAATATCCTTTTTGCGTCAATGAATGCTGGAATGACGCTTTATTAATGAGTTCAGTGCATATATGAGATTATCGCAATGCAATTGCGAAATCAATGATGTCTTGCGGTATGCCTTCATGATTTGTTTTACTGTCATCCGCGGCAATGTGCAATGGTATGGGTGCAGGAGCATGACCGGTATAAAATGCTGTGTAAAAACCACTTTCCGCATGTGCATAGGCATCCTTCACCATACGATATGCAACCCAACTTGCACGAATGATGTCAGAAACCGCAGCCTTGCCACCTCTTTGGAAATAACTCATGTCCACCGTGCGAATTTCATGTAAAACATTTCTTTTTTTGAAGATGTCTTCAAGAGTTTTTCTAATAATATGTAGATCCTGGTCATATCCTTCTGCCACGATGATGCGTGTATCGCGATCTCTTTCTTCGATCATGGTTGCAAGATGTTCATAATCCACATTTTCACCCGGGCAAATCACATATTCTGCTCCGGCAGCAATTCCTGAATAAAAAGCCAAATATGCTGAGTCTCTCCCCATGGATTTTATGAGATAAACTCTCCTGTGAGAAGAAGCTGTGTCTTTAATCCATTCGAGCATTTCATGGCTTTTGTCCAAAGCACTATAAAATCCAATGGAGGAACCATGTTCATTGCAAACATCATTGTCGATTGAGCCGGGTGCGCATAATATTTTCGTTTTAATCTTTTCCGCCTGTATCATTGTGTTAATTGAATGTGCGGCCTTTATGCTACCATTGCCACCACAAACAAACAGATAATCAATCCTATTATCATGCAAATTTCTTGCAGCAGTTTCTTGCAAGATTGGATCAGTTGCCAATTCCGGTACTCGGACGGTTCCGAGAATTGTGCCACCAGCTGAAGCAATCCCGGCAACAGAACCTTTGTCAAGATTTCTGAAATCATTGTAAATCAATCCTTTCCAGCCATCAAGGACTCCCCAGACTGATGTTTCGGGTCGCATATTGAGCGTGGATCTCACGATGGCACGAATGAAAGCATTCATGCCTGAACTATCTCCGCCACCTGTGAGGACTGCAAATTTCATGAATCAATTCCTTAAATGTTCATCGTCCGAGAAATTTGGGTGATCTTTTCTCGATAAAAGCTTTGACGCCTTCAGTATAATCATGTGATTCGCCAGCCAATTGCTGATACTCTGCTTCGAGTTCAAGCGTATGCTCCAATGTTGCTGATTGTGCATTTTGCAAAAGTAGTTTCACATATCCATAACTTTGCGTTGGACCTTCGGCATATTTTTTAGCCATTGCTAGCAAACCATCATTGAAAGCTCCGGGATGCAAAACCTGATTCACGAGTCCCAATGATAATGCCTCATCCGCGGCAATTGGTTTATTCAATGTTGCAAATTCAAATGCTTTGGCATAACCCAACATTTTGGTGTAGAAAAATGTTGCACCTGAATCGGGAATAAGAGCGATGCCGATAAAAGCTTCCACAAGCTTTGCGGATGCACTCATGATGCGAACATCGCATGCAAGTGCAAGGGAGAGTCCTGCGCCTGCTGCTACACCATTGATACCGGCAATCACCGGCTTCGGCAATGTATTGATCAATCGGATGATTGGATTATATCGTCTTTCGAGAGAATCTTTTAAAGATCTTTTACCTCCACCTGAAGGAGCATCCTTCAAGTCTTGTCCGGAACAAAATGCTTTGCCGGCACCGGTAAGTACAACGCAGCGCACTTCTTCGGTATCATGAGCATATTGCAAAGCATCCTGCAATTCAGTTGTCAATTGTTCATTGCATGCATTGTATGAATCGGGCCTATTCAATGTGATGGTGAATATTCCTGATTCCAAAGTGGTTATGATTGTTTCAAATGTCATGGGTATTTCCTTTATGCAATTAACACTGATTTCCCTGTGGACATCATTTCGATGAATTGCTTGAAAAGATAATCTGAGTCATGGGGTCCGGGAGCAGCTTCAGGATGATATTGTACTGAAAATACAGGCAATTCCCGATGGCGAATTCCGGATAAAGTATTGTCATTCAAGTTCATGTGAGTAGCTTCAAGTGCAGAGGGCAATCCATTCTGATCAACGGCAAAACCATGATTTTGTGAAGTGATTTCAATTTCTCCGGTCAAGAGATTCTTCACTGGATGATTTGCACCGCGGTGACCAAAGCGTAGTTTGTAGGTTTTCGCGCCAAAAACCAAGCTCAATAATTGATGGCCAAGGCAGATGCCAAATGTTGGTATGCCTTGCTGTACAAGTGTTGAAATTGTTTCAATGGCATGAACGGCTGCGGCCGGGTCGCCAGGCCCATTGCTCAAAAAAATGCCTTCGGGGTTGATGGCAAGGATTTCTTCTGCTTTTGCATGTGCCGGAAACACGGTAACATGACACCCATATTGAGACAATCTGCGGAGGATATTGCGTTTGATGCCATAATCAATGGCGGCAATACGAAATACTCTATTTGGCGAAATGAGTGGATTGTGAAGTAATTCCTCGGTTTGAGGCGCAAATTCATAGGATGCACCACATGTTACGCCGAGTGTGAGATCCAAGCCCTCCATTGAGGGGATGGAATTTGCCTCTTCAATCAACATTTGTGAATCTTTGCCCTTTGCTGAGATGATTCCGCGCATTACGCCTTCACTACGAAGCACTCTAACCAATTGGCGGGTGTCAATGCCCTGAATTCCTATTCTCCCTTGCTCCTTTATCAATTCTTGCAAGGAGCCGGTGGCACGATAATTTGAATATGTTCTGGAGCATTCCTTAACAATGATGCCTTCAACTTTGAGAGAATCCGATTCGAAGTCTTCAGGATTCACGCCATAATTGCCAATATGCGGATAGGTGAATGTCATTATTTGACCCTTATAGCTTGGGTCGGACATAACTTCTTGATATCCCGTGATGGAGGTATTGAACACTACCTCGCCTTTGGCTTCAGATTCCAGGTCTCCGAATGCCTGTCCGCGGAAGATCATACCATTTTCCAAGGCCAAAACTGCATCAATATTCATGGATTTTGTCAATTGTTAAGATAGAGTAGGAATGTTAGACAAAAATAGGAAAAATCGAGCAGATAAGGGGCTTTGTAAAGAGGAAATGATTACTCCCAAAAGACAGAAAAATAGTTGTGATCCATGTGATTTTTGAGATGTGAGGATGTCTTTTCCTGTAACTACTCATGAAGAATTGGAAACTATCATGAGAAGCCATTTTTTCTTTGTTCAGTCCGATATTCCCTTGTAATTTGTAGGCATTAGGGGAACATGTGAAAAGAGATTTTACCACAATTCATAAATGGAGTGTTCTCATGAATATCATTAACTCTTTGTTGCGCAAGACAATCTTCATTGCGCTATGCATGAGCCTTGTTGTGCAAGTCTCAAATGCGCAGTCTAAAAGACGCGCTTATATTGAAAAGTACACAGGAGCATGGTGTCAATATTGTCCAAATGGTGCTGTTGCTTTTGATGAAATTGGAAAGCAATACACCGATGAGGAAGTGATCATGGTTGCCGTTCATCAAAATGATGGCATGTCAATGACAAATCAAGGTGATTTTCAACCTTATATAAACGGCGTTCCAAGCGGATCTGTTAGCAGAATCTATAATGCTGTCGGTCCTCAATCTTGGGCAAGTTATATCCCTGGCATCATCAGTCAAGATGCCGCGGTGGAAGTCAATTTGAAAAATGTGTCATTCAATAGTGGCACTAGAAGAGTGACATGCCAATTGGAAGCCAGAATCAATCGTGACATAACAGGTCCTGTTCGTGTGAATGTTGTGGTTGTTGAAGACAGCGTGGTTGGTACCGGTTCACAGTTCGATCAAGTGAATGCATTTAATACACAGCAGGGTCATCCTTTTTATCAAAGAGGAAATCCAATCAAGAATTATCCGCATAGACATGTTGCGCGCTTGATGGTTGATGGCACATGGGGTGCAACAGGGGTGATTCCTGATAATCCCAAAGCAGGTGCTGTTTATACAAAGAACTATTCTTTCACTGTAAATGCCTCTTGGAAGCCCGAGCGTATGTCGCTTGTTGGTCTTGCCCAAAAGTATTCCAATGAAGTTGGAGCCAGAGAAATTTATCAAGCTGTTGAAGAATCATTGCTCATTCGTTCAACTCGTGCAACACTAGAACAAACTGAAACTCCATATTTGAAGGTTGCAGCGGGCGGAAAGAAGACACAAGTTATCAAAGTGACAAATGACAATAATTTTGATTTGACATTTGATCTTGCAGTGAATGATTCAAAATCCACATTGCCTTTTGATTGGACCGCTAGTGTTGAACCAGCAACAGTTCAACTCGCAAAAGGTGCTTCAGCGGATGTGACAGTTACAATCAATGCACCTGCTTCTATCAGTGAAGCTGAGCTTGCAACAGTGGTAGTTGATGCAACACCACAACCTGTTGAAAATACCAATCCAAAAACTTCCAGCACAAGTGTGTATGCACTTCCTGACTTTGCGAAAGCTGCCGTCATCTATGAATACAATACCAATCAATCAAATGATTTGTATAGAGATGCCATCAAGGCTAGTGAAAGATTTGGTCGTGGTTTTGTGACATTGCCAAATAATGCGACTCTCATTGAAGCATACAAAGATCAATTCCATGTCTATGTATACAGTGTTTTTGGTGGTGGTTTATTGAATGGACAAATCTATGGTGGCTTGCCAATCGGCACAACAACTGATGCAATGCCTTTAGGCAAAACAGTTTCAAATCTTTTGTCTCAAGGAAAGAGAGTATATCTTTCAGCACCCCAGTCAATGTGGTGGGCTTTCGATAAAACCACTGCTACCGCAGCAGGAAAAAATCAAGATGTCATAAGTTTCTTCAATAATACACTCAAACTTCAGTTTGTAAAAACTGAACAACGCTATACTCAATCAGGTAATTCAATTTCCATAAAGCAGTATGGTGTAAAGGGATTTGACAATGATTCTATTGGTGATCAATTCAATGGAATTGCAAATGCAACTTTGGGGAATTATACATTCTTCACAGACATTTTCAGATTGGCAAGTGGCTCTCCTTGCTCTCCGGTATTGTATTCTGATAATTCAAATGCCAATATTGTTGGTGTTAGATACACATCTCCGGAAGGTGGCAAGCTTGTATTTGTGACGCATCCAATTGAAGCGCATGACAATATGATCACTCGCGAAACATTCATGCAGAAATCTCTTGAATGGCTTGCCGGCGATATCTTTGTTCAAGCGAAAAAACCAATTTTGGCTTTGAATTCGGAGGTTAAATTTGGATCATTGGAGATTGGTCAGAAAAAACAAATGACCACAGAAATTAGTAATACCGGTGATGGAGATTTGAATATATCTGCAATGGGCATCAGTGGATCTAGCGCATCAGTATTTTCAATCATTGGGAAACCCGAATTGCCAATCATATTGAAGCCGGGTGAAAAGACAAGTATTACTCTTGAATTCGTCCCAACTACAGTTAAATCATACTTGGCTTCACTTGATTTCACTTCGAATGATGGTGGTGTTGACAATTCAACAACAGGAATCGATCTTGTTGGTGAAGGCGTGCAAACTGTTCCTGATCCGCCGGCACTTACAGGTGTTACAGATCTCGATCTTGGCCAAACTACTACAAAGACTGATAAACCATTGACATTAACCAATAATATCGATGGTGAAATCAAGGTAACAGGAGCAACCATTACAGGTGATGATAAAGATGCATTTACACTTTCAGTGAATCAAGGTACCGTTCCTAAAGGTCAAAGATTCCAGACAAGAGTGTTTTTCAACCCGACAAAAGATGGAATTCACAAAGCAGTATTGACCCTAAATACGCTTGTGACTTCAACAGGTAAAACAGGTACATATACTGTAAACTTGGTTGGTGAAAAACAAGCTGCATCCGGTGTAAAGGAAGACATGATCTTGACAAGCTCAGTACAAATCATGCCGAATCCAACTGCTAATTATGCAACAGTGTCATTCACAATTGCAGAGCCAACAGTAATGACAATCACCATAACATCAATGAACGGTGAATTGCTTTATACAGCGAAAAATCGTTCATTCGACCCAGGCTCACAAGCATTCCAATTGCCTGTGTCAAACTTTGCAGCAGGTAGATACACCGTTACGCTTCGTTCACAAAGCGGTGCAACAGTATCAATGCCATTTAGCATAGTTAGATAATCCTAGTCATGTAAAATGAAGCCCCGATTCTTTATGGAGTCGGGGCTTTTTTTATGAAAGTTCTTTGTATAAAATCAAAAATGCGATGAGAGCTATCACGATTCCAAATATCTTTTTCAAGTTATCTTGATTGATGTGATTTGAATATCGAATTCCAAAAAAACTTCCCAATAATGAGCTTATCAATAGGATAAAAAAAGTATCGAAATGCATATAAGAAGTTGTGACAACATCTATGGCAAATGAAGGAAGGGTATTGCATGAGATGAGAATCATGGAAGAAAATATTGCCTGACGCATTGTCATGCCAGAAAGTAATACCAAGCTCGGAACAATCAAGAAACCAGCCCCAATCCCGGTAATCCCTGTTAACATGCCAATCAATATTCCACTTATCACCAATGGAATTTGTGAAGATTTATTATGTAGTTGTACAGAAATACTCATGATCATTCTACTTGAAGCAGCGAGCATCAATAGAGCAAGAATAGTCATTGAAATCTTGTCTACGAAAAGTTCATGATTTCCAAATGTGAATGAATTGGGAATATTCGGCATGATCATGCTTCGTATGAATAATGTCATGCTTAATGCGGGCAAACCAAAAGAAAAAAAAGATCTACTATGAAATGAGTTGTCATGTCTTGATTGCAACATCGAAATGAAAGATGTAATCCCAACAATACCCAGAGAATAAGTCACGGCTTCATTTGCTGGAATTTTTAGCACATACACAAGCATTGGCATAATCAAAATTGAGCCACCGGCACCGAGTAAGCCAATAATCACTCCGATAATGGAGGATGAAATGATTGCAATGATTATTTCCTGCATTTACTGATCAAACTTTAACATGTAATTCCTTTTCAATTGCCTCAATGAAGATCTCACGAGTTAATGCTCCCGGTGCCATCTTGGGATTTTCACCAACCGGTATGAAAAGAAAAGTGGGGATGCTGCGAATGCCAAACATTGCGGACAATTCTTGTTGTTCATCTGTATTGACTTTATAGAAATGAACTTTTCCCTCATAGAGATTGGAAAGTTCTTCAAAAACAGGTGCCACCATTCTGCATGGACCACACCAAGGAGCCCAAAAATCTATGATGCATGGAATTTGCGCATCATATTTCCATTCAGTATTGCGCTCAAAATCAAAAATTAATTCTTTGAATGTGTCAATTGTCAACTCTTGTGTCATATTGTCTCTCTAATAGAATAATATTGAATTACATTGTTCTGTGAATACACAAGTGCATCTTTAGTGATTCTTGTCTTGCCAAGCAAATTTGCAAAAGCCACTTTTATCATCGCTGCAATCACTAGTGCGAGAATGATTCGTGCCATAGCATTGTATACCAATGTTCTCAGTTTTTCTTCTTTCAAGAATATTGTGATGAGTATTCCTATGATTCCCAATATAGGAATGATGCCATACATAGAGAATTGTTGATTAACCACAAATTGCAATAACCCTTCAAGCAACCGTGGTGCAATACCAAAGGCAGCCATGAAAAAGGAGATTGAAATGAAAATCCATTTCACTTTGATTGATGAAATGACTGCATCAAAAGAGTTCACACCTTGTAATGCAATCAATATGAATGATGGTAGAATTGTCGATGTAAAACCGCTTCCTACATACGAAAGTACAAACCATGAAATGGCAAGCACAAATGCCGCTTGATTCTTTTCTTTTTTGATGATTGATTGTATTCCTGCAAATATGCCAATGAGAAAAAATGGCAAGAGAGAAAAATCAATCAACATTGTTTGAATATCACTCGAAGTGGGAATATATCGCACTTGTTGAAGAGTGTCCACAATCTGAGATGCATAAGGGAGATCCATGTTTAAAAACCATGTATATCCCACAATTGCTCCCAAGATGATCGGACTTACAAGAAAAGCTATGTGCATCTTCGATGGCTTATAAAGTGCCAAAAGTAATAGTATAATTCCGCTGAAGATTACTATGTTAGTGAATGAAGAAAGGGTTAATGCAGTTGATGAAATCAACAATAAGCAAGCTGTTAGAAATGATCTTGATAGTTTTTTTTCATGAAGATTCAGTATTCCAAAACTTAGGGCAAGGGAAGTCAAGAGAAAAGTTATTCCCCAAATCTCAGGGCTTGCATGCCTTGCGGTGTCATTCCATATCAGTGATCCTGCAAGA
>Ga0129333_10002219_pt1 | contig 17981 bp, 17 predicted proteins | sample CPB6_08_DNA_FD_94474 | JGI IMG/M metagenome (GOLD analysis project Ga0129333, IMG submission 94474) | Freshwater to marine salinity gradient microbial communities from Chesapeake Bay, USA - CPBay_Sum_0.6_0.8_DNA | ecosystem: Environmental > Aquatic > Marine > Coastal | place: USA: Chesapeake...
TATATATATAATTATTATATTAATATTTATAATATAAATAAATATATAAAAGTAAAAAATATAAATATGAATTACAATAATATTTATACAATGATAATAATAATTTAAAATATGTATGTATTTAAATATATGTAACTTAGGTAAAACAAATAAACGAAGAAGAAGAAGATGAAAAAATATTCTTCATCTTATTCTATATATAATATATCGTAAACATAAAAATTTTATGTTGTTTTTTCTCTTTTTTTTTTTTTTTTTATAAAAAAATTAAGTTTTTAAATTTTTTTTTTTTTTTTTTTTTTTTTTTTTTTTTTTTTAACGATGTAAAGTTTAGTTATTGTCAGTTGCATGCGGTATTTCGAAACAGTAGTCAGACATAATTTAATAAAATGGCTTACAGATGTAAATGGGCGAAAAGACAGGGTCCTCCAAGAAGGTTGGATGGTAGTTGTTGGCCAAAACCAAAAAGATTTAAAGTTAGCAAATGTTTAACTTATTGGAAAAGAAAATGTAAAAATAAATTTTAATTAAAATTAAAATGACTGCATGGTATACAGTTTATGATGGTGTTTTTTTTCTGGGAATTGCTACTACTTTTGCTGGTTTAGTTACGGTAGTTGCAAAATCTTGTACATCAAGTAGGTGTGAAAGGTGTTCTTTTTGTTATGGTGCATTAAATGTTGAAAGAAATGTAGAGTTGGAAAGAGATGTTGAGATTTCCACAGTAACCCCACAATCACCTGTAAACAATACACAATCAAATTCCACTAATAATAATAATAATAGTAATATAGTGTAATGGCGACTGTTAATGCAGTTACTCCTAATGAAAGTGTTGAAAATCATTTAAGATCTTCAATTCATTCTACGTCTTCTCAAGATTCTATGTATTCTCCAAAAAAAGTAGGAACCACTAGACGTGTATATTCTAGTTCAAAAACAACTTCGCCTTATCAAAAATCCAATGGTGGGGCAGTTGGTGCAATCAAAAAAGCTGGGTCTAATTTAGTAAATCAACAAGCCAATCGTTTAAGAAGTAAGGCAATTGACAAAGGGGTTGATGCAGGAGCGGTTGCATTAAGTGCTGCTGCTACAGATGTTGGCTTAGGTTTTGCTTCTCCGCTTATTTTAGGAGCTAGAAAACCTTTGAAAAAAATTTTAAAAAAAAGTATTCCTAAATTTAACATTCATTTTTAATTAAAATGGCTTGTTGTTATAAATGCAGCAGAAAAAAATACTATCGAAAAAAAAATAAAAAAAGTTAAAGTTACCAAAAAAATCCAATCTGTACAATTTTTTTGTGAATTGGCAAACCGTAAACAGTTTCATAAGTTCCCCATTCTTCATAAAATTGATGCCGATAATCATTAAAGAGAAAACTAACAGATTCATATATTATTTGACAAAAATTCAAATAATCTAATTTGTTTTTATTTATATTAGGTTGACGTAAGCAACAGTTGGATACACAAGAACCAGAGCTAATTTTTATATTTCGCATAAATCGGTTGGAGGTAGTTGACGGGTATTCAGGAATTATATCTTTCCAGGTAAAATTACAAAAACATATTTCATTATTACAACAATGACAAAATTTTCCAATCGCAGGAAAACTTTCATCAAAAAAACATTTATTTTTTAAAGCCGCGTTTAATGACCAAATAATGAATCTAATAGATTTGTAATGTGACATGCTAAACCAGTTTTCTCTCTTTCCTAATCCGTATTTTATTATTTTATGTATCTTTTGATTATCTGTGTAAGCTTTTTCTGTTGGATTAATTATATATCCAATTTTTTTTAATTTTTGTTTGTAAAAAATGTTATTTATTGCTAATAACAAGTTTTTACTATTATCTTTACAATGACAATTAATGTCTGTAGTACTATTTTCCAAATATTGAAGTATATTAAAAAATATATCAAATGGTAGATCGTTCAACTTCATGTTTGATTTAAAATGTAAATGCTTTTTGGAAAAAAATAATTCTTTCCATGGGTGTTTGCATTATGACCAAGCAATTTCAAAATATCTGATCTTCGATTGAAATTTGAATGAAATCTTCTAAACCAGTTAATCGGTCCTCCTTCGCAGCTAATGTTTAAATCGTTTAACACTATACTTAGATGCTTTGATCTTCTACCTTTCCATAATAATTTGTTTGATGATTGGTCAAGCTTTTTTAGTACTATACTTGCAAAGGGGTCCCCAATAAACACTGACAAAGGATCGTATACTTTAGGAATTGTTTTGGTTTTATTCAGTTTTAGTACTACTTCGTTTTCGCTTACTTTTACCAAATAATTGTGTGTTGTAAATTTAGGATCTTCAGCGTAAATGGTCAGGTTTCCAGCATCTTCTCTTAAAGGAACTTGAATATATAATAAAACAGTTGCCAATTTTTGAAAATCGACTGGTTTTTTGTACATGTTGAGAACTTTAAATTGAAAACTTTCTTTAGAGTTAATGCTTGATTCTGCAAACTTATTAATTTGTTGAACTTTTCGCTCGTTACCTTCATTTCTAGCCTTTTCAGCCAATGCAGCAATGTACATAGATAAATCATTTTTTTCGTCTTCGAAACCATCTTTAGATAAAGCTGTTAAGAACGTTCGAATTGATTCCAGATAACTTTTTCTTGTATTCATTTTATTGTTTTCGTTGTCAACAATTGGTTTTAAAACATTATCAAAGTTTGTTACTATTAACGTTAATAGATCGTCAATTATAGTTGAAGAATTACTTAATCCAGCAAGTTTAGCAATTCTTGCAATTCTCCCGGAGTGATTAAAGATTGAGACTGCTCCAAGTCTGTCGGTGTTATTTCTAAAGAATTCGGATATTCTGTCTCTAATATTTGCTGATTCATCAAATCCAGTTGCCATATTTGATATATATGTGTATCAATAACAAAATATAATTCCGCTGAAGAATTTACAAAATATTGATTAAATTGTTTTACTTGGATGCTAAATGGGTCGTTAACCAAATAAAAATTAAGTAATAAAAAATCCTCAAATGCTTTTTTACTCTCAATAAATAAATAAAATACTCTACCGTTATTAGTAGTTAGCTTTTTTTCAAATGTTTGAATTTGATTATTTGCAAATGAATTATAAATTTCAGTGGTTAGCCAGCTCCAAGGCTTTGACATTTGATTATGACTTTGTGAACAAAGTTGTGTATTTGTACTTCCTACCATTCTTGAATATTTAAATGTTTCCTAGATGTTAACTTAAATGCTTCCTAGATGTTAACTTATTGGTGTTGTTTATATTTACAATTAAATGAGCGAGTTACAAGTCAAAGCCAGCTATTTGACCAAAGATTCGGAAATCCAAAATATCAGCAAGGATTTATTAATCGAACGCATTAAATTTGTGTCTGAAACTACATTAGTAGAGTATTTAACTAAAAATGTTAGGAAGGTTTATTTTGATGTTGATTATCATGAAAGGTTTGAATTTGCTGATTCAAAAGTTGCTGGAAACATTCTTGGGCTTATTGTTAAAACTTTGTTTGAATATTTTCATTGTCATCCAGACTCGATTTGTCACAATCAAATAGTTAAAACAAATGCTAACTCGGATTATAGATTATCATGGCATTTTACTTTACCTTACAAACTTTGTTATGAAACTAATAAAAAAATTGCAGAAAAATTAAATCATAGATTAAAAGAACTGTATAGCGAAAGCCTTTTCTTAACTAATGAAGACATGCCAAGTTTTGACACATCTGTTTATAAATCTAAACAGTCTTTCCGATTAGTTAATCAATTACGTCCTGTGGTAAGCACAAAAACTCAATCTGTAAAAACTTTAATTTTTGGAAACGTGGAAAATACAATTGTACAAGATTGTTCTCATTTACCAAATTTTGAAGAATATGATGTAAATGTTATGGATTTGCCTGATAACGCTATGTGGTTTTACACGAGATTAGACGATGTAACTAGTGTTGATTATTGGCAATCAAAGTCATCTAATTATTCTGAATGGATGGAATTTGCGGTTATTTGTGTTAATTTTTTTCCAGAATGTAAAAACACGACACAGCAACATGCTTTGAAAAATTTATTCCTTAAGTTTAGTAAAATTAGTCAAAAATATGAAGAAACGAGTTCTATAAAGATGTTTGAAAATATGTGGAATAATAGATTTTCAATTGTCAAAGATACTAGAAGTAAAAAGCTAGAAAAAAAATGGAAAAAAGATTATGAAAAGATGTTTGGAAAAAAGGATTTGTGTAAACCAATGGATTTACCAGATTTTGATATAATTGAAAATTTACAAAACACGGATTTTAAAAGTTTTAGTAAAAGATTAGAAGGCTTACCTATTACATCAACAGGATTTTTCATAAAAATGTTATTAAACAACATCAATTTGGCTACGTTTTGGTATACATTTATAACAAGGTATGAACATTTACAATTTTTCTGTCAGGTTTTAAAATTTGTTGATGACGAAGAAAAAAAGGCGATTGATTTTTTTCAAGAAACCTTAAACACTGTAAAGGAAACAACTGGTGTATCCGATGACCCACACGAAGAAGACAATTTGTCAAATTATGATTTTATTTTATTCTTATGTGAAGAATTGCAAATAAGTTTAAGCGAAGAACAGATAATATCGTTAAAAAAGATATTAGACGATTCAACTATAAATAAAAAGGCTTACGACATTTTTTTGGAAAAAATTGATGGATTTTGTGTTAACCATAGCATTGACATAAAATTTGTTTACGAAAAATTGTCCGAAGAAAAAAATAAATCTATTTATACACGTGCGCCAAAAGAACTGGAATGTAAGGTAAATCAATTTATTGTTCGGATATTGAATAATCAATTAAATTGGAAATATCAATACCCTTATTACAAACGATTACACAACTTGTTTATTGAATGCGAGAAAAACGAAAAAATTTTTTGGTATGCACTGATTAGAGCGTCTAATTATTTGTTTGTATCAGAACCTTATTATAACTGTTTATGTAAAGCTCATTCTGATGATTCAGCAACAAAAATAGTGTTAGATTTATACCAACATTGGATGACTACTCCTCAAGGTGTGTTTATGTTTGACAATATAACCGGTATGTGGACAGATAAAAAAACGGTATGGAATAATTTAATATCAATGTTATCAAATTTTCTTCAATGTGATCCGAAAAAAAATTATGGGTCTGGTGTAGAAAACAGTAAAAAAATTATAGAACGTATACATGTATTTGTAGATCCCCGAACAGATAAGTTTGATTCAATGAAAGATAGTAGTTTAGGTAAATTACTGTTTGGTAACGGTTATTATGATGCAAAACTGGATGTATTTTATGAAGCACATTTGTTTAATGGAATGCCATGCTTTGTAAACAACGAAATTTTGTTTTTAGGTAGAATTAATGATCCTTTTTACACTGGGGATTTAAATGCCATCAAAGAAGAAATGGATGAAATGAATCAAGTAATGTTTGTTCAAATGCACGGAAATGAAATTGGTGAGTATCACAAAGAGTGTTTATCTTTAGCACTTTTTGGAGAAAGATACAAAGGATTTTATTCACATGTTGGAGAACCGAATTCTGGAAAATCGACTGAAAAGGCTATGATTGAGGCATGTTTTGGGTCTTTTGTAGGTTCTGGTTTAGTGGATGAATTGTCTGTGATAAAAGACGATAAACGTGATGCTGCCATTGCCAACAGTATGGTTTACGATAATTGGCATGTCCGTTTGTTGCTTTTTAGTGAAAAATCTAATAGAAAAATTGATACCGAAAAACTAAAAAGTTATAGTTCAGGTGGACAAGATAAAATTCGTGCCAGGACACAGTTTAAAACTGCTGTTTCCCTGGATATTCATTTTATCATGTTTTTTTATCTAAATCATCCGATGGAAGTAAATTTTCCTGATGATGCTGCTTATAAAGATAGAGCGTGTATTTTCCATTGGGATAAATCTTTTGAGTTAGCAGAAAATATAACTGATCCGACATGTCAAATAGTAAGACGAGATGATGTGTGTCAATGGCAATACAGTTTAAAAAAAAGACAGGTTTATACAATGTTGTTTGTAGAGGCATTTCGTAAGTATAATATGCGAGGAAACAGGTTACCAAAACCTGATAAAGTCAAGCTTAGCACGGTAAACACTATTGGATCAAAACAGACTAACAATGACATGTTAGAGTCGTTTTTGGGTTATTTTATAGTAGATGGGGATCATTCCGATTATGTTTTATATACAGATATACAAAAAATATGTAAAGATGCTGGAATTGATCCAAAAACGTTTTTAAGAAGATTACCAACTATTATGAATTCCCTGCAAGAAAATTTACCATGTCCTATTGTGTCAGCGCAAAAAAGAATGCCAAATAATGTAAGATCGCAAATATGGAAAGGTTTGAGAATCCGTACTGATGAAATGGCCCCTGAACCACTGCTGTCTAATTTTGAACAATGGAAAAAATTAATGATCGAAGGAAATGGAAAGATAGATAAAAAAATTCAATGTTTAAATGTTGGGGAAAAACGTACTATTGAAAATGTAAATTAATCACAATTAAAATGTCTAATACGACTTCGAATTCTAGTTTTTTGCATTTTCGGCATTCTAATGGATTTGTTACACACAATTTGTTAGCTGACAAATATTTATCAAAGGATCATGCAACCGATACTTATGCAGCAAAAAATGACCATTATTCCAAAAATCATATTGACACTAATTTTGTAAATTTGACCCACTTATATAATAATCATCATCACAAAGACCACATTGATACAAATTTTGCATCTAAATTATACGTCCAAGAAAATTTTTATGATAAAGACCATTTAGACGAATATTTTGTGAAACAGCAAAACACTTATACAAAAGCGGAATTTGATTATCTTAGTAATAATGTAGACAGTTTGATTACTAATAAATATTTGTTAGAAAATTTTGGAGAATTGCAAGCTGTTAGTAGAAAACGAGTTCACTGTATATTAGACAATTCTGCAACTTCCTCGAATAATCAACTCCTTACAAAATTTGACATTTTTGATGATTCGGTTTCAGATTTTAGATTTTCTAAAAGACAAAAATTTGATAATGGGGTTCAAATAAAAACTTCTAGTATAAATTCAGTGACGTTTTCCGATTCTTCTGACAACCCATCTTTGACTATTGATCAAAGTAACGTCAATATTTTGAAACCATTAGCATCTCTACCTACATGTACTGCAGTACCTACTTTAAGTTCTCAGTTAACTAACAAATCATATGTGGACGGTTTAGATACAGCAAATGTAAAAACAACGGGCAATCAGACAATTGCAGGAACAAAAACTTTTAGCAGTTTTCCGGAATGTTCGTTAACAATTGCATCAACTAATCAATTGACCAACAAAAAATATGTAGATGATAATTTTTATACAAAAAGTTATATTGATGGTCAACTTGGTTCAATACAAAATAATTATGTACCTAATACTGGAACATCAACAATAGCTGGAGCAAAAACATTTACTGGTTTGTGTACATTCAGCCAAGCATTAAGTGGTGTGGGTCCAACTGCTGCTTCTCATTTAACAACAAAACAATATGTAGATTCTGCTTTAGCAACACAAGGAAGTTCTTCTTTTGTAACACTTTCTGGTGATCAATCTATTTTGGGTATTAAAACTTTTACGGTGTTACCAAAAAGTACTGTTGCGCCAACAAACTTGGAAGATTTTACAACAAAAAATTATGTTGATGCTTATTCATACACAAGAAATTATATCGATAGCAATTTAATGAGCTTGTTAAGTTCCCAAACTGTAACAGCTTCAAAAACATTTGCAGGGTCTGTTAATTTTACAAATATTGCTACGGGAATAGCACCGACTAGCGATAATCATTTGGCGACAAAAAATTATGTTGATACGGTGGCTGGTGTAGTTGGTGGTGTAGTTTTATTAACTTCAGATCAAACAATTAGTGGTAAAAAAACCTTTACATTTTTGCCTCAAAGCACAGCTTTACCTAATCTTTCTACAGATTTAGTAAATAAAAATTATGTGGACGGTTTGGATGCAACAAATATCAAATTAACAGGAGATCAAAACGTGTCCGGTATAAAAAATTTTACTAACAATATTCAGACCATCCAACCAACAGCTGCCACCCATGTTGCAAACAAACAATATGTGGACGAAAATTTTATGAGAACTACAACTGATCAAACCGTATCTGGAACAAAAACATTTGCAGATCAAATTATAATTTCAAATCCTAATATAGGTTCAAATGCTACTAATAAAACTTATGTAGATGGATTAGATGTACAAAATTTAAAATTGACTGGAAATCAAATTATAAATGGTATAAAGGAGTTTTTAATTACACCTGAATGTGCTGTTGACCCAACTAGTAATTCTCATTTAACTAATAAACTTTATGTAGACAATAAAATTACTCAAGGTAGTGTTTTATTGACTGGAGATCAATTAATTTCGGGTGTAAAGTCGTTTTCTTCGTTGCCTGTTTCATCTTCTACTGTAACCTCGTCTAATCAATTAACTAACAAGACTTATGTGGACAGTTTGGATGTAACAAATATCAAATTAACAGGAGATCAAACTGTATCTGGTATAAAGACCTTTACAACATTGCCAGAAAGTTCTGTCACTGTAACAGCAAGTAATCAATTGACAAATAAAAATTATGTCGATACTGCTAATGCCGAAAATGTAAAGTTAATAGGCGACCAGTCCGTATCTGGAATAAAAACCTTTTCATCAGCAATACATTGTAATACAGGTGCTACTGCAGGAACACATTTAACAACCAAACAATATGTCGACGATTTAAATGCTTTAGATGTTAAATTGACAGGAAATCAAACTATATCTGGTATAAAAACGTTTGTAAATTTGCCTGAATCTTCTGCACAAGTTGGTACTTCAAATCAATTGACGAATAAAACTTATGTTGATACTGTTAATGCCGCAAATGTAAAGTTAACAGGTGATCAGTCTATATCTGGAATAAAAACTTTTGCGTCGGCAATACATTGCAATACAACTGCTACTGCAGCAACACATTTAGTAACAAAAGAATTTGCAGAAGGTTTACTAGCTACAAGCGGACAAGTAAGCTTAAGTAATGATCAAACTATAACTGGTTTAAAAACATTTACTCAGGTACCAATTTGCAGTGTGTCACCTCAACAAAGCTCTCAACTTGTTAATAAAGAATATGCAGATTTATTAAATAGTACAAATATAAAAAACACAGGCGATCAATCAGTTGCAGGAATTAAAACATTTTCTACATATCCGCAATGTTCTGACAACACTGTTCCAAGTTTAAGTTCACAATTGGTCACAAAAAGTTATGTAGATACTCTTGACCTTGGTAATGTAAAGTTAACAGGCGATCAGCAGATAAATGGAACAAAAATTTTTTCCTCAGCTATCCTATGTGGTTCTGGTTCATTAACTTCAAATCCAGGTTCCGCTTTAGTGAACAAAACGTATGTAGATTCAAACTTTGTTAACTTAGCAGATACACAAAGTATTACTGGAAGTAAAACATTTACAACTCAACCTTCTTGTACAGTAAATGCAAATTCAGCTCACCATCTTACTAATAAAACTTATGTAGATGCAGTTAACAGTTCAACAAGAAACCGAGTTAATATTGTAACTTACGAAATACCCTTAGTTAGTTTTTCTAATTTATCAACTATGACAAAATGTAGAGTAGACACTGCAACTGGAAATGCTATTATCGAACTAAACGCTCAAGATTTTTTTGGGATTGGTAACGCGGCTTATCAATATACTGATAACCAATTCTTAAACCTATTTCTTATCTTTAATCCCACAACTAGTGTATGGACTACCGGTTTAACTTTAAAAATAAACTCCATAAATTTTGTCAATGGATCAACTTCTTGGTTATCAAATATCCCACTTCGTTTTGGTACACTAATAATTGGAAATAATGCAGCTGTTGGAAGTAATATGGACATTGATATAAGTACAGCTAATTTTGCAGTAAGTGGTGTTAATTATAATACTAATTTTCAATTAAGCGGGACAGCTGGAAGGATAACAGAACCAAAACATATTTCTCAAATGAGTTTTATATTTATGAATTATACTAGTACTACTGTAACCAGCATTTCAAAAAAATTTTTACTGGCTGATTTTATAGAGTGGCCAAATGCATTAAATTAACGGTAATGTATCTATAAAATCATAAAAACCTATTTTTTCGTTTGCAGGTCTTTCTAAAAACTGAATATCCAAAATTGCTTTCCAGTTCATATCTTTGAAATTAACTAAGTTACCATTCTCGTCTTTAAATAGAAACGTCAATGTTTCCAAATTTTTTAGTTCGCTAAACCCGATAAAGTCGTCACTCGGATTTGTATACTGAATGGTACCAAATTCTGGAGCAGAATCAATGGTAATACTTGCAATAACTCCCACCGACTTTGATTCGATGAAAGACCGTGTGCGTAACTCTTCAATAAAAACGTCAACTCTTTTTACGGATTGTAGCGTACAAAAACTGTCACTTGCAATAAAGTAAACAGTTTGTGGAGGCGACAACAAATTGTCTACAAATGGACTGGAGTACAAAGGGTAATTTTCTTTTTTGTTGTACAACCCTAAAACAGCAAAACACGTTGTTTGGTCGTGCAAAATAGCAAATGGAGTAATCGAAGAAATGATCAATTTGCCTGTTAACGGATCTAAATAAGCAATAAACTCGTTATCTGGAAAAGCGTCTTGCACTGCAAGTTCTACTACGGAAATTAAAGATTCGGCTGTATCATATAGACCTTCATCAAACGTCAAAACAGCTCTACCGACACCCTCTACTTGTATGTCAAGTTTATTGTTAAGCGAATGAAAGGTAAAAAACAAATTAGGAACACTGCAGTATGATAATCGTACAGCCATATACTGGTGAAAAGAAAGACCTATTAACCCAGTAATATCAAATTTAACAACAGAGTTTAAATCATTAGATGATATTATGTTAGTATTAGATGTTGAACAACTACACTGTAACAAATTATTCATTTACACTTCTTCTTTTGATTCTGCAAACGATTCTGAAGTTGAGTCTTGTTCGGGATTATTATGCTTTTCGGCTATTGATTTTATCATATATAACATTTGAATTTGTTGAAAATTTGCTTTTTCCATTTCTTCTTGAACAAATTCCTTTGGGATCCCTCGTTCTATCATGTAAGCAGTAACAAAAAACCAATCGTTTTCAAAATTCTTGCCCATTGACGCAATCTCTTTTCTAATTTGAATTTTCATCTCGTCATAAGCCCCGGGGGTTTTTAACGCTTCAGAGTGGCTTTCGTTTAATTGATTTTCCATAATTTAATTCTAAAATGAGTACTGAACAAGTCGAATCAGAAATTAAAAGTGATGTGGTTGTTGAGCAAACACAACCCGCAAAGGAAGATTTTGAAATTCAAACCGTGGAAAAAATCCCAGTTGCGGAAAAGAAGAAAAAGGTTCCTACTGAAAAACAAAAGGAGGCATTAGCGAGAGGTAGAGAGAAACTTAAGTCAGTTTTAGCCGAAAAAAAACTCGCAGCATCTAAAGCTTTGGAAAAAATAACTGATTCAGAAGCTGTTGCGGAAGTTGCAGAATTTCAAACTACTGAAGCTCCAACTGAAACTACCCAAGAAACAAAACAAAAGACAAGACGTTTAGCCGTAAAAACACCTGTTGTCAAAGAAAGTGCTGTACCCGCAAAATTGTCTAGAAGCGAGACTTTAAGACAGTTCCAACTAGCAAATCAAAGGAATAAATTTATGTAAAGTAATTATAAGTTAATTCATTCCAATCCATAAATATTCTGTTTGTTAAAGTATTGAAATACAAAAATGTTTTTGGTTCGTTTATAGTATGTTGATTATAGGTCATTATTACGTTATTATATACTGTTTCAGGAATATCAAGCAATTCGGTTTTTATATCCTCCATGTCCGCCTTTGATAATCGAAAACAAAAAAGATCACTCATTTGAAGTCTACATGAGCGGGGAACTTTTTTGTAAGACTGGGCGATAAAAAAAAGACTAAGTCGATTATGTCTACGATTTGCAATCATATGATTAATAAGAGCTTCACATTCACCTTTAAAAAATTGTTGTACGTCGTCAAATATTATTAAAGTTCTCATATCATTTTCTGATAACTCTTCAACAATTGAAAACACTTCAGATAAGTTTTGGTGATTTAAATTATCATATATTTGTTCTTTAGGCAATCTTTCAAAAATAGAATTTTTTATTGAAGCTCTAGAATTTGCTGGCATAAACAAAAAAATTCTGTCAAAACACTCTTTAAACGCATCACGCGAGCCTAATAATCCCATCAATAACGAGGTTTTACCTGAACCAGCTTTTCCCATAATTAAACAAGAAAAAGATTTATTCATCAAAGATAACAATTCTATTTCGTCTAATCGAGGATGTATTTTTTCATCTACTATAAATTTAGGTATGTTAATCCTAGGAGCTTTATGCGGCTGAAGAAAAATCGACATTTTATTAGATTTTGACTTCAACGTCACCTGTATTTAGATTAAATGCAAGAAGTAAGTCATGAAAGTTAAAGTAGTGAACTGTATAAGCCGACAATAGTGGTTCCTGAATATTAAGATTCATAAAACAACTTCCACCTAAAGTACTAATGCCGCTTAAAAACCCTCTGCGTCCAAAATGTTCTGTGTCTATTGCCAAATAAAATTGATTTCTACCACAATAATAACCAAATTGGCCTTTGGTAACATTTTCAGCTAATAATGCTCTACAATATTGTGGCACTTTGAATATATAATTAGTACCATGGTCAAATGCAAGAAAATCTAAAGCACCTTCTGAAATCTGACCAAAAAGGTTTTGCCTTTTAGCCCAATAATTATATTGTTGGATATGAGCATCAGAACGAAGATAATTATTGTAATGAATAGACGGTCTTAATAATGCTGATTGTGTCATGTTTAAAGTGGTTAAAAGTTGATTATAACAATCCCCTGGTTTGTTAAGCGGGTCTAACATCATTTGTGGATAAAACACACCATTAACTTGTAAATAAGTATTAGAACCTAAATTTGGATTAATAGAATTAAAAACACCTTCAGCACAATTTGGATCATGTTTTTCAAAAGAAATAAACAACGCTTTCATACTAGCTCGTCTTGAAGAAACTAACTGTTGAACTTGTCCTGCAACATCTTTAGGAAGTAAGACAGATGAATGTACAAACGAAGTACATCTCATAGGAATAACACCTGGAATTGGTAAACTATCTAACACTTGGCTCATCGCACCGCTATCTAATCTTAAATAATTGCAGCAAAATTCTACTGTCGGAATATGTAAAGTAACATCATACATTGTTGGTGGTAACGATACAACTTTTGAAATTGCTTCTGTAATTAATCTAATTTGGGTAGGATAAGTGCACGGATACAATTTTTCATTATTTGCACCTAAAATACCAATTAAAGGTAGTGTGATATCGACCGTGTGGCTCCAATCAGTAGGAACTACAGCACCAATGTAATTTCTACCAAGTACATCTGCACCGGCCTTTTTGCCAATCAAACCATTAAAAATTGTTTTTCTTTCAGACACGTCTGTTTGACCAGGATGGTCGTGACGACAAATTTGATTTGCCCAAATATGAAATCCTGAAGAATCTCTACATAAGTTGCTTAAACTTAATGGAGCTGCTTCCAATAAACTATCTCCGTGAAGTAACCTATCACGTTTCAAATCAGAATTCTGATCCAGTCTTGGTAGTGTTACATTACCCAAAGAATCATAAATTATTAGATTTGGTTGCTTCATTGCACCAGAAACATCAAACAATAATGCATTTGTCATTCTTAAATATTTATAGTATTCATTTGCATAAATATCAGGATAACCATCACCACCAGATTCTAAATGATAGTCACTGTCAAGAATACTATCTATGCGTGTATCGTCAAATGCTTGTTCAAGATTTTCTAGTGGATTAATTCCAAAAGCGTTACTTAAAAATTTTAATCTACCAGCACCATCAATATCACCACCTTCAACAAATATAGATCTTAAAATAGCAAATCTATGTCCTGGAAATACACCCGTAACATCATCTAAGTGTGCATGAGAACTTGTGTAAGTACTTTGACTTCTTGTTAATGGATTCATAATGGAAGCAAGTTTTCCAATTTCATCTATATCTTCGATTAATTTACTATTGTTTGCGTAAAGTTGATAACGTCTAAATAAAGCCCATCCATTAGAGTTAAAATATCCAACGCTTTTTAAATAATTAAAAAAAATGCCTTTTGATTCTGTATCATTAAAATTGATTAAATGACCTTGAGTTATGTCAATACAACTTCCATATGAGGCTAAATCAAGTTTGTCCGCATCTATTCTCTCACTAGGTCCATCGTCAGTATGATCTATATTTGTTGAAGCTTTAAACAAAGTACCATTTTCTACATATTTTCCCCTAAGAGTAACTTTCATAGATAAATAACTAGTGCTTGGGTCTATCCAAGCGTTTGGAATAGGTGGGATATTAATAATAATTTCCTGACCATCTCTTACAGGAGAAGGAATAGTGTTATAATTAAGCTGTCTAAAGTTTACAGTTCTATAACCACTTGGAATAGTTGTCACAGGTTGTGTGTAATCAAGCTCTACTGGCATCGACGCAGGAGTGGGAATCGAATCAACAGTGTTAGTACTCATTTTCGATTATAATTAATTTAATTATGAAAATTTTTGGTAAGAGTGGGTTAGCATCTTCATCTGTATTTCAAAAACATACAGTTGGGTCAATTGGTGATCATCCACATAGCGCAAGACTTTTTGGAAAGCTCAGTCAACAAAGTTTTAAAACTCGGTCAAGTAGCGAAGTAACTGGAAAAGGGAGTTTAATGCGTAGTTTAGACGATTTTAGAATAAATGGAGGAAATTCCATGGATATCGAATCGAATAAAAATATTAATTTTGAACCAAGAAACGAATTAACAAAAAGATCAAGCAACGGATTAGAAAGACCAAACGGGTTTAATAAAAAATCAAGAATGTAAAATTAACATTTGTGAATTAATTTGTTTCTTAAAAAAAGACAGTTGTTACACATTCCATAATTGCAATTAAAAACCCACGCAGGCATTTGCGTTCGGCAATAAATGTAATAAGGACAAAAAAAAGGTCTACAATTAAAATTGCATACAAAATCTGGGCGTTTGTAAAATGAAAAATCTTTTTTTTGTTGCAAACAAGAACCATCTCCTATACAGACGCAACGTTTTCTATTTCCAAAACTACTTGAATCCATGATCTTAATTCGGAATCACTTATAATTTTTAAAAATACTTTTCGTACAACTCCTCCTTTATAATCAGCTGGTTGGTTTAAAGTATATAAATTGTCAACAACACAATGCAACGCTTCAAAAGATGTTGTTTGCATACAATATTTTGGAGAAGTTAATTTATTGTATACAAAATATTCTTGTCCTTTATATTTAAAATTGATGACTGAACCTGATACGTTAGATTTGACTTCTGTAACTGTTTGTAATGCTTTTAAAGTTTCTTCAAAACCATACTTTTCCATTAAACGGTATCGATAACTACTAGGGGCTGACATCACAATTAAATGAAAACCAAATCAGAAAAGAAAAAGTTAAATTGTAAACAAGCAGCACAAAAACAATGTGCAAGTAAAAAAGGAATTCAAAAACAAAAATGTTTGAAAATCAAATTAAAAAATTGTTCAAAAGAATATCGTTCCAGTTTTCAAAAACCTTATCAACAACAAAAACAAACTGTTCTTATAAAAACTGAAGGTGGTGGTACATCAAAACCTTCTGGAAGTGTTTTTGCTACACCTTATCAAGCAGTTCAGCCAACCCAACCATCTTTACCTATTGTAGCTACACCTTCAAATTCTAAAAAAGAAAAAAGTCCAAAAAAAGATGACATTTTGCAAACAAAATCATACACACCAAAAAAGGAAGAAATAAACATAAAACAAGAAGACATTTATGTAAAAAAAGAAAACATTCCTGTAAAAAAAGAAAACATTCCTGTAAAAAAAGAAAGCATTCCTGTAAAATCGGAAAAAAAAATTGGATGGGACGACGATCCAAGTACTTTTGGAAAAGAAGAAAATAGTTATTCAATGATTAAAAATATAAATTTTGACGATACAGAAAATACACCTAGTTCAGTATACATAACAAGAAATTTAACCAGTCGTCGTACACACCCTCTTTCTACAGGTCCTTTGTCAACAGATGCAAAAAACTATGTATCCAGTGATAATTTAGATACACCCATTGTAAAATCAACTCCAAGTAGTAAAAATGGTTTATTACAAATGAGTCATGGACCCAGTGTAGTAAATGAGATATCAAATTTTTTTAAACAAGGTAGTTTTCGTCCTAGCGCTATCAAAACAAATTTGTCGCAAACTTCGCCTGCCGAAAATCTTAATACACCTAAGGAAACTCTTACACCTTCATTTTTAAAAGCAGATGATTCGGGATTTAATTACAGTGCAGCATTTACTGATGATAGTAAATTTTCCGGTGTAAACATTAAAGCTTAAAGAGTTTTTTCAATTTTTTTTAAAATAAGTTTTGCGTTTTCGTTATTTGCGTAGGCCATCTTGAATAATAAATCAAATGAATAAGTATTGCTTGGATTTTGCAGTCTTAAATTAAAATCTCTAAAAAATTGAGTTTCACGGTTACCTCCAGTCCCCAATGGATAGTATAGACCAACTGGTGATGCTAAAGCCGTATCAATATTATTAGTAGAAGGCGTATTTTGACTAATTGGTTGAAGAGCAGTCTCTGCCGAAGAACTAGTTCTTCTTTCTGTAGCAATTACATTTGTTTGATTTGCAACAACAGAAGGGAGGGCAGAGAGAGGATTATAAGAAGCAATTATTGTAGTCATTTCATTTGTTTCAGATGGTTTTAGATCACATTTATTACTTGTAATATTTCTAGCAAAACCTCCTTTACACATTCTGGGGCATCGATTGTCTTTTCCTCTAACTCCAAAAGAACACTGATAATTTTCTTGAAAATAGTTAATTCTTTGTAAATTTTCTTCTGATTGATTAATTTCGTCGATTTTTTTAGTTTTTTTTCTAATAGTGTTTTCCATGTCATTTTGTAAAACTCGTTTTGTACCATATCCTTGTGTTCTTACACTTTTTTCATTACTTGGACGATTAAGACCTAATAAATTCAATTGTTTACCTCTCGGTGGGCCATAAGAAGTAATTGCCATTTTTTAATTAATTATAAATGGTAGACACAAAACAAAGAGTATATACTTTAGTTATCGACAAAACCAATTTTGACCTTTTTCATAATATTCCTGTAAATTTTTCAAGACTACTAGATCTAGATTTGAAACCTAATGCTGTGTTTGAGGTTGAACATCAATTTTTTGGAGAAGCTCTTGAATTTTTTTTGCAGGAGCAACCTTTTCCTAGTGAAATCTTTCACATAAATTGTAATTTACAAACAAACGGAATTACTACCACAGAATCAGATTCTTACGCACCAATTAATATTGCTTTTCCTAAAGTATTGTGCGTTTTAAACAACGATGAAACTGTGGTTCGATTGGAAACAAAAAAAAACAAATTTATTTGTCAAAATTTGTTTAGTGTGAATTTTTTGCATATTTTCTTTTACAGTTCAGATTCTTCATTATTACCGTTACCAGATTTAAGTGTTGAACCCGAAAGTTCTTTGGAGGAAAAAATGAAATATATGCAAATCGGTAAACATATTTTTACATTTAAATTGATCGAATAAAACTATTGTCTATCAAAAAAGCTAATTACAATGGTACACACAATAATTTAAAAAAAAAAAAAAAAAAAAAAAAAAAAAAAAAAAAAAAAAAAATTTATAATAATATAAAAAAAAAAAA
>Ga0129333_10002220_pt1 | contig 17980 bp, 13 predicted proteins | sample CPB6_08_DNA_FD_94474 | JGI IMG/M metagenome (GOLD analysis project Ga0129333, IMG submission 94474) | Freshwater to marine salinity gradient microbial communities from Chesapeake Bay, USA - CPBay_Sum_0.6_0.8_DNA | ecosystem: Environmental > Aquatic > Marine > Coastal | place: USA: Chesapeake...
AGGTCACGCATGATATGCCATACATCCCCATAAGGTTTATTGATATAATGTTCCTTGAATTCCTCACAAACCACTTTGCGTTGAACATCCAGGCTTTTTTTGCTGAATGCCAAACTCATCATGCGATCACTTTCCAGCCAAAATGCTGTCTCAAGATTTTCTGCAGGAATTTGACAATAATAATTGGTGAGATCATTTGTAGTGTATGCATTGTTCTCACCACCAGCCAGCTGCAAGGGTTCATCGTAATCAGGAATATGAACAGACCCTCCAAACATGAGATGTTCAAATAAATGGGCAAACCCTGTTTGGGCTTCCTTTTCATCCCTCGCGCCCACATCATACAATACATTTACTACCGCCATGGGTGTGCTCGGATCCCTGTGAACCAATACCTTTAAGCCATTGCCCAATACAAATCGATCAAAATTTACCATCCGGCGAAATTAGTTATAATATGCTGACCGGTTTCAGATTTAATGTGATGATGTCCCGATCTCGTAAAATAAGAAATGTCAATTTTTCTCTAACAGACTGAAGCTTCACTCTGTATGACTGGATGCTTTTAGAAAAATCATTGTTGATCGCAAGCACATAATCATTCTTTTTGAATCCGGCTTTTTCTGCAGGCGAACCAGGTGCGACTTCATCAATCAGGATTTCTCCGTCTACATTGTAAATGGCCAACCCGGTATAGGCATAATCAAAAAAATCTTTGTACTGAGTATTGGGAATAATATGCAATTCCTGCTTCACATAATTGAATGTTGTATTGAACCTCCTCAACAAATCATTGCCGAGCAAGCCACCCAAGTATGGATAGTTCGTTACATTGTATGGATCTTCGAAAACATGGGTAGGAACTTTGCGAAATTTATACGGACCCACTTTCACCCATTTAACCGTAGTATAACGCATGACCATCTTCCCCCCCAATCCCTCAGCCTGTGTAATCACAGGTGCTTTTCGTTTACGATGCAGCACGGCACTGTCGCGTGCGTAGTTTTCTGAAATCAAAAAATTCAATCCAGCACCTGTATCAAAATAGAACCTACTCATCATTTCCCTGCTGTCTTTGAACTGTGTTTGCTGTATAGGGATGGCAGTAAAAATAGGATTCAACATATATCCCCCGCGAGGATATTTGTATTCGCCTGTTGTGTTCACAGTGATGATGCTATTGTCGTAATTGATATGCACGATGTATCGAACAAAGAATGAATACCCTATGATGCCATCAATTTTAATCCCATAAACATTGGTTAGAATTTCATAATCGTTCACATGAAAATTCAACCGGTCCACTGTGAGACCAGGGAAATAAAGCGTTGCATCATTCAAAAATGATACTTTCTTTACCCCGCCAATTCCTTTGATTTTTTTGTCGGATGGAACCACGGGAATATTGTATTTGTCCACTGTCATTGAATCCAGTGAAATACCTCCGCTGCCGGTATCCAATATAAAATGAAGACTATCCGGTAAATTATTCAGCTTGGCCTTTACAATGATCACTCCCCCCGAAAGCAACTGAAAAGGGAAGCTGGTGAGTTTTTTTGACGGGGCCTCAATGAATTGCTCCTGGCCTGCAAGATTACTTGTGCCAAAAACTACCCATACTGCATATATACACTTCAACAAAATCCTCATGCCAATCTCATTTGTTAGTCAACCCTTAATTTACAACAATCATCCCATGATTGTTTAGGGTATGTACTAACTTTGCAAAACGCTTAACACTATACAATGAGTGAATTGAAGGATTTGTACGAAAAAGCACTTGGCTTTGAATTTTTATCAGCAGAAGAAGGATTGTTTTTATTCAAAGAAGCCCCGTTGACAGAACTGATGCATGTTGCAGATCAACTGCGCATCAAACAGGTGCCCCATGGAAAAGTAACCTGGCAGATCGACCGCAATGTAAACACCACCAATGTTTGTATTGCGAATTGCAAGTTTTGCAATTTCTACAGAATACCCGGTCACCCGGAAGCATACATCACGGACATGGATACCTACCGTAAAAAAATCCGTGAGACATTGAAATGGGGAGGCGATCAACTGCTGCTGCAGGGAGGTCATCATCCGGAGCTGGGACTGAAATATTATGTAGATACTTTTCGTGCCATCAAAGCAGAATTTCCTGATATCAGGTTGCATGCGCTGGGTCCCCCTGAAGTTGCACATATCACCAAACTAGAAAAATCAACACATACAGAAGTACTCAAAGCATTGAAAGATGCCGGAATGGATTCATTGCCAGGTGCCGGAGCAGAGATTTTGGTAGACCGAGTAAGAAGATTGGTGAGCAATGGAAAATGCGGTGCAGAGGAATGGCTGGATGTAATGGCTGCTGCACATCAATTGAACATCACTACTTCTGCAACCATGATGTTTGGACATGTCGAAACTTTGGAAGAGCGTTTTGAGCACCTTATCAAAATAAGAGAAGTGCAATCACGCAAACCAGAGGATGCGAATGGATTTTTAGCTTTCATCCCTTGGACTTTCCAGGATGTGGATACCTTGCTTGCAAAAATCAGAGGCGTTCAAAACATGACCACTCCTGAAGAATACATACGCATGATATCCATCAGCAGGATCATGTTGCCGAATGTTAAAAATATACAGGCATCTTGGCTGACGGTTGGTAAAAAAATTGCACAAATCTGTTTGCATGCCGGTGCCAATGATTTTGGCAGCATCATGTTGGAAGAAAATGTGGTGAGTGCCGCAGGTGCCCCGCACAGGTTCACGTATAAAACCATTCAGGAAGCAATCAAGGAGGGTGGATTTGAGCCCCAACTGAGAAACCAGGAATACCAATGGAGGTCACTGCCTGAGACCATTGAAGAGCAAGTCATCAACTACTAATACACATGTAAATGGAATGCACACGCATCTATTCCATTCATGATCGTGCAGTGACATTTGAATTCGCTGAAATTATCAGTGAAGCCATCAATATCCATGTCATTGCATTGAAAGCTTATACCGATAGACATCCATTCAAAGGATTTATTGAATCTGTCCCATCATACAGCAGCTTGACAATTTACTTCAATCACACTGTAACCAAAGATGAAGTCATTCAAACCATCAGCACATACAATAACCAACTGTCAACCGACACCCGAAACCCGACACCCGACTGTAAAATAATTCCTGTATGCTATGAAATGGGAGAGGACCTGCCATCCATTGCAGATGAACTAGATCTTACAAAAGAAAAAATCATTGATCTGCATTGCAGTCATACGTACAGAGTTTACATGATTGGATTCACCCCTGGATTCCCCTATATGGGTACATTGACATCCGCCTTGCATTTGCCGAGAAAAAAAACACCTGCGTTAAAAATTGAACCGGGGTCTGTTGCCATTGCAGGAAATCAAACAGGTATTTACCCTACTGCTTCACCTGGAGGATGGCATATCATTGGCAGAACACCCATTGCAATATTTGATAAAAAACGAAACCCATCCTGTTTTTTGGAAGCAGGTGATCATGTAAGATTTGAACCCATTGCTAAAAACGAATTCGACGTATTGAAATGAGCATCACCATTGTCAAACCCGGCATCAGTACAACTGTCCAAGATTTTGGCCGTTGGGGTAACCAATCGATGGGGCAAAGCATAGGAGGCGTGATGGACGAAGTGTCTGCTTCCATTGCAAATATCATTTGTAAAAATGATCAACATGCACCCGTTATTGAAATGACCTTGCATGGTACAGAATTGCTTTTCAACGAAGATGCATTCATTGCGTTCAGTGGATTCGGGGCAGAGGCAATGGCTGATGAAACAATTCTCCCGTTTTATAAATTATTATTCATTCCGGCAGGCACACTGATCAGGATGAAACCCAAAAATAAAGGGTGCAGGTCATACCTGGCAATGGCAGGAGGATTGCAATTTGATGAAATGGGTTCAACACTGCAGTCTGGAGATCTCATCAAATCTGAAGATCGACAGTATGCATTCAAAGGAATTGAAAGAACCAAGCAGATTGGAATCTCACAATGGAAAATTCATTTCAATGAACAAGATCTTTTAGAACATAGCATTGATGCAATACGCGGACCTGAATGGGACTGGTTGGATGCATCGACACAAGAAGAATTATTTACAAAACCATTTATTGTATCCACGCAATCAAACAGGATGGGGTACCGCTTGAATGAAAAAGTTGGGGGGCTCAAAGAAAAAAAAGAGATGATCTCAACTGCTGTTACCAAAGGAATTGTTCAGTTAACACATGAAGGCAATCCTGTCATACTGATGGCAGATGCCCAAACAACAGGAGGCTATCCAAGAATCTTGCGCATCGCACCAGCTCATATAGCAAAGCTTGCACAATGCAAACCTGGTGACAGCATAAAATTCAATCAAATAACAGAAGATGTTTCCATTCTGCAATCAAATGCACAAAGATCGTTGTTGAATAAAATCAAATCCAGCATTGATTTGATCTGATGATTACACACGTGTCAATTTGATAGGCGGGGTTTGATTGGCATTCCACTGACATACATACAAATTCTCATCATCATCCACACATACATCATGCCCATGCATGAATACACGTGAAGCATCCTGGAGAGTAGGCTGCAGCAACCCGTTCTGATATGCTGGTGCATTTCCACCCGGACTGGACACTACTTTATTTTTTGAATCGAGGATGGTCAAAAATCCGGTATTGGCATTGCGTTTGCCCTCTTTGTCTTTCGACCAGCAAACACCTGCATATAAATAAGCGCCATGAATTACGGGGCGACAAACATACATTCCAGGTAGATCAATTTTACCAAGATATTTTCCATCCAGCGTGAAAATTTTGAAACAACACTCTTCCCTTGAAGTGCAGATAAGCACAGGATTGTTTTTATCTCGGGTATCCACTACAACACCATGTGCATTCTTCAAATTATGATCTGGATTTTCATTGTTGTGCCCACCAAATTTTCTGATAAACCTGCCTCGGTTGTCAAACTGCAGTATATAATCTGAACCATACCCATCTGCAACATAAATATCACCATTGGGTGCAACGGCAGTTTCAGTTGGGAAATACCTGTCTTCGTCTTTGTAAACACCAATCGCATGCGGCTGGGCCAAAGAAAAAATAATCCTGCCTTTCAAATCTGTTTTGACAACATTGCCATGCTGTGACTTCCCCTTTCCGGAAGCATCGCTGTAAAACCCATTGTCAACAACCAATAAAAAATCTTCGTCGTTTTCTTTTGAGATGGTCAGTCCATGCCCAGCCGGGAAAGAATGTCCCCAAGCATCCAACAACTTACCTGATTTATCAAATACCAATATATTGTTGTGTACATCATCCCCCACCATGAACAAACGACCCTTGCTGTCCTGTACCATTTCATGGCAATTGATCAGAGGATTGGCAGCTGAATTGATCTTCGCCCATGCCTTGTCAACTTTATAGCGCATTCCATTGTGCCCAATAATAAGTTCATCTTGGACATCCTTGTGCAAAATATTAAATGCAAAAGATTTACTGGCCATCAAACCTGCTGAAGCAAGTGCAGCTGATTGAATAAATGTTCTTCTGTTTTTCATTTGATGAATATAAAATATTTTGAGCGGATTATCAATACATTTGGGCATGAAGATGGATTTGAACTGCGATATGGGAGAAGGCATGTCAACCGATGCGCTGATCATGCCATTCATCAGTTCTGCAAATATTGCATGCGGTGGGCATACAGGTGATGCAAGCACCATGCATGAAACGATTCTGATGGCAAAAAAATACCAAGTGGCTGTAGGTGCACATCCCTCTTACCCGGATCGTGAAAATTTTGGAAGGAAAGAGATGCACCTGAGCGATGATGTACTGTACCATGAAGTATCGAAGCAAATTCATACCATCAAAAAAATAGCAGAAGAAGAACATACAGTGCTGCACCATGTTAAACCCCATGGTGCTTTGTACAATACAGCAGCCAAGAATACGCAAGTAGCTGAAACGATTGCAAAAGCAATATATGATATTGATCCTGCTTTAAAAGTTTACGGACTTCCCAATAGTATTTTTGAAAAGATTTGCAAGGAAAAAGGATTGCATTTTATTGGAGAGGGATTTGCAGACAGAACATACAGCGAGGATGGATCACTTACACCAAGAAGCATGCCCAATGCATTGATCACCGATACAGCTGCTTCCATAGAACAAGCCATGGAGATGGTTAGAAAAGGAATGGTTCAAACAACTTCAGGAGCCTGCATTCCCATGCCTGTAAAAACAATCTGCATCCATGGAGATGGTCAACATGCCATAGCATTTGCAAAGGCTTTGCATGCAACTTTTAAACAGCATAAGATTGCCATTACCCATTAATCCATCAGATTGAACAACAAAAAATATTCATCCCCACTGATTGCAGCTGCCTTCTTGATGGCAACATCTGCAATTGGTCCGGGGTTTCTCACACAAACCGCGGTATTCACTAATAAACTATTCGCCAGTTTTGGATTCGTTATTCTCATATCTATATTACTGGACATTGGTGCTCAATTGAATATCTGGCGCATACTTTGTGCAAGTGGAAAGAGGGCACAGGTTGTTGCCAATGAAGTCTTACCAGGTGCCGGTTATGTGTTGACCATTCTGGTTGCCTTGGGTGGATTGGCATTCAACTGTGGAAACCTTGCAGGTGCTGGATTGGGATTGAACGTATTGACAGGATTGGATGTAAAAATTGGCGCGTCCATCAGTGCTGTAATAACAATAATTGTTTTCATCAACAAAGAATCATTGAAGTGGATGGATGTATTTGCAAAAATATTAGGAACCGTGATGATCCTGCTGATGGTTTATGTGGTCATTGCATCGGATCCACCCATTTCAAATGCACTGCATGAAAGTTTTCTGCCAAAGAAAGTAGATTTCATGGCGATCATTACATTGGTGGGAGGAACCGTAGGCGGCTATATCAGTTTTGCTGGAGCACATCGCTTGATTGATGCAGGAAAAACAGGAACCGAAAATATAGGTGCTGTAAGCAAATCTGCTGTTTCCGCCATACTGCTTGCATCAACGATGAGAGCAATGCTGTTTCTTGCAGCACTGGGCGTTGTTTCCAAAGGAATTAGTTTGAATGCCGGGAATCCCGCTGCAGATGTATTTCAACAGGCAGCAGGATTGTTGGGGTATAAAATTTTCGGAATCATCATGTGGAGTGCTGCCATTACTTCTGTGGTGGGTTCTGCTTATACTTCCGTTTCATTTCTAAAATCAATCCATCCATTGATTGTAAAAAAAGAAGCAATGGTATTGACATTGTTTGTATTGGTTTCACTTGCTGTATTCATTGCCATCGGGCAACCTGTGAAGATTCTTGTAACAGTTGGTGCTCTCAACGGATTGATTTTGCCAATTGCATTGTTGCTGATCATTGCTGCTTCTTACAATAAGATTATTGTAGGTGAATACCGGCATCCGCTATGGCTGAAAATATTTGGATGGATGGTCATGGTTGCAACACTCCTGCTGAGTATCAAATCATTTCTTTAAAATTTAACTGAAGAGATATTCAACATCTTCTTTTGTGAGACTTTTCACAAACCCACTGTCATCGGTCACCAGATCCCTTGCGAGATTCCTCTTTTTCTCCTGAAGTTGAATGATTTTGTCTTCGATGGTACCCTTACAAATCATGCGGTACGCAAAAATATTTTTGGTCTGGCCGATGCGGTGGGTTCTGTCAATTGCCTGTTGTTCAACAGCAGGGTTCCACCATGGGTCTACAATGTATACATAATCTGCCGCTGTAAGGTTCAGACCCACACCCCCTGCCTTCAATGAAATCAGGAATACCCTTACCTCATCATTGTTTTGGAAACTTTGTATGGCACGTTCTCTTTCTATTGCGGTTGTACTTCCATCAAAATATTCAAACTTCACGCCCAACTCCACCAACTTTTCTTTGATCAAGGCAAGCATCCCAAGAAACTGGGAAAAAATCAATGCCTTGTGGTTCCCAATGTTTTCAGTGATCTCTCTTCCAATTTCATCGAGCTTCACAGATACGTTGGGCATCTTTTCCTCCTCATTCATGATAGCAGGTGAGTCACAAATCTGACGAAGCTTCATCAGCCCCTGTAAAATGGTCAGTTGCGATTTGTCAATCCCCTGCTCGCTGATAACTCCCATGATTTTATCTCGGTAATCATTGCGATACGCATCATAAATGGTTCGCTGTTCTTCCTCCATTTCACAGAACAAAATCGTTTCTGTTTTTGCAGGAAGGTCTTTTGCTACTTGTTCTTTGGTTCTTCGAAGAATGAATGGGAATAATAATTTTCGGAGATGATCTTTGTTCTCTTTTTCTCCAAACTTGTCAATTGGTGTCGCAAATTCATTTCTAAAATACTCTACCGAGCCCAGCATACCGGGATTCAGAAAATTCATCTGCGCGTAAATATCAAATGTATTGTTTTGCAAGGGTGTACCACTCATGCATAGTTTGTGCTTTGCATTCAGCAATGTTGCTGCTTTGGTAACTTTGCTCTGGGGATTCTTTATTGCCTGTGATTCGTCCAAAATCACATAATCAAATTCAAGTTCGACCATGAACTTGATATCGCTTCTCAATGTTCCATATGTGGTGATGATCACATCATGGTCTTCAAACCGTTTGTTGTTTCGGATGCGCTCCCCGCCATGATGAATGATGTAGGTAAGATTGGGTGTAAATTTCTTGATTTCATTTTCCCAGTTGAACATGAGCGAAGTGGGGCAAACAACCAAGGCAGTCATCTTCCCATTTTTCTCTTTATACAGTTGAATAAAGGAAAGGGCTTGCACCGTTTTACCCAGACCCATGTCATCTGCCAAAATGCCGCCCCAACCTACTTCATTTAAATAGTTCAACCAATGATACCCGGCTACCTGATAAGGTCGTAGGATATGCGACAAAGCCTTAGGGGGATCTACTTCATTGATGCGATTGAATGATCTGAGGCGATCGTATTTTTCTTCCAGCTTGATCATGACCTCTTCTTCGTTTATTCCGTTGTATAATTCATCGATGATACTCAAATGGTATTTTGAAAGCCTGAGCTGATCTTGTTTTCCTTCACCCACTTTGAACAACAATGAATATTTTTTTAACCATTCCTCCGGAAGAATACCCAGGCTCCCATCTTTCAACTGCACAAACTGTTGTTTGTTCTGCAATGCCTTTTTGATGTCGTCTACCGATACTTTTTGGCCATCAAACACAATATCCACCTTGGCATCGAACCAATCAATCCCGTTAGAGATATAAATTCTGGTCTCGGGCTTTGCTGTATTGAACCTGAAATTTTTCAAAATTTCAAATCCAACAATAGGAATATTGGCTTCTCGCATAGCATCCACAAAAAGAAAAAACCAATTGTTTTTCAATACTTCAGATCCCTTTAAAATCAAATTGAAACTGTTCTCTGCTCTGACAAAATTTGAATGAAGGGAAGTGATGCGTTGTATGAAAGCTGATTCAATTAGAGGATTTCGCTTGATCAATTTAATTTTCCCATCATCAGAAATGTAGACCGTATCCTTGTCGCTGTATTTTATTTCATACCCATGATAATCGAATACAGGAGTAAAAATCAAGTAGTCATTTTTTTCCTGTAACATCAATCTCAACACCGGCTCTCCCTCATATACATCAGACATAATGGACTTGTCAAAATCCACTTTGTATTTTCTGGCGAAAGGCAATACCTCATCTTTAAGAAAAATGGGCCAATCAGAAAGAGGGATATGGTTTTTTTTCTCTGAAGTAAAATGCCCGATTGCCTCCACATCCTCCAATGAACTCCAACAAAACAATTGATTATTGAATATGGGAAGTAGATGAGAAGTCCATTCATTGAGCGATATATCTGCATCCCACTCCTCAACGATGATCATGGGCGTTAACGTGACTTCTTTTTTCTTCAACGCTACCCGCAATCCCGGTTTCATCCTGCCTTCGCCCATTCCAAGCTGAACAAGATTGGATGTGGTAAATACTTTACCGGAAGGCAATTTCAAAAATGCTGTTCTGCCCTCATTCTCAGTAAAGAGTTTAACAATTTTAGGATACAGGTATTCATCGATCAATGCAGTTGTTTCAGCAGGCAATCCTTCCTCTTCAGAATAAATGATATTCTCCCACATACCCGAGAAGGGAGAATTCCTGCTTACATATTTATCTATATCATTTTTCTGGAGTTTTCTCACGGCATTCAGCAATGCAATGTCTTCATCTATAAGTTCATTGACTGCAACATGTTTGGAAAGGTCAATTTGCTCAACTTTACCAACAAATTTCAATATAGATATATCAAATTCTCCTGATACAAGCTCAACAGCAAAATATGGATACTTGTCAGTAACTTCTTTGAAAACAACACCGAGACGCTTGGATGATGCCATGCGGACATCCTCCACCTGTTCATCTTCAACCACCAAAACTTCTTTTCTGACAATGGGTTTTTTTTCTTCTACAACTGTATTTACTCTTTTGATCGTATCATCCAATAACCTCAGAAAAGGCTTTCCGTCTTTGTAGGTGAATTCAAATTTTTTTTCCCAATCTGCATCATTCATGCTGTAACCGTATATCCCCAATAATTTATTTTTTTCTTTGTCCCAGTTTCGGATGGAATCAAAATACTGAGAACCATAGGCATTCAATAATTGAAGCAAAACAATTGCTTTGTGCATGCAAATGGGATGCGTATCTTCTTTGCATTTGCAGGAAGTATCAAAATTTCTTTCCTCATTGCGCTGAATTACAACAGGAAAAGATTCTCCGTTTAGATCCACCCTTGCCTCAACCTTTTCTTCTTTTGCCTGTAAAATATTTGCCTTGTTGGTTCTTAAAAATATTTCAGCTTTTTCACATACCTCAGCCGTTGCAAGCATTCTGATGGTCTTCAGCTCAATTTGTTTCATCTTGACAATCGTGTGCTTCTGGTCATACTTGATGGTATTGTCACCAATGATGTTTTTATCGATCAAATCCTGCAACTGTAACAAAGCTGCAGCTTCATGTCGACAGATATCGCCCAAGTTATATGGACAAGTACATCTGAGGGAAAGCGCCCTGGGATCTTTATATTTCTGAATGTGTACTTTATAAAATGTACTGTAATTGTCGTCTTTCACTCGAAAAGTGACCGAGCCCAACAAATCATCTGTTTCTACAAACTCTACAAATCCGATGGCATGAATTTTTTTCCCGCGACGAATTACTTCGTCAGTTCCGTTGTTGTAAACAAATTTTAAGAGATGCGAAAGCGACATGGTCGAAACAGGTTAATCTGCGAAAGTAAATGAAAACATTCCGCATGACATGAAACATTTGATTAAAATAATCAACCTGTTATCCTACCAATAAATAAAATAAAATCCCTTATCTTTAAAGATTTGTTCTGTCAATGGGAATCGCGTGTGACCTTGCTTCCCGAACATCCTTTCAGAAAATCCATATCCGCTCCCAAATGCGCTTGTTCCACATGTTGCTGATAAAGCTGAACATACCCTCTTGTTGCCTCGACATGTGTCGGCTTCCATGCTGCTCTTCTTTTCCCCAATTCTTCATCATCCACCAACAACTGAAGGGTGCGGTCGTATACATCCAATGCAATCATGTCTCCGGTTTTTACCAGCGCGAGTGTTCCTCCTTTTGCAGCTTCAGGAGAGACATGCAATACAACAGTTCCAAATCCAGTACCGCTCATCCTGCCATCAGAAATTCTCACCATGTCTTTGATGCCTTTCTCTAATAATTTTTTAGGGATGCCCATGTTGCCAACTTCAGGCATGCCTGGATAACCAACCGGACCAACATTTTTCAGTACCATCACCGATGTTTCATCTATTTCAAGTGCAGGATCATCTACACGTGCATGATACTCTTCAATGTTTTCAAAAACGACAGCACGGCCTGTATGCCTCATCAGATGGGGACTCGCAGCACTTGGTTTGATGACTGCTCCATTTTCACACAAATTGCCATTCAAGACAGCCAATCCTGTTTCTTTTTTAAATGGATTGCTGAGATCTCTGATGACATCATTGTTAAAAGATGTTGCATCTCTGTAATTTTCTATCAATTTTTTTCCATTTGCAGTTATGCAGTCTGCATGCAAACGATCATGCATGGCTTTCATTACAACAGGCAATCCTCCTGCATAATAAAAGTCTTCCATGAAATATTGACCAGATGGCTGCAGATTGGCAAGCAATGGAATATCCGCAGAGTTCACATGTAAATCTTCCAATGTCAGATCAATCCCGATGCGTCTTGCAATGGCAACGAGGTGAATAACAAAATTGGTGGAACCTCCAATCGCAGCATTGATCCTGATGGCATTTTCAAAAGCATCTCGGGTCAAAATATCTGACAGCTTCAAGTCTTCTTTCACCATTTCTACAATTCTGCTTCCAGAATATTGCGCCAATACTTTTCTTCTGCTGTCAGCAGCGGGTATTGCAGCATTGGAAGGAAGGGTGAGCCCAAGTGACTCTACCATACATGCCATGGTAGAGGCCGTTCCCATCACCGCGCAATGCCCCTGGCTTCTGCACATGCATGCTTCTGCAACAGTTAATTCTTCTTGTGACATGTCACCGCTTCTCACTGCATCTGCAAAACGCCATATATCTGATGTACCAATATTTTTCCCTTCATACCTCCCGGTCAGCATAGGTCCGCCCGACACAACAATGGTTGGTATATTTACACTACATGCGCCCATCACAAGAGATGGAGTGGTTTTATCACAACCACACAACAATACTACACCATCCAATGGATTGGCACGAATGGATTCTTCTACATCCATGCTCGCCAGATTTCTGTAGAGCATCGCAGTTGGTTTGATCAGGGTTTCTCCCAATGACATGACTGGAAATTCAAGCGGAAAACCACCTGCAGCTATCACACCTTTTTTTACTGATTCTGCAAGCTCACGAAAGTGAGCGTTGCAAGGAGTCAATTCGCTCCATGTATTGCAGATACCAATCACGGGTTTACCACGAAATTCTTCATCTGGAATTCCCTGATTTTTCATCCATGCACGGTATATGAACCCATCTTTACCAGTACGGCCAAACCAGCCCTGGCTTCTCAATGAAGCATTGCTCATGAAATTTTTTTTACAATTTACGAATTAGGAGATTACCAATCGGTCGCCTTTGAAAATAGGCAATATGTTTGCACCATCTTCTGTCAAACAATAGCGGATATCTTTTTCCAACCCGTATTTCATGAGACGATGATAGTGGGTTGCATATTTTGATTTCATGAACTCAAAACGATGTTCTCCTGCTTCGAGATACATGCTCTCGGCAACAGCGGAAGAATCACAGTGTATATTGAAATGGGATTTAATTTGGTGGATGACAGCACCTGCAAAGAGTGTATCCTCCAGATTGACGCGGTCTTTCCATGCAGCACATCCAAGCAAAACATCTTTTTCTGATGCAATCAGGTGTTGGCATACTGCTGAAAGATTGGGAAAAGAACCGGTAATGATTTCAGGTGCGCCTCTTTCCAGTGCCATGTGCAAGAGTTTGGTACCGTTGGTTGTAGTAAGGACCAGGACTTTATTTTCAATAAATGATCTTGGATATTCAAAAGGGGAATTGCCATATTTGAGGCCGTCAGCAACTTTTCCATCCCTTTCTCCTGCCGTGACCGCACCCAATGTTTCTCCCAATTCAATGCATTGTGGAACCGTTGCAACGGGAATAACAGAACTTGCTCCATTGTGCAAAGCAGTGGCGATGGTGGATGTAGCCCTTAGCACATCAATGATGACTACCACTGAATTGCTGATATCATAGAGATCAAGCAATGCAGGCGAGAGACATGTATAAAGATTACGGGATGCCAAGGCACTATCTATTTAACAAATGGAAATTTAACAACGATTGCTTTCAATTGCTTGTCACGAATATCAATCAGTATGGTTGACCCAGGTTTTGCATGATCACTGAGTACATACCCCATGCCAATCCCTTTGCTGAGTGTTGGTGATTGGGTTCCGGAACTTACTTTACCAATCATGTTTCCCTCTTCATCACGAATAAAATAATCGTGACGGGGGATGCCTCTATCAATCATTTCAAATCCAACCAATTTCTTCTCAACGCCAGATGCTTTTTGTTTTTCAAGGAATGCTGAAGAAGTAAATGACTTATTGAATTTTGTAATCCAGCCCAATCCTGCTTCCAAGGGTGTTGTATAATCATCGATATCATTGCCGTATAAACAAAATCCTTTTTCCAATCTCAATGTATCTCTTGCGCCCAGCCCAACGGGTTGAATTCCCGCTTCTTTTCCTGCTTCAAAAATTGCATTCCAAATATTTACAGCATCATTTTCCTTGTCCTCAAAATAAATTTCAACACCGCCTGCACCGGTATACCCTGTAGCACTGACCAATACATTTTCCACCCCTGCAAATTTTCCTTTTACAAAAGTGTAATATTTTAAGTTGATCAAATCCATGTCGGTAAGCGACTGTAAAATCTTACAGGCATTGGGACCCTGTATAGCCAACAAACATGTTTTATCGGAAATATTATGCATCTCGACATTCCCTTTATTGAATTGCTGAATCCACTCCCAATCCTTTTCAATATTGGAAGCATTTACCACCAACATGTAAACTTTATTTCTCTCAACACAATAAACGAGCATGTCATCCACAATACCTGCATTCTCATTTGTCATGCAACTGTACTGTGCTTGTCCGTTCTCTAAAACAGATGCATCATTCGTGCTGACACGTTGGATGAGATCCAATGCCTGTTCTCCTTTTAAAATGAATTCGCCCATATGGCTCACATCAAACACGCCAACATTGTTTCTTACTGCATGGTGTTCATCATTGATGCCTGTATAAGAGATGGGCATATTGTAACCGGCAAAGGGTGCCATCTTAGCTCCCAATGCCAGATGCATTGAGGTAAATGGAGTTGATTTCATGCCGCGAAGATAAATCAAATCATCTGGCTAATTTCAACAGGTTGAGTGCTCTGAATAAAATCTGAAAATTGCCTTTTCGGTCACGCTCCTCAGATGAGGATTGTGAAGATGAAATTTTATTGTTGTATCCATTTGCACCAACCTGCATCTCAGCCAAAGAGTCCTTCTCATTGATTCTGTTATCAGCTGATTCAAGTTCCCTTTCCTTCTCACGGATTTCCTCTCTCAAGCGTTCAATTTTTTCCTCAGGATCGATGGGTGAATCTGGCAGGGGTGGTCGATCAGGTCTATCCAGATCGAGTGCATCCCCATTTCTTTCAATTCCATTTTCAGTCATTTTATACCATACACCAGGTCTCCAGGATTCATCCTCATAATCTTCATCGAATTCCACTGAAAGTCCTCTGGCACCTCCTCGAAAATTGACCCAAATAAAATTGCTTGCTTTTCTATCTATATATACTTCCTTGCCAACAGGTATTTCAACAACAAAAATCAACTGCTGATTTCTAAATTTATTTTTATTGTCAATGATAAAGCCATGCGGTAAATTGAGTACGCTGTCTGATTGCTCAACTGTGAAATTAATCTGCTCTGCATACAGCTCTGCATCTGCAGCGCTCGATGCACGTGCACGCTTGATGATCGACACATGAAAACTGTCGTCATTGCTCTTTTGCAAACGAATGCGCATATTTGTCATCAATAAACTGTCTTCATTCCTTGACAGCCTCAATCCAACTATTCCCTCTAGGTCCTCATCATTCTCATTGAAAAAATCAAAATCGATTGGATAATATTTTCCTGCAGGATCTGTAAACATGAGTTTGAGCTTACCAGTACTGGGCTGCTGCAACTGCACAGGTTGTTTTACCTGCCCGGATCTTTTGAAATCTTTTGATACCGTTACAAAAAACATCGTAACAGAAATCCATCCCAATGTCCAGAGCGCACCCCATGTCCAACCCAACCAGGATGACTTGGATTTTATACCTGTCAGCTTTCTGAAAAAATAAATCAACAATGCGATGATGGGAAGCAGCAAGAAAAGCAAGACCGTCCCCCAGCCATACAATTGAATCATATTGCTGTTGATCATAAAATCTTTCAACGGCATCAAGGCATTCCCCACTACAACTATTGCAGTGCCCAGTGCAAATAAAGTCAACGCAATGACTCCCAAAATAAAGAATACAAAAACTTTAAACAGGGCAGCAATGAACCTGAAAAACCCTCTGCCAGCAGGTTGGGCTGTTTCTTTTACCTCTTGTGCAAATTCAGATGATTTGGATTTGAGGGTGGAAGCCCATTTATCTTTGTTCTCATCGACATGTTTTTTTAACCCATGCATTTCATCCTGAAATTTTTGTTTGATTGATTCAAGATCAATTTTCTCCCCCTTCATCTCCATTTTTTCAGTTGCCGTTACTGCTTTGGGGATCACTGCCCATAAGATGATATAAGTCAACACAAGTGAGCCGGAGAACCCATAAAAAATCGGGAATCCGAATGGGAAGCTTTCTTTGAAAACACTTAACAATACAGGAAGCAAGAAAATCAATCTTGGAATCCAAACCTGTATATTAAAATATTGTGCAATGCCACTCAGTACTCCTCCAATTACTTTATGATCTGCATCGCGGTATAATTTTCTTCTGACCACTGTTTCAGCAACATATTTTGATGGAAGGATGGCCCATAATATGATGTAGAGAAAAAACATAAATCCAAATGATCCAAATGCGAGCAGCACAAACAATACTCTGATGATGGATGTATCCACCCTGAAATAAGAACCAATGCCACTGCAAATCCCTCCAATCAATTTATCATTGGCATTGCGGAATAGATTTCCCCTTGGATGCTCTGTACGTTCATGTTGATTGCTTTGTGATGAAGATGATTCATCGTTCATGGAAAGCTCATCGAATTGCTCCGGTCTTCCCATACTGGAAATAATTGCTTCAACATGTGCTTCGGTAATAAACGAAGCACCTGCTTTCATTTTCTCATTGAAGAGTTCTGCAATTCTGTTCTCGATGTCATTGACGATTTCTTCTCTTCCTTCTTCATTGGAAAAATAAGTACGGAGACTTTCGACATATTTTTTCAAATTTTCATAAGCTGGTTCCTCAATTGGAATCACCCTGCCTTGAAAATTGATGTTGATGACTTTTTTCATTTTATCTAAGTTGTAAGTTGTAGGTTTTAAGTTGTTAGTTAAGGGTTAGCAGTTGACGTTAGACAGTTAACAGTTAACTGTCAACGGCTGTTCCTCCTGCCCCTCCTCCCTCGTCTCTTCTCCCTTTGTATTGATAACTCTCTCCACAGCAGCCGCCATTCCCCTCCAAGTTGCTTCCAGTTCTGCATAAAAAGACAAACCCTTGTCAGTCAGGGAAAAATATTTTCGCGGCGGACCACTCTGGCTTTCCACCCAACGATAGCTGAGCAAATCAGCATTCTTCAATCTTGTCAACAATGGATAAAGGGTGCCTTCCAAAATATGCAACTCGGCCTTTTTCATCTCCTCGATGATGTCCGATGGATAGGCTTCCCCCCTGCGGATGATAGACAGGATGCAGAATTCCAGCACCCCCTTTTTCATCTGACTCTGTGTATTTTCAATATTCATGTCCTGTATGTTGACCGAAAATGATCGGTTAACAGGACAAAGATAGGGATATTTATACTACTATACTATACACAGTAGTATTTTTTTTATAGTACTCTAATATTTAATTATATGGAGCTTTTCTTGCCTCCCACCGATGTAGCGGAAGCCGGATCCATCAAAATAGCCATCCTCTTCCAACATGATCCTGATCTCTTTCTTCCATTCAGGGATGAATGTGGAGGAATTCAACTCAATAGAATAGGCAGTTTTGGGGTATAATGTATAGTCACCGCTTCCAGGGACACCCTGCTGCATATCCCACATGCCAATCGTGGGACCCGCTGCGTGTCCGTTGAATCCCAGGGG